>OGNF01002021.1_pt1 | contig 16406 bp, 11 predicted proteins | sample 1573321 | NCBI WGS metagenome assembly OGNF01 (sample SAMEA2581911, study PRJEB24529) | metagenome | biome: Human gut stool | place: China | collected 2011
GGGAACGGGAAGAATGCCGTGCGCGCAGCGCACCTGGCCGCTGCCGACGTGGACAGGGGAGGCCAGCACCTGTTCCGGAGCCAGCAGCTCCATCAGCAGGCACACGCCCGTTACGTCGGCCAGGGCGTCGAGAGAGCCGACCTCATGGAAGTGGATCTGCTCGACCGGGACGCCGTGTACGCGGCTTTCCGCGTCCGCAATGGACTGATAGACGGCCAGAATGTCGGAGCGGACGGCCTCGGAGACGTTCAGATGGGAGATGCGGTGGGTCAGCTCGTCCAGATCGGTATGGTGGTGCGGATGCACATGGACGTGCGCATGGGCGGCCTCCGGCGCGTCCGCGTGGGAATGGAAAGGTTCCTCCGCGGCGTGCTCGTGGGGATGGCCTTCCTCCTCGCCGTGGATCAGGACGCGCATATGCGTGCCGGTGATGCCGCATTTGACGGAAGGCTCTGCCGAGATCTCCAGCCCCGGCAGGCCGAGAGACTGCATTTTCTGCAAAAAGGTATCCTTTTCGGGCAGCAGCTCCAGCAGCGCGGCCATCAGCATATCGCCTGCCGCGCCCATGGAGCAGTCCAGATAGATCGTTCTCATTCGCAACCTCCCATATGGTTGATGCGGCTGGCGAGGAAGCCTGCGCCGAAGCCGTTGTCGATGTTGACGACGCTCACGCCGCTGGCGCAGGAATTGAGCATCGACAGGAGCGCCGAAACGCCGCCGAAGGACGCGCCATAGCCGACGCTGGTCGGCACGGCGATGACCGGGCAGGAGACGAGGCCGCCGACCACGCTGGCAAGTGCACCCTCCATTCCGGCTACCGCGATCACGACCCGGGCCTGCATCAGTTCATCCAGATGCGCCAGCAGCCGGTGAAGTCCGGCGACGCCGACATCATAGAGCCGAATCACGCGGCTGCCGTGTACCTCGGCAGTCACGGCGGCCTCCTCCGCGACGGCGTAGTCTGACGTTCCGGCGGCGGCGACAACGATCGTTCCGGCCGTATCCGGCGTTGGGATCGAGCCGACGATGCCGAGACGCGCCTCCGGGCGGTAGTCCAGCGGAAGCGATTGGCCGATCAGCTGCGCGGCCTCCGCGCTGATGCGGGTGATAAGGATGGGATCGACGCCGTTTTTGCGCATCGTTTCGGCAATGCCGAGGATCTGAGCGGGCGTCTTACCCGCGCCGTAGATCACCTCCGCCGCGCCCTGACGCAGGCTGCGGTGGAAATCGACCTTGGCGTAGCCGAGGTCCTCAAACGGCGCTTTTTTGAGCCGCAGCTCGGCGTCGGCGACGGAAAGCGTTCCGTCCTGAACGGCTTTCAGAATTTCATGCAGATTTTCGCTCATCCGCGCACCTCCAAGTCCAGCAGTACCGCCGGATAGTCCTTTTTCAGCTCTTGCAGAATTTCCGCCCGGTGCGCCAGAACGGCATTCAGCTGGGCTTCCGGGAATTGGAGCCGCGCCGCGCCGTGGTAATTGCGGACACGGAAGTCCGTCAGCCCGAGCGAGAACAAAAACGCCTCTGCGCGCTCTGTCACAAGCAGCTTTTCCACCGTGATGGCGTCGCCGGACGGGATGCGCGTGGCGAGGCAGGCATAGGCGGGCTTGTCCCAGGTAAACAGACCGGCCTCGCGGGAGAGACGGCGAATTTCTGCCTTGGTGAGACCGCATTCCCGCAGCGGTGAACACACATGCAGTTCCTTCAGCGCACGCATACCGGGGCGGTCGTCTGCGTCGTCGGAGGCGTTTGTGCCATCCAGCAGAAGCGTATAGCCGTCGGCCAGCGCCCGCGTGGAAAGCGCGCCGAAGAGCGCCGTCTTGCAGTGATAGCAGCGGTCGGGGGGATTTGCCGTGACGGCCTCGTTTTTGAGCACGTCCAGCTCCAGCACGGTCAGCGGTACGCCGAGCTGCGCACAGAGGCGCTCCGCGTCATCCAGCTCGAACTGCGGCTGAAAGGCCGTCTTTATATAATAAGGATGAATGTCCGCACCTGCCTGCACACCGGCATAGAGCAGGTACGACGAGTCCACGCCGCCGGAAAAGCCCAGCGCGGCCTTCGGATTTTCTTTGAAGAATGCCAGTAATGTCATAACAGCCTCCTGATTTTGCCCGGATGGCGGCTCAAAGCGCCGTTCCGCTTGACGGGATCGTAAAGCGGCTTACATCTATATGCTCCAGCTTGAGCAGCGCAAGCTTTTTCCGAATGCCGCCCGCATACCCGGTCAGGCTCCCGTTGGAGCCGACCACGCGGTGACAGGGGATCAGAATGGAGATCGGGTTATGCCCGACTGCGCCGCCGACGGCCTGCGCGGACATATGCGCAAGACCGGTCTCCGCGCAGAGCTTCGCCGTGATCTCGCCGTAGGTCATCGTCTGTCTGTAGGGAATGCCGCGCAGGATGCGCCAGACGCACTGGCGGAATCCGGAGCCAATGGGATGCAGCTCCGGCAGGAAATCCGGCGCTCTGCCGCCGAAATAGAGGTCGAGCCAGCGAGCCGTATCGCGGAGAACGGGCGTTTCGGCTTCGGCATGCTCCGGCGAAAGCCCGGCGGCGAAGTATTTCGCGCCCTCGAACCAGAGCCCGGTCAGGCCGCCGTCGTCTGCGGCAAGCAGAAGCGTCCCAAGCGGGGATGCGTAATGCTGCGTATAGATCATCATCAGACCCTCCTCTCGGATGGAAGCGAAGTCACGCCTACGAGGAAAAGAATACATCCTTCGCGCGCATTGTGCAAGTCCTGTTTTGCGCGGAAAACGGTCTGACGGAGCGCAAAGCTCAGACGCCCGTGTAGCCGGCGCCGAAGGGAAGCTCCAGCTCCTTCTGCGCGGCGTCGTCGCACCAGTCCGGCGAGAGCGAGTCCGTGCCGAGCGGAGCCTTGAAGATCGGCTCCGCACGCATGGGCAGACTGTAATACACATCGGAGTTGTGCATCAGCTCGCCCGCGAAATACAGGAAGGGAACGATCAGTGTTTCGTCGTGACGCGCGTAGGCGTAGAGGATGCGGTCGGCCAGACGGATCTCCGAACGCTGGAGCATCCGGGTCTGATACATATGGTCAAGGATGCGCTCGGCCTCGCTTTCCTCGATCCCAAGCTGGCGGGAGGCAAAATCCGCCGTGAAATTGCGCTCACCGGGAACGCGGTAGGCCAGCACCAGCATATCCAGATAGTGTTCCTGCGAGAGAAACGCGAAAAATCTACGGTAGGCGTCGCTGTTTTTCATGATGGAGGCGTAGCCGTGCTCCGGCTCCGGCATGACGAGCGCGTAGTGGAAGTCGCGCGCCACACAGGCCTGCATGATGCCGCCGTCGAAATCAAAGTAATTGTTGACCGGGACCTGCTGCGGAGTCTCCGCACTGCGCCGGTCCATGTTTTCGTTCGCTGTCATGGCGCGGAAATAGGATTTGCCCGGCCCGCCGCCGGAGGAGGCGACGATCTTCATCATATGCCATGCCAGCTGCTCGGCGCGCTCGACGCGCTTGGCGGCAGGCGTGCGGGCAAGCTCCCGGCTCAGCGCAGTTTCGGCATCGGATTCCCGGTCGGCCTCGCGGCCAAAGAGCACATCGAGCGAGACGCCGAGTGCGTCTGCGATCTTCGGCAGCAGCTCCGCGTCCGGGGTGCCGCCGCGCTCCCAGCGGGAGACGGCCTGCCCGGAGACAAAGAGCGCCTGACCAAGATCCTCCTGCGTCATGCCGATCTGCTTGCGGCAGCGGGCGATGTTTTTACTCAGCTGATTGCTTGCCATGGATGCATGTCCTCCTGTTGGAGATTTCTGTCGTAATTATACCGTATGTTCTCAAGCGATGCAAGAGTGAAAACAACGGAAACAACAATTTGTTGACTGTACAAACCCGCGGTGCGGCCGCATTGTATTTTTCGCAAAGAAACGCGGGATGCATGGCGGAAGATTTGGTGCAGATGGGTGAGAAAAGCACCTGCGGTCTGTCGGAAGAGACACAGCCCTACAAAAAATTCAACAATTCGTTGGATGAATATGCGGAAATCCAAATGACAGACAGGCATACCGGCAAAACGTGAGTGCGATTCAACACTTTATCGATTGAAACAATTGCAGTATTCCTGTATTCTATTCTAAATTCAAGGGCAAAGTGTTTCTACTCCGGGCTTTCAAGCCGGAAAAGTCAGCTTTACTCGATGGATGAAAGCACAAACGGACAATGAGGGCAGAAGGAGGAAACGGACGATGCAGAAAATGAAGGTTTTCAGACGCCTGACGGTTTTGCTGCTGATCGTGTGCCTGTTGGCCGGGATCGCGGTGCAGGCCGTCGATGTGTCGGAGCGTGATACCACCGCTTCCGTGCAGGAGGAGCAGAACGGCTCCATCGACACGGCTGCGGCGCAGAAGGCTCTGACGGAAAGACGTGCGCAGGCCGGGCTGATCCGCGCTTCGGCGGATGAACTCGACCCGGATCAGGAGATCCGCGTGATCGTGGAAATGGAGGCGCAGCCTGCCGTGCAGAGCGCCGCCGTCCAGAGCATGGGCGCGGAGCTGAACGCGCAGCTCCAGTCTGCGGAGGTGCAGGCTCTGCGCGCACAGCAGACCGTGATCCGCAGCGCGAAGGCGATCACCGGCAACGACGCCATCCAGCAGACGGCGTATCTTGTCAACACGTTCTCGATGAACATGACGCCCGCCGAGATGGCGGAGGTCGCGGAGCTTCCCGGCGTCAAGTCGGTCTCTCCGGTCACGACGTTTGAGATGAAGATGAATTATGCTTCCCACATGACGACGGTGTATAAGATGTGGGAGGAGATGGGCTACACCGGCGAGGGCACGGTGATCGCTGTGCTCGACAGCGGCGTCAACTACAGCCATCCCGATATGAAGCTTTCCGACGGCGCGAAGATCCGCATCACGGAGAGCGACGCCAAGGCTCTGATCCAGAAGCTCGGCTACGGCACCTATTATTCCGATAAGGTTCCGTTCGCCTACAGCTATTCCGGCTACTATGAGATGGACAACCATTCCAACACGCACGGCCTGCACGTATCCGGCATCGCTGCCGGCAACGGCGGTGAGGACGGCATCACGGGCGTTGCGCCCAATGCGCAGATCCTTGGCCTTCAGGTGTTCGGCATGGGCAGCAGCGCCTTCACGGATGACATCATCCGTGCAATCGAGGACGCCGTCAAGCTGGGGGCGGACATCATGAATCTGTCCCTCGGCAGCACCGCGGGCTTCTATGACGACGTGGCTTACCTCCAGACTGCGCTCCAATGCGCGACCAACGACGGCGTGCTCTGCTGCGTAGCGGCAGGCAACGACGGCTCGAGCGCTTCGCTGCTCGGCATCAACACAAACGATTTCGGTGTTGTGGATTCCGGCGCGGTCTCCGCTCCGAGTACTGCACCCGGCGTTCTGTCGGTTGCTTCGGTCAACAACACCTATCTCAAGGGCAACACCATCTCCATGACGGATGCTGCCGGCGCTTTGCATGAGGCGACAGTTTTCAATTTCTCGCAGCTTTACAACACAGTGCGCGAGGAGAATCCGGGCCGCTACGGCTGGGAAACGCTCAAGGACGTTCTGCTGATCGACTGCGGCTACGGCACGCTCGACGAGCTGTTTGGCAGCGCTCAGCTTCCGAGCGACGACTCCAAGTGGGTCGCGGTGGTACAGCGCGGCGATATTTCTTTCGAGGATAAGATCAATTTCTGCTTTATGCTCGGCGCATCCGGTGTTGTGATTTACAACAACGAGCCAGGCAGCGAGGTACCGTTCAATGTTGGCAGCGGCGACGCAGCTACCTCCTGGAGCAAGATTTGTCAGATCATGGTCAGCAACGACTTCGGCAAGGAGCTGCTGGCGTTTGCAGCCAAAGGCGAGCGCGTGACATTCCACGAACTGGAGACCAAGTTCCTTGCTGCCGCAGACGGCGGGGAAATGAGCACCTTCTCCAGCTGGGGCACGACCGCCTCTCTCGACATCAAGCCCGAGATCTCCGCGCCCGGCGGAAACATCTATTCGATCTCTTCCGGCAGCGGCTATGAGGTCATGAGCGGCACCAGCATGGCGACGCCCTATGTCTCCGGCGCTTCCGCGCTGACACTCCAAGCGGTCAAGGCCGCGCAGGAGGCAGGCGAGCTGTCGCTGAATGGCATCCAGATCAATGACTATCTGAAGCTTGCGCTGATGAACACGGCGGATATCATTTATCAGCCCGACGGCGCGACACCGTATTCCGTCCGTCAGCAGGGCGCCGGCATGGTCGATCCGGTCGGCGCGGCCAAGACCCGCGTTCTGGCGACTGTGGACGGCCTCGGCGGCGCTGCCCTCAAGGAGCTCGGTACCGCGGCCAGCTTCACGGTGACCCTGACGAACTATGGCACTCAGCCGCAGACCTACACGCTGACTCCCGATGCGCTCTACACCGACTGCACGGCGGAGAACGGCGACTATACCGTCAAGCAGATCTCCGGTGCGCAGATCACCTACAGCGCCTCCAGCGTGACCGTTCCTGCGGGCGGCAAGGCGACTGTGAACGCGACGGTGAGCGTCGGCTCTGCGGAATACAACCACTATGTCGAAGGCTTCGCTGTGATGCACGGCGACGGCTGCGAGGATCTGAGCCTGCCGGTACTGGCGTTCTACGGCGACTGGTACGGCTGCGAGCGGATCATTGACGAGCCAAGCTACACCGGCGAGAGCATCTACTTTGAGACTACCGGCTATCCCTCGACCGGCGTCGGCTCCGGACAGTTCGTTTCCGGCGTCACAGCGGAGGGCAAGATCGATCCCGAGTACATTTCCTTCTCTCCGAACGGCGACCGCGATATGGAGCAGGCGTTCCCGCTGCTGGGTATGCTCCGTTCCGCGCAGACGCTGACCGTCGAGGTGACGGATGAAAACGGCACCCCGCTGCGTACCAACATTTCCGCAACGCAGATCCCGAAGCTGCTCGGCGTCGATATTTCGAGCGCACAGGCTGCCTATACGATGCTGTCGATCAGCGATTTCTATGCGCTGACCTACGGCGAGTGGGATGGAACCGTCTACAACACCCGCACCGGAAAATACGAGCTTTGCCCCGAGGGACAGTATTACTTCCTCGTGACGGCGACCATGCCCGGCAGCGATCACGAAGAGACGACTAAGCTTCCCGTCAAGCTTGACATCACCGCGCCGGAGATCGACGTTGTGTCCGCTGACTATGAAAACGGCGCGCTGACGGTAACTTTCAGCGCGAAAGACAATGTCGGCGTTTACGGCGAGATCGAGGTCTATGTCAATGGCGAGAGCCAGTACGTCCTGCTTTCCGACTGCGCCTATGACGAGGCGACCGGCCTGTACGCATGCACGCTCGAAGATCCGTACAGCTATCGCACGGGCGAGATGAACGAGATCGGCGTGTTCGCGCAGGACTACGCGATGAACAGCACCGCAGCCTACCTCTACACCGGTGTGGACGAGTCAGCGGACATAGTTTATTCCACTCTGACGAACACCAAGGACAGCTGGTTCGACAGCTTCCAGCTCTATGACCGCAGCGACCTCGGTGAAATGTACTCCGAGAGTGAGATTGCGGAGCTGGTGTTCGATTGGGATATCCGCGGCAGCGTCAGTGAGCGTGTTGCGTCTCTGACCATTGACGGCGAAAATGTCGCCATCACCGCAAAGCACAGCTTCGCTGTCAAGAAGTCCGTTGAGCCGGGCGAGAATGCTTTTGAGGTCGTTGCAAAGGATGCCTCCGGCAATGTCCTCGTTCAGGAAACGAAGCTGCTCTATCTTTCTACCAAATCCGGCGTTGCGGCACGTATCTATCCGGAATGCTATCCCGACCGTATGTCGGAGCTTTGCCCGGAGACCAATCGTCCCGCGAACGCGTGGCTCGATCAGGCGGGCTTCGGAACCGGCTGGAGAAACGCTTTCGGCTATCTGACGCACTATAAGACGGTTGCACCACTGGTGTTCGAGTGCAGCGACCCGATCAAAGAAGTCTCCATCATTTATTACGATCCGGATCAGACGCTCGCAGGCGACGCACTGATGCGCTCTTATGACGAGACGATCTACATGGAGGACGTGAAGTACAAGACCATGACGCTCGCGCAGGATGACTTTGTGGACGGCAAGGCTGCGTTCGACATGCCGATGGTCCCGTGGGATCTGGATATGTCGGATTACATCAACATCGACCCGGCGAATTACCCGGATACTCGTGTCAACGAGTGCTACATCACGGTAACGGACGTTCTGGGTGTCAAATCTTTTTACTTCGTGCGCGTCGAAAACGACGATGTCTGCCGTCTGTATGAGGACCGTGGCCAGATCGAGGATATGAACATTCTTGACGATCCGGACAGCATCGTAAGCCTCATGGGCTTTGAATGGATCAAGCCGATGGATGACATGGAGTTCCCGTTCGTGTTCACGCCGGAGGATCTCGATTCCAATGGCTGCATCCATGTGACCGGCAAGGCTGCGGACGACGCAGTTTTGGAGGTCTACGCAAACGGCGAATATGTGAGTCTGGACGATCCGATGGAATTTGCGTTTGACTTCAAGCTGAATGTCGGCGTCAACTATATGTCCATCTTCACGGTCGAGGAGTTCGGTAGCACCACCAGCAATACCTACCGCCTGTTCTATCTGCCGGAGCCGACGACGGTCACGTTTGACCAGCCCGAGGTCGCCGATGGCGCGACCATCTACACCACGGACGACAGCTTCTATCTGAGCGGCAGCGTTGCCAGCTACTTCGACGGCAGAGAGCTTGCCATCAACGGAGACAACGTGATCTTTGAGGACGGCACGATCTCGACGCCCGCAGGCAAGCGCCACACGGCCGGCTTCGAAAAGGAGATCGCGCTGGATCTTGGCGTGAACGTCGTCACGGTCGAGATGGTGGACGCGGCCGGCCTGAAGGTCAAGGTCACGTTTACGATCATCCGTCTGAACGAGGATCATGAGACTACCATCGTGATCCCGGCCCGTCCGGGCGCAGGCGGCTCGAAGTTCCCGTTCACGGATGTGGGCAGAAACGCCGATTGCTATGACGCGGTCAAGTATCTGTACGAGAATGAGATCATGAACGGCACGAGCGATACGCTGTTCAGCCCGAACGCGGAGCTGACGCGCGGCATGGTCGTCACCATCCTCTACAGAATGGAGGGCGAGCCATTCACGCTGGGCAGCAAGAGCTTCTCCGATGTCAAGGCCGGACGCTACTACAGCGAGGCTGTGGAATGGGCGGCTGAGAACGGCATCGTCAACGGCTTCACCGACGGAACCTTCAAGCCGGATCAGGCTGTGACCCGTGAGCAGCTGGCGTCTATCCTCCGCCGCTATGCAAGCTTCAGCGGCATTGCGACCTATGATGCAGAGCTCCCCGCGAACGCGTCCGTCTCCAACTGGGCAAAGAAGGATGTTGCATGGGCTTACGCCGAAGGCATCCTGACCTCCGCACAGATGGTGGCAGCCGCGAAGAACGCGAACCGCGCCGAGGTCGCCATGGCGATCTATGCCTACCTGACCGGCACGGCCAGATAAGCATTGCGCGGATAACGCAAAATAGCAGACAAGAGGACTCCCGGAAACGGGAGCCCTCTGTTTTATGTGCTGCCAGCCGAATATGGAAGAGAGATGATGGAAGAATACACCCTAGACAGGCCGCAGACAATCAGCAACGTATCGCTCAGATACAGCGCCAATACGGTCATGGAGCGGATCAGCCCCGGCTCCAATGCCGTCTGTAACGGAAGCCAATCGTCAATTTAAATGAAAAAAGTATGGAAGCAGGCCTTCAATTTCTGCATCCGGATCTTGCAGGATGGGCCGGCGCGGGGAGCGTCTAAGACTCCCCACTTGTACCACGTTCAGAGAATATTGGTGTAGCCCATAAGACTTGCGTCTGCCTGCGCAGCGGCCTGTTTGCCGCTGGCAGCAGCCAGCACGACGAGCGACGCGCCGGAAACCATATCGCCCGCTGTCATGACCGGCACGCCAGTCTTCCGGACGGCTTCATACGCATCCAGAGGCGCCGGTTCACAGCCGGAAAAGCCGGAGGCAAGCAACAGCAGATCGCAGGGCAGCTGCTCGTCGCTTCCCTGCAGGATCACCGCATTTACAGAGCCGTCATCGCCGCAGACAAGCCGTTCGATCTGTGTCTCATAGCGCCGGATCTCCGCGCCGAAGACAGCCTCCGCCTCCTCATGCGCATGGTCGCGTTTTTCTGTCCGCTCCGTGCGCGGCTTGCGGATCAGCTGCGTGATGAACCGGCAGCCCTGCCGCAGCGCAACGGAGATGCAGTCCGAGGCACTGTCGCCCGCACCGACCAGCACGACCTGCTTGCCGGATGCCGTTACGGCAGGTCCTGCTTTTTCAAGCAGCGACTGCGCCGAGGCGCGCAGATAATCGAGCGCGTAGAAAACACCGGCCGTTTCGGCAAACGGCAGCGGCCGCGGCTGCTGCGCGCCGCAGCAGAAGATCACAAGGTCAAACTGTGCAGCCAATTCCTCCGGGCCGATCTGCTGCCCGACACAGCAGCTTGTCCGGAATCTGATGCCCTCGCGCTCCATAAGCGAAATGCGGCGGGCAACGATCTGCTTCGGCAGCTTCATTTCCGGGATGCCATAGGTCAGGAGCCCACCCGGAAGCGGGTCTTTTTCAAAAACTGTCACATGATGGCCGCGGCGATTAAGATAATAAGCAGCGGAAAGTCCGGCCGGGCCAGATCCAATCACCGCAATTTTTTTATCCGAGCGCGCGGCAGGCAGCATGGGCTGCATCAGATCGTTTTCAAAGCCATACTCAATGATGGAAAGCTCGTTTTCCCGGATCGTGACCGGCTCGGACACCTGGCCGCAGATGCAGGCTCTTTCACACAGCGCCGGGCAGACCCGGCCTGTAAGCTCCGGGAACGGGCTCGTCTTCAGCAGCCGCTGCAGCGCGCCCTCATAATTCCCGTTCCAAAGAAGATCGTTCCACTCCGGGATCAGGTTATGCAGCGGGCAGCCGAGCAGCACGCCCTCAAACGACACACCCGCATGGCAAAACGGTACGCCGCAGTCCATGCAGCGGCCGGACTGCCGGCGGCGGTTCCGTTCAGACAGCGGCAGCTCAGCCGGCGCATAGTCGCCTGTGCGCACCGCTGCGTCGCGGAGCGGACAGTCAACACGCGTATAATCCAGAAATCCAGTCGGTTTTCCCATGGCTTTATTCCCCCCGCTTCAAAAACGCTTCAAGTTCTGCCTCATCCCGCGTCATACCAACTGCCTCATACCGGCCGATCAGCTGCAGCATATGGCTGTAGTCATATGGAATGATCTTTTTGAAATCCGCAAGCCGCTCGTCGAAGCGCTCGAGAATGGCGCGGCCCTTTTTTGAGCCTGTGAATGCCACATGACGCTGCAGAAGCTCCCGGAGACGGGAAATGTCCTGCTTCTGTGTAACGGCCTCGACGGAGACAAGCTCCTTGTTGACGCGCAGATAAAACTTATGCTCCGGGTCCAGCACATAGGCAACGCCGCCCGACATCCCGGCGGCAAAGTTCCGCCCGGTAGGCCCCAGGACGACAACTGTACCGCCTGTCATATATTCGCAGCCGTGGTCGCCGACCCCTTCCACGACGGCGATCGCACCGGAATTGCGCACGCAGAAGCGTTCGCCCGCAATACCGGAAATAAAGGCGCTGCCGCTTGTTGCACCGTAGAGTGCGACATTGCCGATGATGACGTTCTCGGCAGGATCAAACGTGCCGGCCCGATCCGCAAAAACGACCAGTCTGCCGCCGGAAAGGCCCTTGCCGAAGTAGTCATTGCTGTCGCCCTCGAGCGAAAGCGTCACGCCCTTCGGCAAAAACGCGCCGAATGACTGCCCGGCGCCGCCGCGGCAATGGATCTGATAGGTATCATCTTCCAGCGTACCGCCCCAGCGGCGCGTGATCTCCGCGCCGAAGAGCGTTCCGAACGCACGGTCAGAACAGGAAATATCAACGGTGCAATCCTTTTGAACAGCCGGTTTTCCCTTTTTCGGAAGCAGCGGCAGAAGCACCTGCTTATCCAACGTCGTATCCAGCTTGAAATCGAACCGCTGTACCGGATCATAATGACAGTTTTCCTCGCCGCAGCGGGTCAGAATGCCGGAGACGTCTACCATCGCGGCGCGCTGCGTGATCTGATGCGGCAGGATGTGCAGATACTCCGTATGGCCAACCAGTTCGTCGACCGTGCGCACGCCGAGTTTCGCCATGATCATGCGCAGCTCCTGCGCGACAAACTCCATAAAATTCATGACATACTCCGGCTTGCCGCAGAAGTTTTTCCGCAGCTCCGGCCTCTGGGTCGCGATGCCCATCGGGCAGGTATCAAGATTGCACACGCGCATCATGACGCAGCCAAGGCACACCAGCGGCGCAGTTGCAAACCCGAATTCCTCCGCGCCGAGCATGCAGGCGATCGCCACATCGCGGCCGGTCATAAGCTTGCCGTCTGTTTCGAGCCGCACCCGGCCTCGCAGGCCGTTGGCAATGAGGCTCTGGTGCGCTTCGGCCAGACCAAGCTCCCACGGAAGGCCGGCATTGTAAATAGAACTGCGCGGTGCCGCGCCGGTTCCGCCGTCATAGCCGGAGATGAGCACCGTCTGCGCGCCTGCCTTGGCGACGCCTGCGGCAATGGTGCCGACGCCCGCCTCGGAGACGAGCTTGACGGAAATATCGGCGTTTTCGTTGGCGCATTTCAGATCGTAGATCAGCTGCGCCAGATCCTCGATCGAGTAGATATCGTGGTGCGGCGGCGGTGAGATGAGCGCCACACCAGGCGTGGAATGCCGCGTACGCGCGATCCATGGCCAGACCTTGCTGCCGGGCAGATGGCCGCCCTCTCCTGGCTTGGCCCCCTGCGCCAGCTTGATCTGGATCTCGCTTGCACTTACAAGATACTCGCTTGTAACACCAAACCGCCCTGAAGCGACCTGCTTGATGGCGGAGTTTTCCTCCGTGCCAAGTCTTGACGGCTCCTCGCCGCCCTCGCCGGAGTTGGACTTTCCGCCCAGGCGGTTCATCGCAACGGCAAGGCAGCGGTGCGCTTCTTCGGAGATGGAGCCGTAGGACATGGCGCCGGTGTTCCAAAGCGCAGACGATCAGCCTTGGGCGGCTGTCCGCGATCAGATCACCGAGGTCTGGTTTGAGGACGTGGAAACGCTGACCATCCCAGATCTGGCGTACTGGTTCGAGGGCTGCGTCAACCTGACCACAGCCGAGCTTCCGCTCGCGCCGATCATTGGCCGCCATGCGTTCTATAACTGCCCGAAGCTCTCTACGCTGACCATGTACTACGGCGAAACGGTTCTGAACAGCATCGGCGAGGATGCGTTCTGGCGCGAAGCCGATTCCGGCGACACGCTCTATGTTGCGTACATCATTGGCTATGGTAATGTTCAATGATATGCTTTACACAGCAACAAATTATTCTGGCGAAATAAAGGATTTATCTGTTGTTGGTAAGATTGAGAGTTGCATTGACTATGGTGTACCCACAGAAAACAACCAAGCAAATGACCTTTTGGTTGGTTGTGAAATCTATACCACTCCCTCTGCACCAGACTTCATTTTTGTTTTGAGCAATGATGTATATTCGCCATACAAGTCCACAGACGGAGCAGGTATAGAGTAAGCCAATTCCAATTTGATGAACTAAATATTGACCCACAGGGCGACTATTTCCAAACCGAAGTAGCCGCCCTTTTCTTTTACTAAAAATCAAAAAGGAGGGCTACCATGTCGAAGAAAAAACCACCGACCACCATCGAGGAATGTAACGCCGAAATGGAACTGACACAGAAGAAAATCCGGCAGTATGAGAACAGGAACAAAATGCTTGACCGCAAACTTGCCATTGAGAAGCGCAAGGAGCGCAACCACCGTCTTTGTTCGCGGGGCGGCTACCTTGAAAGCCTTGTCCCGGCACTCATTGATATGTCAGAACAGGAAGCCCGCGACTTCCTCTACACCGCGGTTTTCAGCGACAAAGCGCAGGAGTTTTTGAGAAAACGAGCCGGAGAAGCGACACCGAAGAATTACCCTTGCACACAAGGGCGCACTTATACACCCTAACGGGCGTGTGCGCTCTGCCGAGGGCTTTATCTCCGCACCGGGCATTATTGCCTTGTGCAGAGATTGGCGGCTTGCGCCGCGACAGGGAAACCTACACTTTCCCTGCGACAGCTTGCGCTGTCTACCCTTTTGTGTACCCCACGAAAGCGAACACCTTGCTTTGCAAGCTATTCACTTTCATGGGGTTTTGTTGACCGTATCGGGAGGTGATACTATCGCAATCTACCATTGCAGCATTAAGATTGTCAGCCGGGGAAAGGGCAAATCTGCCGTAGCCGCAGCAGCCTACCGCGCCGGAGAGAAGCTGACAAACGAGTGGGACGGACTGACCCACGACTATACAAGAAAAGGCGGCGTTGTTCATTCTGAAATCATGCTGCCGCCCCATGCCCCACCCTCTTTCTCTGACCGTTCTATTCTATGGAACAGCGTGGAGCAAATCGAAAAATCGAATAACTCACAGCTTGCGAGGGAAATCGAAATCGCCCTACCTGTTGAACTTTCAAGAGAGGAACAGACCCGCCTTGTCCGGGAATACTGTTCCTCTCAATTTGTTTCCAAAGGAATGTGCGCCGACTTCAATATCCACGACACAGGCAACGGCAACCCACACGCTCATATCCTTTTGACTATGCGCCCCCTTGATGAAAAAGGCACATGGGCGGCGAAGTCAAAAAAGGAATATGTCCTTGACGAAAATGGGGAGCGCGTAAAGCTGCCAAGCGGCAGATACAAGACGCGCAAGGTTGACCTTATGGACTGGAACAGGCAGGAGAACGCCGACCTATGGCGCAAGGCGTGGGCTGACCTTGCCAACGACTATTTAGAGCGAAGCGGCAGCGCGGAGCGTATCGACCACCGCAGCCATGCAGAGCGTGGTATTGAGGAACTCCCCACCGTCCACATGGGTGTTGCAGCTTCCCAAATGGAGAAGAAAGGCATAGCCACCGACAAGGGAGAAATCAACCGCATGATACAAAAGACCAACCGACTTATGCGGGAAATCCGGGGCTATATCGACAGCTTGAAAGAATGGCTTGCGGAGGTTTTCGCCGCTAAGAAGCAACTGCAAGCTGCCCCGCACTCTCCCGATATTGCCACGCTGCTTACAAGGTATTTGAGCATTGAACGAGAGAAAAGCCGGAAGTATTCACAGGGCTGGCAGCAACAGCATACTGCCGGGGAATTGCAAAAAATCAGCAAGGCGATTGTCTATCTGCAAAGCAAGGGCATTGCTACCCTTGAAGATTTGGACGCTGCCCTTTCCTCTGTTGATGAAGAAGCAAAGCGGCTGAATACAAGCGTTGTTGCCAAGCAGAAGCGCATGAGGACATTGGAAAAGTTTATCGAGCATGGCAGCAACTACAACCGCTTGAAGCCCATTCACGATGAACTGAAAACGCTGAAAAACGGATGGGGCAAAAAGAGAGAAAAATTTGAGCAAGCCCACGAAAGCGACCTCATTATCTGGAACGCCGCCAACCGTTTCCTGCACGCAAATCTGCCGGAGGGTACAAAGTCTTTCAAGGTGTCCGAGTGGCAGAAAGAATTTGACGAACTGAAAGCCCAATCCACAGGCGAATATGAAGAACTGAAAACAAAGCGCAGCGAGGTTAAGGAGTTACAGCAAATCCGAAAGTGCATTGATATTGTAGAGCAAGCCGAGCAGCGCACACAGGAACAGACACACCAAACACCAAGACGCAAAAAGGAGGATATTTCCCTATGACCTACACCAAAGAACAGATTGACCGGGCAAATCAGACCGACCTTGTATCATTCCTGCAAGCCCAGGGCGAACAGCTTGAACGCGCCGGACAGGAGTACCGTTGGAAACGGCACGACAGCTTGACGGTCAGAGAAAACAGATGGTATCGGCACAGCCAGAGCAAAGGCGGCGGTCCGATTGATTTTGTCATGGAGTTTTACGGCAAAAGTTTTCTTGAAGCCGTTGAAATGCTGATAGGCGAACGGGGCGAAGCACCCCCACCCGTCTATCTGCAATTCAGACTACCACCCAAAAGCCCCGACAACCAAACAGCGAGGAACTACCTTACAGCCGCCCGGCGCATTGATGAAGATGTGTCGGGCTTTTTCTTTTCCTGCGGCGATCTCTACGAGGAAGCCGCCCACCATAACGCCGTATTTGTCGGCAGAGATGAAAGCGGCATACCGAGATATGCCCACCAACGGGGAACGGTGGGCAGCTTCCGGCTTGATGTGAAAGGCAGCGACAAGACTTTTAACTTCTGCTACCGGGGCGAGGGCGAAAGGCTTTTTGTCTTTGAAGCCCCCATTGACCTGTTATCTTTCCTCTGCCTGTTCAAAAAGGAATGGC
>OGNF01002030.1_pt1 | contig 16361 bp, 9 predicted proteins | sample 1573321 | NCBI WGS metagenome assembly OGNF01 (sample SAMEA2581911, study PRJEB24529) | metagenome | biome: Human gut stool | place: China | collected 2011
TTATTTCAATATTTTTTAATATCTGTATTCTACAATTTTCAATTAAAATATTATATTTTTTAAGAATTAGTGATATCGTACGATTAAAATGTATTATGTAGTCATCATCTTCTGAACATTCAAATAGTTCCTCAAATTCTTTTCTTTTTTCTGCTTCAAATTCCATAAATTCATTTTCTTTAGGTATTCTTCTTTTGTTCCTTATATAATAACTTTCTGTTAAAAATGTCATTTCAGAAACAAAATTAAGTTCTTTATCAAAATATAAAGCAAATGAAAATTTATTTTCTATTGTAATTTCCTGTTCTGTTGGTTTTAATTTATATTTTTTTCTTAGATAATCAATAACTTCACTAAATGGAAAAATATCAAAATATATAACAGCCCCACTATTTTTATAATTTCCAACTCTGCTCTTATTCATTTTATCTAACATCACAGCATAATAATCCTGTTGCCATAACCCACTAAACGTCAAAATTGCCTTATCATTTAAATTAATATTTCCCTCTGATAAATGTTCAACCATTATCCAAGACTCTAATATATCGTTTTTATTATTCATAATCCTATTCATTCCTGCTAACAACTAATATTTATTTGTTATATTTTAAAATATTTTTAACAATAATCAGTTATACATTTTTACTGATATTTTCTTGTAAAAAATCAATTCACTGCCTAAAATTATATGCCCTTGCAATCTCGTCCAGCCTCTTATCATTTTTCGTAATATCTTTTTTCCCTTTACCATACTTTGCATCTACTTTATCAAGTATTTTTACATCCATATGTCTGTACGGATATTCACGCAACTTCTGCCACAATTCATTATAATTAATCATTAATCTTCTTAATATAATAATAAGCCTTTCATTATACTTCCAATAAAATATACATTTGTAATACTCTGATTCTTCTCTGTTCTCCATATAATTAAGGTAATTCGCCCTTGCCCTTGAATATGTTCTGTCAAGTTGCCTACATATACATTCTATGAATTTACCTGTTATAGCATTTTTAGAACCATAACAAGTTATAATATCTTCAAATGTTTTTTTATATACTCCAAGATAACTTATAGCATCACTTGTACTATTAACGCTAAACATTTTGTTGATAATATTATTTATTGAAGCATCTATTGGCAATGAATCTTGTAACAATATATTTGTTCTATTCAATGCATATATAATATCTTCTGGTCCGAAACTGATAAATGTTATATTATGCGACAACAAATTAAGTATAACTCTTGATACAGGCTCACCTGTCATTTTACATACGAGATGCATAACATTTATAAATATTTCTCTCTCCTTATTAAATAGACGAGGTACTTTTCCGTCTATGGTAAAGAAATAGCAATCTTCTCTCTTAGCCGCCTCAATAGAATCCATAAAATATGCGGGATGATAGAATGAATCTTTTTCATTTCTTTTGTTATATGATGGATATAATTCTATTCTTAAGTCACTCTTAAGCCATTCTAATATATTCTCTATCATAGTCCCACCATAATTCACATAGATTTTCTCAAGTTCTTCTACTGAACTATATGTTATGTATATTGTTCTAAATATATCCAACAGTTCCATCACGTCATATGCATTTAGAAATAAAAGTGTCATTGCATCTACTACTATAGCATCACTTATTTTTTTTGATTTTTCTATTATATTATCATTACTATCGTTATTAACCACCATTTTAATCTGTTTATTATCTGGCATACCAAGCATAGCTATCATATCGTTATCTTTTCCAAGCGCTTTCTGTAACATATAGATTGTAATATATTCGTTATCATAATATGGAATTATATTGTCATAATGCTCCTTTATATCATTTATTCTATCCCAGAATTCATCTGTAAGTTTTTTCTCTCCTGATTCATTCACTTCTATAGCCTGCATAGACTCTATCCATGTTGCAACATTAGGATGCATATTCTTGAATTCAATACCATAAGATATACCGTCTTCTTTTCCACATCTCATAAGTCTTGACATATATAACTGATGAACTGGATTATACACAAGTTCTTTTGCCAATCCCTTTGCTTCTGTTATATATCTGACACTTGCATCCAAATCCCTATCAAGCAGACTGACTTCACTCATAAGTTCAAGATACTTTATTTGATTTTCCTTATCCTCTATCTTATATGAATTTCCAAGCATTTCTCCATATTTCTTGGCTTTATCGAAAGATAATATATACTTTAAAAGTATAATATAGTTTATTTTCTGTGCAAATGTTTTACTATCATCTGGTATCTGTTCATATAATTCTATTAACCTTCCAGCATCTAGTACTTTAAAATATATAAATTCTCCTATTTGTATGCGTTGCCTGTTACTTATAAATATATCTGCATACTTCTCATACATATCAAGTGCTGTATATATATCAATATCTGCAAGGTATATGAAAGCATCATATATCAAGCTTTCAGGATTATATATCGCCAGCTCATGTTTTCCAAGTTTATTAAGAATTTCTGTATATATCTGTTTAAGTTCCCCGTCATACCTGTTTCTTCTATAAAAACCTATAGAGTTCCATATATACATAACATCATTGCTATGAATATACTTATCATATAATTCTTTACTTTTTTCTTTTTGCCCTATAAGTTCATAATATCTTGCATCATATAGTTCAATATATGGACAATCTATATCCCTTTTTATTGCTTCACTTCTTATGCTTCTATAATCCTCTGTTCTTTTTATATCAAGTGCAAGCTGCAATGCCAAATTATAATTTCTACTAATCTCATTTTTACTTCCTATATTAAGCTTATTTTTAAAAAAGCTAAGTGCCTCATCATCATTACCATTCTCTGACATTTCAAGACATGTTATATAGTTTATATCTCCATCACTAAGATAGCCAATATTATCCCTGTTTCCACATAACATCTGATGATATATTATATTTCTTTTTGTATCATAATCCAGCTTGGCCATATCAGTATCACTAAGTGACAACACATCAAGTTTATCCATTCTTTCACATATTATACATACATTAACATATAACATAAGAAATTGATCATCATAATGTTTGTCTTCAGATTGCAATATTTCTTCCATTGCTTTGGACAAATAATCCAATGAACTAAACATATGAGTATAATCTATCAAATCTCTTGATATGCGCTTTCCATATTCACACGCTTTAGTTGCCATAGAATAGTGTATTATTCCAAGGTTAATCAGATTATTAACAGAATGTTTCTCACCTTCTGCTTTTAACATCCATTTCTCTGCTTCCTCATAATCTGCATATATCTTACTCACTATTCCTCTTGCCGCATAATAAGATGAATGATATCTGCTATTATCGGTATTATTTACAATACATTTCCATACTTCATCCAATTTAAGAAACAATTCTTCTTTATCCTCTTTTATCAAAGCACCAAGCTCACATCTTAATATTATTGCTGGTATATATTTATCATCTATATTTATAGCTTTATCAAGCAGTTGTATAGCTTCTGACGCATCAATATTTTTATACTGTCTGTTATTATTTTGATTATTTTTCCAACATGTATATGCTTTTATATAGTAATATTTTGCATTCTGTGTGTAGTCACAATATTTTTCTGAATATGTAAGATTTTTTCTAGCTTTAGTATAATCCTCAATATTGGTATAACACAACGCCAGATTAATGTATATATTAGTAAGAAGTTCTTTTGCATCTACTCCACTCTCCCTTATATCATTAATCAATTCATTATACTTGATTATTGCATCTCTAAATCTCGTATTAGCCTGATAATTCTTCTCTATATTTTTAAATTCAGCAGCATATTCTGTATTATCACTTATATGATTATCATCCGTTAATACTTCTGTTAAATCATTACCTATTCTACTAATATTAGCCGATATATAATCCAATTTTTTATTTATTTCATGATAATTATTACTAATATCACCTTGTGTTTTTAATATTCCTCTTGTATTCTGTACTATTTCTAATTCATTATTCTTATCATTTGATAACAAACCTAAATTTTTCAACTCTAATTTTATTATATCAGCAGACTTATCCAATATTTTTTTCAATTGTACTTCATATTTACCATAATGCGAATATTCTTTTATAAATTCTTTTATAAACTTATCAGTCAGTCCAGTTACTGATTCTTCACTGATTGCAAGATAACTTAATAGATATCTTATTATAACTTTATTACATATATAGAATTTCTGAAGCTCTGTAAAATATTCTGTGCTCTGCATAGGAAACAATACTTTATTTTCTATTATGCCCGGCAATTCGTCACAGAATGTTTCAAATTTTTTCTGTCTTAATTTATTCTTTACTTTATCATATACATAATCTAATCCTTTACTTTTTATATAGTCTCTTATTTCTTCTGCTAATCCCATATTTCCCCTCATTATTTATATAAATTCTTTGGCTTTCAATATCTCTTGCACAATACCCACCAGTGAACTATGTGTATTGATACATAGACACTGGTGGGTATATTTTTTATACTGGTTTTAACGGAAACCTACCATAATTTAATTGTATCTGTTAGATAGAATTCTTTTGCAGGAATGTATATACTGCTTATATTTCCGAATTCATTTTCCCAGCCTTCTTCTCTTTTTAATCATGTGTTTTCCCTCATTCCAGAAACTTTTAACACTCTATATCTCCAATACAAATATATTCATATTGTATCATCATTTAATAATAAATAAAAGATTTTTATTTATTATCTATTGACATTGAAAATCAAGCATTGTATAGTATAGCTATACTTAATTAAGTCTTGAATGTGTATTATATACTTATATTAAAGTTCTATATTACACATTTCTTATGTATCACACTGGATTCAGTACAGCATTTTATTATCAGATTTTACCCATATATACACAACAAGGCATGATTCTATATTATGATCATTTTATCATATGATGTACCTGATGTAACAACTCACTTGTTATATATTTGACCACATGTTAAAATATATATGATTTCATAGCAGAATTGCCTGTTGTTAATTTTACTTATTGAATAAATGAAGTTTTAAGGAGATTTTGCTTATGAAAATTAACGATAAAGATAATAATTATTACAACAAAAAAACTGATAACAATATAATTATTAAAAATGATAGTAGCTCCTCTACTACAACCAAACGATATAGTGATAACGTATTTTGTCTATTATATTCAGATAAGAAGAATTTACTGGATTTATACAATGCCCTGAATAACTCATCTCATACAGACACTGATAATCTTAGCATAACAACGCTAAAAGGTGGCGTGTATATGAAGTATAAGAATGATGCCTCATTTGTATTCAGCTATGAGTTATATATGTTTGAACAGCAGTCATCACTTAATTTTAATATGCCATTAAGGTTCTTACACTATGGCTCAGAAGTATACAGGAATATATTTCCTAATAATATGCTTCATAAAAGAAGTATGCTTAAGATTCCAACTCCACATTTTATTACATTCTATAATGGAAGAGAACGTATGAAAGAGCGTATTAAAATTCTTAAGCTGTCAGATCTGTTTGAACATCCTACAAAGCATCCAGAGCTTGAGTTAATCGTTACGGTTATTAATCTTAATCCTGCTGAAGAGGCAACTGATATTATACATAGCACTACTAATGACAACTTTTTTGATAATAATATCAGACCAGCCATAAACGGATTATTCACGGATAACATATTAAACCGCTGCAAGTCACTCAGAGATTATATGACTTTTGTCACTAAAGTACGTAATAAAATGGATTTATCCAGTCTGGATGTCAGGACATCAGTTATCGAAGCTGTAGATGAATGTATCAAAGAGGATATTCTATCAGATTTCTTTATAAAGCATAGAGAAGAGGTGATTGATGTGAGTATATTTGAATACGATGAAGAAGGCGTTATGGAGATTCTCCGTGAAGAAGCCCGCACTGCTGGACTTGAAGAAGGACGTATAACCGCAGCTATCGATGCCATTAAAAATATCATGACAAAGCTTGGCAAATCTGCTGATGAAGCTATGGACATACTTGATATTGATATTGATAAAAGAGAGGCCATTAAAAAAAAGCTGCAATAGTTATTTGCCCGCTTAAATATTAAACAATAAGTGGGGCGTAAACATTAAGAACATATTTCTTAATGCTTCGCCCCACTTATGTACTTTATCTGACAAACTCACAACTGTTATATTTTATATCTTCCTAGAACTGGTTATCTTTAAAGAATTCCCGCTTTCTTTCAATCATCTCATCTATTCTGCTGATATAATTCCTTACATCCTTGACATTCTCTATTCTCTCAATCCTTACTGAATGATTATCATCCGACTCATTATGGAAAACAACCTTGCTGCTTGCTCCGGCTCCACATGCTATTATGGTCTGTTTTTCCTCCATAATAAGTATGTTATATATACACTCCTTACCTTCCTTTGAATATCCCACATTTTCAAAGTTTCCAGCCATATTCTTCTGTCTGTACATATAATATGGTTCCATATCAAGCTTTTTTGCTGTTTCCTCTGTCATTCTTATGATCTCATCCGTATTCTTTGTTGACAGCTGCTTGTACTTATCTCTCCATATATTAAGCGCGGCTGCTCTCTTTATGGCAAGTGAATGTACCGTAAGACTTTCCGGATTCATAGCCTGTATCTCGCTAAGTGTATGCTTTACTTCGTCAACATCCTCACCGACAAGACCAAGTATTATATCCATATTTATATTATCGAAGCCTTCTTCTCTTGCCATATTGTATACATTCTTTATCTGTTCTACAGTATGCTTCCTGCCTATCAGGTCAAGTGTTTTCTGGTTCATAGTCTGTGGATTAATCGATATTCTTCCAACGTTATGCTTCTTAAGAACCTTTAGCTTATCTAAGGTTATGCTATCAGGACGACCTGCTTCTACTGTGAATTCATGGCATCCATCTATATCAAACAGTCTTTTAAGCTCCGTTATCAGTCTGTCAAGCTGCACTGCACTAAGTGTTGTTGGTGTACCACCACCAAAATATACTGTATCAAGTCTTCTCCCCTTCATAGCTTCCGATACAAAGGTCATTTCCTTGATGAGTGCATCAAGATAACTGTCAACATAATCTTTATAGGCTCCTAGTGCATATGATGAAAATGAACAATACAAGCATATACTTGGGCAGAATGGAATTCCTATATACAGACTATAACCATTTTTATAATCTATACGATTCAATATATCCATTTCTTTTCTGGCCACATTAAGTGCAAGTTCTGCTTTCTGCTCACTTGCCTTATGCTTATCCATAAAATGTCTTTTTATCGTTTCTTCGCTTTCACCATCTTCAAGCATCATATATGCTATCTTACTTGGGCGCACTCCCGTAAGATATCCCCATGGAAGTGTCTTTCCAGTCTTTTTACTAAGATAATCATACAGGTATGACTTGAACTTATCATGCATCTGGCTTTTGTTAAGTCCTGTAACATCTGGTACCTTTATATCTATAATCGTATCAATAATATCCACTGATGTATATTTTGAATCGTCTTCTATACTGTCTTTATGATTATCTTTTAGATTCTCTTCTGTACTGTCTTTATGATTATCTTTCGGATTATTTCTTGAATTATCATTTTCTTTATATGCTGTAACTTCTGTTCTGGGATAGAACGAACGCACCAGCACTATGGCATCATCATAAAATGTATTATCGTCTATTTTAATATATATCATCATTATTCCTCTCTGTATACAGCTTCCCAAAAAAACACTACCTGCACACAATATTAAATATTCTGTCTAGTCTATATATACATAAAATATAAATTTTATCAATCGATTCTAAATTGATAATTCTTCATCACAGAAACGGATTATTCTCTCTTTCATAACCAACGCTTGTGCCTTCTCCGTGTCCCGGATATACCTTCGTATCATCAGGAAGTACCATTACTTTTTCTTTTATTGAACGCACTATTTCGCTCATGCTTCCTCCAGGGAAATCCGTTCTTCCAACTGAGCCACAGAATAATGTATCTCCTGAAAAAAGCACTCCTATTTCTCTTATATAATAGCAGGTTCCACCTTCTGTATGTCCCGGAGTATGAAGTGCTTCTATATCAAAGCCTGCAAGTTTAAGTATTTCGCCATCTTTATGCCATACATCTGCTTTTACTGAAAGCTTAAGCCCATATGCTTCACCAAGATTAATATGTGGCTGTTCAAGTGTATTCTTCTCATCACATGATGCATATACTTTAACATCATATTTATCTCTTACGGCATCTGCTGCCATAATATGGTCAAAATGTCCATGTGTTAACAATATTCCCTTAAGGCTGCATCCTGATTCATCTATCATTCTGCTTATCTCATCCTGGCTGTCTGCTGGATCTATAAGAACACACTCTTTAATATCCATATTACATAACAGATAGCAGTTAGTGCCTACCATTCCTAATATTCTTGAATCTATTTTATACATAACTTTCCCTTTTCTTTATATTATTATTTTTAATATTTGCCACCAATTAATGCATATAGCCCAACCCATTGCTTTGCAATTTACGAGAACCTATATATCATCGTAATATCATTATATGCTATCAAAAAGCCGTTATCAAGAATAATCCCGACAACGGCTCTAAACTGTAACATTTATATGCTATATTTTACACATTATATTTGTTATTTACATTCTCTATTGCTATATCCACTGCACACAAGCTTCTGCATTATCTGAATTCAGATAATACCTTTTCTGCCGATACTTGTCTTTATCAGCCCGTAGCTCTCTCAATATCTGTGACACCATCTATTTTTCTTAGCTTGTCGATAAGTCTGTTAAGCTCTTCCTTACCTGATACCACAAATCCTAAGTTAATAGTTGCAATATTCTTCTTGTTTACACGGCTGTTCATGAATCTTACATCTATGTTAGCTTCTGTAAACAATCTTGATATATCAACAATAAGACCTTTTCTGTTACCTGCAAATATGTTAATCTCGGCACTGTATTTTTCATCTTTGTTCTCTGTCTGTTCCCACTCTGCTTCTATGAGTCTTGCACGCTCACTTGCCGGGAAGTTTAGTATGTTGATACAGTCTGTTCTGTGGATTGAGATACCTCTTCCTCTTGTAACAAAGCCTACTATTTCATCACCTGGAACAGGATTACAGCATCTTGAGAATCTGACAGCAACATCGTGGATTCCTTTAACAACGATTCCACCCTTGCCCTTTTTATTGTCCTTCTCCTTTTCTTTGCTTTCACTTGCTGCTATCTGTTCAAGTGCCTGCTTGTCTGTAATCTCAGACTTCTTTGTCTTTAAGTATTCTTCATTAAGCTTATTGACTATCTGTCCTTCTTTTAAAGCTCCATGTCCAACGGCAGCCATAATAGAATCCCAGTCCTTATAGCCATATTTTCTTAAGGCCTTTTCTACGAATTCAGGCTTATTTATCTCTGAAAGAACTATACCCTTTCCTTTACAATAGTTAGATATAAGCTCCTTACCCTTTATTATATTGTCTTCCTTAAGCTCCTGCTTAAACCACTGGTTAATCTTGTTACGTGCCTGTGTGGACTTAACCATAGATAACCAGTCACGGCTTGGTCCCTTTGAGTTCTGTGAAGTTATAATCTCGATTCTGTCACCATTTTTTATCTCATAATCAATATTAACAAGCTTTCCGTTAACTCTTGCACCTACCATCTTATTGCCTACAGCACTATGAATACTGTAAGCAAAGTCTATAGGGTTAGAACCTGCCGGAAGGGTCTTTACATCTCCTGTAGGTGTGAAACAGTATACCGAATCAGAAAACAGATTAAGGTCATTCTTAATAGATGATAAGAATTCCTTATTGTCTGACATATCTCTCTGCCATTCAAGTATCTGTCTTAACCAGCTAAGCTTAGCCTCTTCACTCTTGTTTGTCTCACCTGTTTTGCCTTCTTTATACTTCCAGTGAGCTGCAATACCATATTCTGCTATTCTATGCATTTCATATGTTCTTATCTGTACTTCAAAAGGCTGGCCATTGGATGCTATAAGTGTTGTATGAAGTGACTGATACATGTTAGGCTTAGGCATAGCTATATAATCCTTGAATCTTCCTGGAATAGGCTTGTACATCTCATGTATTACACCTAAAGCTGCATAACAGTCTTTAACTGTATCAACCTTAATACGCACTGCAAATATGTCATATATCTGATCAAGTGTCTTATTCTGGTTAACCATCTTTCGATAGATTGAGAAGAAATGCTTAACTCTTCCATCTATCTCTGCTTCTATGCCGGCATTGCTTATATGCATACCGACTTCCTTTATTATACTCTTTATAAATGCTTCTCTGCCCGGTCTGTTGATATCAACCTGCTTTACAAGGTCATTGTAAGTATCAGGCATAAGATATTTCATGGAAAGATCATCTAATTCTACCTTAATCTTAGATATACCAAGCCTATGTGCTATAGGAGCATATATATCCATAGTCTCTCTGGACTTTTCCACCTGCTTTGCTGGTGACTGGTACTGCATTGTACGCATATTGTGAAGTCTGTCGGCAAGCTTTATAAGGATAACTCTTATATCCTTAGCCATAGCAAGAAACATTTTTCTTAAGTTTTCTGCCTGCACTTCTATCTTGTCATGCTGATAGTTAAGCTGTGTAAGCTTTGTAACACCATCTACCAAAAGTGCAACCTCATCGCCGAATTCTTTTGCCACATCTTCACTTGTCATAACAGTATCTTCAACAACATCATGTAAAAGACCAGCTATAATAGACTCTTTATCAAGTTCAAGCTCTGCTAATATAATAGCAACACAAAGTGGATGTATAATATATGGCTCACCTGACTTTCTAAACTGGCCTTCATGAGCCTTCTTTGCAACCTTATATGCACGTTCTATATCTGAAAGGTCAGATGATGGATGGTACATTTTAACTTTTTCTATAAGGTCATTATAAAGCTCCTCCGGGCTTGTAAAATCTGCCGGCGTATCCACTGATTTTTCTACTTCGCTTGTCTTAATATTCTTGTTTCCTGCTAATTCTATATTGCTCTCTGGCATATAATCTCTCCCCTCGTGTATCTATAATCCGGGTGCACAGCCTGTATATGACTGTTTTATTATATTATAATTTACTCTTTATCTGCTCCTATACTCACGAACCCGCGCTATCGCGCTCTTTCGTCCTGCTTCGCATGACTGTTCGTTCGTTAATGGTTATAATTATACCTCAGCGTATAACTTTTCCATAAATTCTCTTGTTGCCACTGCATTTTCTGGAACAGTATTCTCAAGTGTACAATGAACATATGGCTTATGTTCCTTGATCTTCTTAAGCAATAGTGGATAATTAAGTCCACCTGTTCCTGCTGCTATTGACTTAAGCTCATCATTCTCAACTACATAATCCTTACAGTGGACTACTGCGATATCTTTTAATAACAGGTCAAATGCCTTTTCTATAATCTCATCCTGTTTATCAATGTTTCCTGTATAAAGAAGGTTAACAGGGTCAAATATAATCTGAAGGTTTGGAGAATCTATAGCATCAAGCACCTTTCTTGCCCTCTCAACCGTGTTGACTATATGCTTCCATACAGGCTCTATAGCTACTATAACGCCAAACTGTTCTGCATATTTAACTATAGGTCTTAGGTTATCTATAAAACACTGAAGTGCCTCATCTGAATGATTCGCTGGTTCATACTTGTACTCTTCATTGACAGCACCTGTCTCTGTCCCAACAACTCCACATCCAAGTATACTTGCAAATCTTATATGTGCTTTATACTTCTCGACTATCTCCTTATGCTTTTCAGGATTAGGATTGCAAAGATTAAGATAGCATCCAAGAACTGCCACATCAACCTTATTCTCTGCACATAACTCCTTAATATACATAGCAAGTCCAGGTGTCATAGTCTCAACTCCCGGCTTAAACTCCTTTATAGACTTTGAAAGTGCTATATGCATACAATGAAATCCCTGCTTATGTATGTTAGGGATAAGCTCATCAAGTGGTGCATATGCAACATCATGTGCTCTGATACCTATTCTCATAATAATCCTCCATTCTTGCGTGCGAAAAATCTTATTTTCACACTAATCCTCTTTTCTACGCTCATTTATCACTAAACTTCTTTTCTGTGCGTGTTTAATCTTGAATATTTTATATGTCTTACTATATTCATACATCATGCTATTTAAAATCTACAGATTTATTTCAGTTTAACATATCAATGCCCAAATGTCACTTATAAGTTCAATTTAAGCTTGAATTTAAGCTTGAAATATAAGCTCTATTTAAACTTTGACCTGATACAAAAGCCCCTGTAATGATAATAATTACTCAATAATAAATAAATACTACCATTACAGAGGCTCTCTTATTTTATATCATCTATTGATATACTAGATTGTACGATTAATTATAACATAATCAATTTAGAAACTCATATCATTCTTACTTATAGCATTATAAAATGTAGTCAGTGGTATAAAGCTCTGTGCAAAGCTTTTTCCTGAATCACCCTTACATATAACTGCATCGTCTGTTATTGTCTTTATACCTACTGCTCCACCAGATGCTTCATTTATAGTTTTTCTGAATGTTTTAAGTCCGTACTTCAAATATGAGGCATCTCCTGTAAGCTCATAAGCTATCGCAAGTGACTCAAGCAGAAGTGTGTTGTTACCATTTCTTGCAAGACTAGGAAGTTCCTTATAGTAGAACAGTCCGTTATCCATATAGCAGTTCTCTACAAGATCATCCACCGCATGTATTAACATCTGTTTTACATCCTCTCTTGGGAATACTCTGTAGTATCTCATAACACTTCCGACTGCAACTGATATCATGAAACCTACTCTTATTGCTGTATTATCTGTGTATGGTGATAACCAGTCTCCATATTCTTCTTCCCATTTCTTGAAGCTGTCTATAATCCAGTCGCATTTAGTAAGCCACTTCTTATCATTAGTTTCTACATAAAGCGCTATAAGTGTACGAAGTGCCCAGCCTGTTTCCCTTGCATTGGCTTCACCTGGCACCTGATACATCGGAGTTTCAAGAAGTCTTAAGACATTTTCACCGATTCCAACAGCTGTCTCATATCCTCTCTCATCTCCTGTAAAATGATAATAATCAAGAAGACCTTCAACCCATTCATGTGAGCATACCATAACACCATTCTTACAATGCCCTGCTGTATGCTCCCATTGTCCACCGATTCTTAAAGGATTGCTGCTATAGTGGCATACATCAACATCCATCCAGTGTTTTGCTGCTACTATCAGATAATCAAGGAATCTTCTTACTCCTGTTCTTGCATACATAAGTGCGCAGGCATGCGGATAGTCATATTCATTGTTGCTCCAGACCGGTTTTCCGCCACCTCTTCCCTGGACTGTGTAGCCCATATCTACTGTATCACCCCAGTTAAGCATACCATAGCATCTTGAATGTCCATCTGCTTTTGCCATAAGTGCTATTTCCACATCTTCATCATATTTATCAGGAAATACATCAAGCATTGCACCAGACTCTTTAAATATCTGAGGTGCTATATTTGGTCTGTCTGGCATCTGATATATAAGACTTCTGTTATCCAGCTCCCATATATGAGTTTCCGGACTATGCCAGTGTATAAGGAAGTTCTGTTCTTTTGCCATACCTGACTGCATAGTAATCTGACCTACACCTTCTGGCACAAGCATGACCGCTACACCCTCTGCACATGACTTGATTGCCTTAGGATAATTCTGCTGTGCCTGATGCACTGTTACGCAGAAGCCATCATCAGAATCTGTATAGTCAGCCATAAATGTTCCATATAATACTTCTGCATAATGTTCATTAGCCTCTTTTATAAGATAGCTGTCATCTATCGTCTCATTTACTTCTTCACCATTCTTACCTATGATAAAGCTTGTCTTATAGTTTGAAGTGGCAACCATAGTTCTGATATCTGAAACAGGAGCCTTGTGTTCTATCATATCAAGTTCTCCTATTCCTCTTGTCATAAATATAGGTCCATTGTTATTAGAATTGTCTGTAAGAATATCCCCACATCCAGTTGAATCGTTGCCAGATGCCATATCTATATGTACAAGCTTATCTGTTATTCTGCTGTCCTTTGATTTCTTAATATAAAATACAAGTGATTTTATATTAAGTTCTTCGTCTGATGTATTGATTATTCTATATGATATGTTTACCCATGGTTTTCCTGCATAGGCTGTGATTCGTATCTCAGACTCTATTTTCTTATATTTTATATCTTCTTTATCTATAGAAGCTGTATTTCCGCCTTTATCAGTTTTATTTCCATCTTTATCAGCCTCAACAACATTGTAAGCCTTAGCTGAAAGTGTTACCTCTACAGGACCTGGCTTTACTACACACCACTCTCCTATAGACATCTTATAATCATTTCCTTCTCTATCCTTTAGAACCGGTCCTTCAAAGTTCTCTTCGGTATATATCTTTCTTCCATCAACTAACCTTGTAAATATACTTTCAGAGTTATCAGATACATCAAACTCTAATTCACCACTGTTTACTGTATAACCTGCTTCTGTCTTCTTTACACACACTGCAGCTTTGTGTACATTTACATCCTTTTCTATAGGATTATCATAAGACAGCTTAGAAGCTTCTACAGCTTTATCATACTCTTCACTGCTTACAGAAAGAATCACTTTTGTGCGTTTGTTAGCTGGGAGATCTGCCATAAAGCTTATAAACAGAAACTTAACACTTCCATCATCATAGCTTGATGTCACTTCAGGCTGTATAATGCATTCCTTTCCATTCTGTAATACTGCTATCTCTGATATGCTTTTAAGTTCACCTTTCTTAAATGGAACTGCTACGCTGACGCATTCCTGAATCCTTGGATACCTGTATAACTTATCCAGATAAATATCTAACATGCTTTATTCCTCCTTGTTATTCCACTGTGCAAACCATTTTTAACACAACAAAACTGTATTAATATGGGTTTTTACCGGTTTTTTTTCGTATTTAACTTATATCTTATTATACTCACATTAATATCTGCTAACTACTGTTAAGATTGTCCTTTTTATGATATTATACATATTAATTGACCTTTACCTGCTTCAAGTCAGCAATCAGTACTAAGCATGAAGGTAAATTTATTCACAGAAAGGACTGTACACTTTGAATTATGCTGAAATAAAATATAATGATATTGCCAATGGTCCCGGCGTAAGAACAAGTATATTTGTAAGCGGCTGCACTCATCACTGTAAGGGTTGCTTTAACGAGGTTGCATGGGATTTTAATTATGGCATGCCATTTACTGATGAAACTATTGATGAAATAATAGAATCAATGAAGCCTTCTTATATAGCAGGATTAACTCTTCTTGGTGGTGAGCCCTTCGAACCAGCTAACCAGAAAGGACTTCTTCCTTTATTAGAAAGAGTAAAACAGATATATCCTGATAAGAATATATGGTGTTTTACAGGCTATCTGTTTGATAAAGATATTATGGAGCGTATGTATAACACATACCCAGAGACTGCAAGAATGCTGTCTTTCATCGACATATGTGTTGATGGGAAGTTTGTTGAACAACTAAAGGATATGATGTTAAAATTCAAAGGATCATCTAACCAGAGAACTATTGATGTACAGACCTCGCTTAAGGAGGGGCATGTAGTCATAGCTGATGGTTACTAAAGCTATTTATGCTAATCACAATATATAGAAATGAGGATTTATTTTTATGAAACAAAATGTAAATATTAAAAAACTTACACCTGATGCCATTATACCAACTTACGGAACTGAATACTCAGCTGGTGCAGACCTTTATTCAGGTATGACAGAAGCAGTCACTATAAAACCTGGCACAACTGAATTCATCAAAACAGGTATTGCCATGGAGATACCCGCTGGTCTTGTTGGTCTTATTTATGCAAGAAGCGGTATGGCATGCAAAAAGGGTGTTGCTCCTGCCAACAAAGTAGGTGTTATTGATTCTGACTACAGGGGAGAGATAATAGTTGCCCTATACAACCACTCTGATGCTGTTGTTACTATAGAACCAGGTGACAGAGTTGCACAGATTGTACTTGCTCCTTATATAACAGCTGCTTTTAACGAAGTGCAGGAATTAAGTGATACAGTTCGTGGAGATGGCGGATTCGGTTCTACAGGAACTAAGTAGGAATGTTGTTGTTTAGCACACATTCTTAGCGTACGGACGACAGCATATATGAGGAAAGCAGGTGTTCATACATCAACGATGCCAGAAGCTTCAATTGGATATTTCTAAGACTTTTCATATA
>OGNF01002037.1_pt1 | contig 16312 bp, 14 predicted proteins | sample 1573321 | NCBI WGS metagenome assembly OGNF01 (sample SAMEA2581911, study PRJEB24529) | metagenome | biome: Human gut stool | place: China | collected 2011
GTTGAATTTCAATAATTTCAAAGAACTCTTATGATTTTTTAGTGGACACTAATGTTTGTCATTGATTTATGAATTTATCGGTTTCAACCGACTGATGGAAACTATTAATAGCCTGTATCACAGTGTGTTAACTAACATCTTTCTTTGCAGAGAAAAGAATTTAGAGATTTTCTTTCTTTGCAAAGAAAAATATTAGTAACTTTGTGGAAACTTGAAGAGTATGGAACGTATCTACGAAATTTCAGCACGGTTGATAGAGAGCCTTTATGCTCCTCTTCACCGCTATCTCTATGACACCATTGCATGGAGTGACAGGCTTATCATGATTAAAGGGGCCCGAGGTGTAGGCAAAACCACCATGATGAAGCAGCGATGCAAAGAGAATGGTGAACGCGGAGTATATGCGTCTTTGGACCAGCTCTTTTTCAATGACCATACCATAGTGGAGCTTGCAGACTACCACTATAAGCATGGCGGAACGCATCTCTACCTCGATGAAGTCCACCGCTACCCACGCCCGAATTGGGAACAGGAACTGAAAAATATTTATGACAGCTATCCCGGTTTAAGCGTGGTTTTCACCGGTTCGTCACTACTCCAGCTCAATAGTAAGGTCGCCGACCTGTCACGTCGTGTAGCAATTTATGAACTTCGAGGACTTTCCTTTAGGGAATATCTGAATTTTACAGGCGACTTCGGTCTTGAACCTTTCAGTCTGCATGATATTCTTACTAATCACCGTGCTCTGGCTTCAAGGGTAACTTCATCAATACGGGTTATCGGCGAATTTGAGAAATACCTGCAAAAAGGCTATTATCCTTTCTTTATGGATAGTTCTGAGTTCACTTATGCCCAGCGCGTTGAGCGCCTCGTATTGTCGGTTATAGACCTTGACATTCCTGCCGTGACAAGCATTGAATATGAGACTCAGCAAAAGCTGAAGAAGCTACTTGTGGTGCTTGCCGAGCAGGTGCCATTCGTACCGAATATGACCAATCTGTCAAGAGATGTCGAAGTTACCCGCAACCAGTTGATGAAGTTTTTCACATTGCTGAGTGAAGGAGCCATTCTACGTACTCTCATGGATCCGACTACACAGCCAAAACGAGCTTCTAAACCGGAAAAGATATTGTTCGACAATCCTTCGGTCATGCAGGCTCTCGGAATCATAAACAAAGTTGGCACAGTAAGAGAAAGTTTCGTAGGCTCGATGCTTAGTTATGCAGGGAAACTGTACGCAGCCAAAGAGGGCGACTTCCTGCTTGACCATACCTATCTCTTCGAGGTCGGAGGCAGAGGAAAGGAATTTTCCCAGATAGCCGACAAACCAAACAGTTATGTCATAGCCGATAATATCGAAACAGGATTTGGCAACAAGATCCCGATATGGCTGTTAGGCTTCCTTTACTAAAGCCCGCGTCCTTTCTTCTTTTTCTTCTTACGCGCACGACGTGCGAAGGCTTCTTCCGCAGGGTCGTTGAACCAAAGATGAAGGGCATTGGCAGAAAACTCCCTGCCCAGACGGGACCCGTTGAGCGAAACATGATTGTTATGGTCAACGTATGTTGCCCCATACAATCTGCCGTCATCGTTATACCGTAGAACAAGGTCGATACCTTTCTCTTTGAGTTTCGCAATGAAGTCGTCCTTTCCGGTGGATGCCGCCATTGCTTCCTATATCAATCGCCTTGTCGGCTTGATGTCGATTTTTTCCTTGTCGCGCTCAAATTTATTCTCGATGGCTGTTCTGCTTGCAAACTTGCCAAGGCGCGAGGCTTTCAGAGGTGTGGCTATGGTAGTGCCGTTGTCATCGGTGACGAAGTAGACCAGCCCATAATATTCGCGGCCATTGACTTTGCCGTCGGTTAAACCTCAATATTTTTCATAACAAAGAGAGAAGCGGCTCAGGCTGTTCCTTCCTCTTCATCCCGACTTTGGCAGGTCAGTTTTTTTGTTTTTGTTCACTGCAAAATTAACACATCCTTCATTGCCGTCCCAAATTTTATGAGAAGAATTCGTAGGGGAAGAGTACTGGGAAGACCATTATACCCAGCCTTTTGAGGGATGTGGTCTCATTCAAATTAGAACGCCACTCGGCATTTTGATTCAACATTCAAAATTCAAAATTAGACAAAAGTGTGGCTTCGGGGGTGACAGCGAGGCGGGCGGGGACGTTGAGCACGAGGGGTAGATTGTCGGGGGTATGGCCGGCTGGGAAACCGTAGACAACGGGGATGGCTCTTTCCGGGTTTTCGAGACCGGCTTCTCTCATCAGCGAGGTGAGCATCAGCTCCATGTCGGCGTAGTCGCGATCGGCACGGTATTCGGTGAAGTGGCCGAAGATGATTCCCTTCAGTTTGCCGAGCGTACCGGTGAGCATCAGCCTTCTCATCATGCGTTCCACGGCGTAGATGGCTTCGCCTATGTCCTCAAGCACGAGGATGATATCCTCGTTATCGGCGCGGGCGAACACATCAAATGGCGTGGCTGCCAGATCGTTGAGTACGGCGAGGTTGCCGCCTACAAGTATCCCTTCGGCGGTGCCTGGGATATTTTCTTCCTCGTGGGGGGCAAAATATTCGGGAATCTGCGATGTGCGCAGGATGCGGAGCAGAGCCTGGGTGCAGTAGTCGTCGGCGGGGGATGTGGCGATATGTTTGGCCATTGGGCCGTGGATTGATGCCACTCCGGCGCGTCCCATCATGGCATGGAGAGCTGAGATGTCGGAAAACCCGATCATCCATTTGGCATTTTCGCGGAGGAATTCAGGCTCGAATTTGTCGATGAGCCTTGCGCAGCCGTAACCTCCTCTTGCGCAGAGTATTGCCTTGATTTCAGGGTCGGCGAAGGCGGAGGTTAGTTCGGCGAGGCGCGTGGCGAAGGGGGCGGAGTAGGAGCCTTCGGCGATATCTCCGAGCGCAGAGGGGAACACCCTGACGTTGAATCCTTCGGCGAGGAGGCGCGCTTCGGCGCCGCGCACGAATTCGGGATTGACGCGGGTGGCAGGCGCGAGGATGGCGATGGTGTCGCCATTCTGAAGAGAATCAGGTATAATCATCTTTTTGATTGATGATTTATGATTTATGATAGATGATTGATGATTGATGATTTGGGATTCCTATTAGAAGCTGGCTACGTTGATGCCGGCGGCGCGGACGCGCTCTGCAATGCGCTGCAACTCTTCGTGGCTCACTTTTTCGAGGTGCTCTTCGGGGGTGGAGCGGTCGAGGCTATAGAGCATCACTTCCTTGGGGCGAATCTTCTTGTATGCCTCAATCAGGGCATTGATCTCCTCGTCGGTGGTGTTGTCGATATGCACGCCGTTGTGCTCGCCGCGCAGGAGCATGGTCTGGATGATGCCTGTGTCGCCAAACTGGCGGAGATTGTCCACAACGCGCTCCACTGTGAATCCGGCGGAGTTGGGGCGGTCGATGGTGCGCATTGTGGATTCGATGGCGGAGTCGAGTTTGAGGATGTTATTGTCGACGCGTTTGAGGGCTTCGGCCACGCGGGGGTCGTCGATTCGGGTGGAATTGGTGAGCACCGAGATCTTTGCTTCGGGGAAATACTTGTCGCGCAGGCGTATGGTGGCATCGACCACCTCGGGAAACTGCGGGTGGAGTGTCGGTTCGCCATTGCCGGAGAAGGTGATAACGTCGAGGGTTTCCCCTTTGCTGCGCATGTCGCTGAGTTTGGCCTCGAGGTCGTGCTCGGTCTGGGCGAGGGTGGGGAGGCCGCTCTCGCCTCGGCCCTGGGCGTTATATCCGGCCTCGCAGTAGAGGCAGTCGAATGAGCATACTTTGCCGTCGTTGGGCATGAGGTTGACGCCTAAGGAGGTGCCGAGCCTGCGGCTGTGGATAGGCCCGAATATGGTGGAATGAAATAATACGGTCTGGTCTTTTCCCATGGTATGTTAATTTTCGTACATTTTGTCGATGATGGCGGCGTAGTTGCGGGCCACTATGGGGCGGCGCACTTTCATCGTGTTGGTCACTTCGCCGTTCATGATGGAGAAATGGTGGGGCAGGAGGGTGATGCGCTTGATCTTCTCGAATTCGGCGATGTCGGTCTGGTAACGGTTGATCTCGCTCATGATGAATTCCACCACGCGGCTGTCGGCGCAAAGCTGGCGGGAGTCGTCGGTGTCAATTCCTTTTGCGGCGGCCCAGCGGCGGAGTTGGGAGAGGTTGGGCACCACAAGCGCTGTTACGAATTTTCGCTGGTCGCCGATTACGGCCACTTCATCGATATATTTGTTTTCGGCCAGTCGGCTCTCCATCATCTGCGGAGCGATATATTTGCCGTTGGATGTTTTGAAGAGGTCCTTGACTCGTTCGGTAAGCACGAGCGCGCCCGAGGGCATGAGGTATCCGGCGTCGCCGGTGCGGAAGAAGCCGTCGTCGGTGAAAGCGGCGGCGTTGGCATCGGGTTTTTTGTAATAGCCCGGAGTCACGGTGTCGCCCTTCACGAGAATCTCGCCGTTTGAGTCGATGCGCACCTTGACGTGGGGGAGGGGAACGCCCACGGTGCCAATCTCATAACCCACCTGCGGGAAACAGCTCACAGTGGCTGTGGTCTCGCTGAGGCCGTAGCCGATAATCACGTCAATGCCCACGGAGCGCATGAACTCGCAGATGGTGTCGCTAAGCGGAGCTCCGGCCGTGGGGAAGAAATTCGGGTTGGGGATGCCGATGGCATAGCGGAGCTTGCGGAAGAGGCGCTTGTCGTAGAAATCATACCGGAGGGCAAGGAGGCGCGGCACCGGGCGCCCGGTGCGCACATAGTCGAGGTTGCGGCGATGGCCTATGTGGAGCGCGCGCTTCACGAGCCAGCGCTGCATCGGCTTCATGCCCGCAATCTTCTCCTTCACCTGGGTATAAACCTTTTCCCAAAAGCGAGGCACGCAGCACATCACATTGGGATGCACCTCATGGATGGTGTCGGCAATGAGGCGCGGATCGTAATTCACGGCGATAGCCACTCCGCGCGTGATGCAGAAGAAGTTCCAGGCCTTCTCGAGGATATGGCTCATCGGCAGGAACGCCATGGATAGGTCCTTGTCGGAGATGCTCTTTAGGATGGCGAGGTGGGCGGCGATGGCGGTGTCGTAGTTGCGGTGGGTGATCACTACGCCTTTGGGTTCGCCGGTGGTGCCGGAGGTATAGATGAGGGTAGCCATGTCGTCGGGGAGGCCTCGCTTGGCACGCTCCTCCACTTCGCGACGGGTGTTGTCGTCGGCCTCCATGCCGAGGCGCACGAAATCGTCCCAGAAGATGGTCACGTTGTCGTCGGGCTCAAGTTCCAGGCCGTCGTTCTTGTATACCACGATGCGGTTCACGTTCTTATGGCGCTTCCAGTAGGAATAAGCCATCGGATACTGGTGCTTGTCGCCCACGAAAATCACCTTCGGAGTGCCGTTGCCGATTATGAAATCGAACTGCGCCTGCACCGAACTTGCGTAGATCGGGATGGCGGCCACACGGTTGCGGAAGGCGCCGAGCTCGGTGATAAGGATCTGCGGTGTGTTTGGGGAGCAGATGGCGATGGTGTCCTTCTCCTCGAGGCCCAGACGTGCCAGAGCATTTGCGGCCACGCCCACTTGCGCGGCAAACTCATCCCAGCTCGTGGAGAGCCATTCACCATCCTTGCGCCAGCAGAAGCGGTAGGCCTCGCGTCCGGCGTATTTCTTTGCGTTTTCAGCAATTATTTCGACAAGTCTATTCATTCGTTGAAGCTTTTGTCCCCATCCCTTCCGCGGTTATATTCCTCCTTAATAATATAGGAGCCGTTATAAGATATACGCGGAAATCTGCAAAAAGTTGCATATGCGGCGTAATTGTCTTATCTTTGCCCTTTGGAAAAAGATTAAACTCCCAACAAATCAGGGAGTCTAAGACCCCATCCCACAAAAAATGTTAACGCAGGGGTCGCAGATGAGGTGCAGCTGCGAGACAGGCGTAATTTCAAGATGGGGCATAAATTAAAAGTTTTAACAAATGACCTCTGTCACAATAAAAATTAGGTAGGTTCGACCGCTTTTTGCGCATCTCAGCCAAGTCTCATCGGTCACGATGCCCGCATCGCTCCCTCTTCAACTTGCTGAGCTGCATCAAAAATCGGTCGCCCCTGCATTAACATTTTTTATGGGATGGGGTCTAAGAATTAGAACAATAGGCAGTATAGATCCTATAAGCCCTATAGGCACTATAAGAAAATTCAAAAAGAATAGCGATATGAAGAAATTACTGGCCCTGATGCTTTCCTTCGGCGTGGCGCTCGGCGCAGCCGCCCAGACTGTGGCAGCCTCCTTCCCCGGCGGCAAAGCGGCCGAACAGGAATATATCACCAAGAATCTGCAATATCCTCCCATGGCCAAGGAAAATGGCGTGGAGGGTGTAGTCACAGTGATTTTCTCCGTCAAGCCCGACGGCTCGATAGGCAACATCAAGATCAAGCGCATGGTGGATCCCGACCTCGAGCAGGAGTCGATCCGCCTGGTGAAGAATATGCCGAAATGGCAGCCTGCCACCGACAACGGCACGCCCGTGGAGAGCAGCGCCACAGTTGACGTCACCTTCACACTCTGATGTCCGGACGCCTGCTGGATTCGCAGAAAATCCCTACAGTCAGCGTGATAGTGCCCGTATACAATGCGGAGCGCTATCTTGTGTCGTGTCTCGACTCCATTGCAGCGCAGAGCTATCCCTCGCTTGAGGTGATTCTTGTGGATGACGGATCTCCGGATTCGAGCGGCGCCATCTGCGACCGTTATGCCGAAGGCCATGAGGGCTGGCGCGTGATTCATAAGGAGAACGGCGGCATGTCCGATGCCCGAAATGCCGGAATCGAGGTATGCACCGGTGAACGACTCTTCTTCGTCGATGCCGACGATGCCATTCACCCCGATGCCATCTCCACACTATCCGCGCTGATGGATTCCTCCGGAGTGCCGCTTGCCATCGGTTCATTTTCTCGCGAGCCGCTGCCCGCACAACCGCTTCCCAAGGATGTGGAAACGCATTTATGGGACGCGGAAACAGCCATGGAGAAGGCATTTTATCAGGAATATCTGATAAATGCCGTGTGGAATGTGCTTTATTCCAGAGACCTCTGGAGCGATGATATGCGTTTCCAAGAAGGGATTGCATATGAGGATCTTGACATCTTCTACAGACTTTTCGAGAGGGCCGGAAGGGTGGCATATACATCGGTCGAGACATATTATTACCGGCCGACACCGGGAAGCGTTGTCAACACATTGTCGGAGATGCGTTTCGATGTGCTGGATGTCGCTGACAGGATAGTGCGGTTTGCCGAGGAGCGCTATCCGTCGCTTCTTCCGGCTGCCCGTTCGCGCAGTTTCAGCGCTCATTACAACATGCTGCTGCTCATCATCGCCAACGGCCTCGACTATCCCGTGCAGAAGGAGCGCTGCCTCAGCGCGATACGCAGGATGCGGCTTGCCGAACTGCGCGACCCGAAAGTGCGATTGAAGAATAGGATCGGCGCGCTGGCATCATATTTCGGAACAAGAGTGATGAGGATGCTTGGTAAAGGCTATCGGCTGGATTGAAGATTGGCATTCAAAATTCAACATTACAATGAGGGTTCTGACGCTTGACAGAGAGAGATTCCGGGAAGAGTGCCGGCGGCTGGCGGAGATGGTGGCCGCCTCGGGATGCATGCCTCGGCTCGTGGTGGGAATCGCCACGGGGGGCGTCGTCGTGATGCAGTCGATGAAGCCTGTCCTCAATGACTTGCTTGCGGTTAAGCCCTCATATTTGGAAATCTCATCGCGCCGCCCGGGCACGGAGGTCAAGGAGCAGCGTCTGAAGGGACTGATCCGCCGCCTGCCGCGACCAGTGGCCAATCTGCTCCGGATTATGGAACATGTCGCCGGTTCGCTGCGGAGGGTTCGTCCTCCGAGAAGGGTAGTGGTGCCGGATGGACTCGTTGCCGCACTTCGCAGCGTGGAAAAGGGGGCGCAAGTGTTGGTGGTGGATGATGCTCTCGACAGCGGCGCCACTATGAGGGATGTGGTTGATTCCCTGCATGCTGTGCGTGGCGACATAGACATCCGCACTGCCGTGATTGCCTCAACCCGCGGTCGCCAGGCCGTTAAAGCCGACTTTTCTCTCTACGGCAAGAACACGCTAATCCGATTCCCATGGAGCCTCGACGCATAAATACCAACGCTTCAGAGGAACGCCTGAATCCCGAGCCCTCAGAGATTCGCGTGATAGCAGACCTCGACGGCACGCTGAGCCGTGTGAACACATTCACCCTCTTCGTGAAGGAATTTTTCCGGGGCATCCCGAAGGCCCGCTTGCCGCTTGGAGGGATTGTGGTGCTCAGGAAGCTGCGAGTAATCACACATTGGGAGGCCAAACGCCGCATCCTCAGCCTGTTTGAACGATATGGCTCGGAGAAAATCATAGAGGTCACGATAGAAAAAATCTTGCGCAATCTCAACCCGGAGGTAGAGAAGGCCGTGCGTGATAATCCCCGCGCAATGCTTGCCACAGCCGCCCCGGCGCTCTATGCCAATCCGCTTGCCCTGCGCATCGGCATCCCCTACGCCGTGGCCACCCCCGACGCGGGCCCTGAATGCAAGGGGGAGGAGAAAGTGCGCAGAATCCGTCAACTCGGTGTGCCATTCACCGGCGACACCCTGGTATTCACCGACCATGATGACGACCTGCCGCTGATGCGGGCTAATGCCTGTGGCACCAATATCATGATAAAAAATGAGTGAAATAGGCCAAAAAAGTCTGATTTTCACCCAGTGAAATATACAATTGGAGCGATAAATAACGTTAATAAAACATGCGTAACATATTCCTTGTAATAGCGGCCTGTGCCGCGCTCTTGCTGCCGCATGCCCCTTATGCCGTGGCAGCCGGGCCTGCGTCCACGGATGCCTGGAAGATCTACTCCAATGTCTATGCCTATCCCCATCGCATCATGGAGGGAAAGTCGCGCACTTTCTTCTATGCGCTTCAGCATATCTACCGCCCCGAATGGTCATATCTTTTCGATGAACCGGCCGGGGCTGTTTTCGTATATGACAGCCACAATGCCGCAGCCGGATTCCAGCCCCTTGTGCAGCTGGCCGACCTGCACCGCGGCATGATGATTTTCTGCAATTACAATCCAGTCACCGACGTGCTTGTCACGGCCTATGCCGATGGCGTTGTGGATATCATCGATTCCGACTGGAACGTGACCCATATCGATGCACTCGCCGACCGCACCCTCCCCGTGGAGAAGAAAATCAACAACATCACCTTCGACATATCCGGTTCCGACATATGGGTAAGCACCGGCTCGGGCTTCGTGCATATCGACGGCGCCACCAAAAAAGTGTTGGAGGCCCCCTCCTTCGGGATGAATTTCAATTCCATCTGCAAGGTGGGGCAGCGGGTTGTGGCAATCGCCGACAATCTCATCTACCATGTGGAGCCGGGCGCCGACCTCGCATTAAAGGCGAGTTTCAAGACCACCGGCCTCTCCGTGGGCTATAATCCGAACATGCTGATGCCGCTCGACGACAATAACGTGGCATTCGTGCGCAATGGCAAGACCGGTTATTCCAACATATCCATGCTGCGATATACGGATGGGAGATGGCGCACAGTGCCCGTATACGACACGGCAGGCAATGAGAGCCTTTCGAGCCTGATTGCCAACGAGCAGCCCACCAACAATCTCGAGAACTCAGGGGTGATGACCCGCGACGGCTATCTCTTCCCCTCTTCGAAATATGTGTATCATCTGTCGCGCACGGTTCCTGCCGGCGGCACTCCTGCAGTGACCGCGCGCCCGCTCCCCACGGGAGTGCGTCCTGTGATGGCTACATACAATGGCACCGACTTCTGGGCTGTGAAGTCGTGGGCCAATCTGAGCCGCCTCAAATCGTCGGGCGCCGATGCCTCCGCCACCTGGAGCGAGACGCAGACGCTGCGCCCCGAGGCTCCCCGCGCTTCAAGAAACTCCCATTTCACATATTCCCCCGCAGCCGGACTCCTCTACAGCAACGGAGGATACGGCAACAATTTCGTCTCCGACCTCAACGACCCGCTCCTCCTCTCGGCATATCGCAACGGCAAATGGAGCGACCTCTCGTCGATATATAATCGTCCCGACTTCGCCACAGGCGACCTTTCCGCCGCCTACGACAAGGTGGCCAGCGCCTATCCCACCCGCGACCCGCTGGGGATTGTGGCCGACCCGGTTTTTACCGACTATGTGTTCCTCGGTTCGCGATGGGACGGCATCACGGTGATCAATGTGAAGAATCCGAAGGCCACGGCTCTGCGCTTCGCGTCGACAAATAATACCACTGCCTCTCTGCCGGGTTTCAAGGCCTTCCCCTACAAGAGCAATTGGAACACGTATTGCGCCGCCCATCCCGGCGGATTCGACAATGACGGCACCTTCTGGGCCTTCATGGAAATCACGCATACCACCTCCCCCACGCAGGGACGCAGCACACTCCACTACTGGACCGCCGAGCAGCGCCGTGCCTGCCTCGAGACCGGCGACATATCCAAGGCCGGAGAGTTCGGTACAATCATCCTTGACATAAACCAGCAGGGCAACTCCGTGATGAAGTGTCTGCCCCTACGCCATCCCAATAACGCCAATAAGGTGGTGCTTTCCATTGCGCCCAATAGCCTCGTGTATATCCTCGACCACAAGGGAACTCTTGACGACACTTCCGACGATGAGTTGACTCTCGTAGGCAATACCCTTGTCTCTGCGGAGGGTGGCTCCAACACCTGGAATGGCGTGCGCGACATGGTGGAGGATCCCAACACGGGCGAAGTGCTTGTGGCCCATCTCGCCGGAATCGGCGTGTTCAATCCCTCCGACAAGCCCCTGTCGTCAGGTTTTCCCGGCTATGAGCTCTCCTATGGCAGCGGTCTTGCCCAGACGAGCGCCAGCTTCTTCTCCACCGTGCGCGACCTCTGCTACGACACCTACGGACGCCTCTGGATAGCCACCTCTTCCGACGGCTTCTACGGCATCTCCGCCGACCGCTCGCATATTGTGGCCAAATACACCACCGAGAATTCCCCCCTTCCCTCCGACTGCATCTGGTCGCTGGGCTGGGATCCGGAGTCGCAGCGCATCTTCGCCTCCACGCAAAATGGCATCGCGTCGGTGCATGTGGGCGCGGCCGGCGTCGCCATGGAATTGCGCCACCTTGTGGCCTCCCCCGACACTGTCTCCTCCGACTATCCCGGCACCGTGGCCATCTACAATGTGGAACCCGGCACCACCCTATCCGTGTATGACCGCAACGACCGCCCGGTGGCTACCCTCCCTCTCCCCGCCGACGGAATCACCTACTGGGACCTCCTTGACTCCGACGGCCATCATGTGCCAGCAGGAGTATACAGAATCCTCAACCCCAACGACCACACTGACCGCCTCCTCATCACAGTGTCGCATTAATATAAAATAAGAATCTTCCTTACCGTATCATATGTTCAGTCCGGAATTTTATTATAGTGTTGTAGGTTTTATGGCTGTGATGGCCGTCATGGTCTTCATCGCGCTGCATCGCCTCACCGCCGGCTACGGCATGATGTATAACTCCAAATGGGGCCCATCTATCGGCAACCGCGCCGGATGGATCATCATGGAATCGCCCGCATTCATCGCAATGCTCCTCTTCTGGATCCTCAGCCCCCGACGCCTGGAGCCGGCCCTCATAGTGATGACCTCCATCTTCCTCATCCATTATTTCCAGCGCTCTTTCATATTCCCCTTCCTTATCCGCGGAAAGAACAAGATGCCCTGGGCAATAATCCTGATGGGAGCCGTATTCAATGTGATAAACACATATATGATAGGAGGATGGTTCTTCTATGTCTCTCCCGAAAACGCTTATCCGGTGTCGTGGCTTGGCAGCCCGCTTTTCATCCTTGGCACGGTGGTATTCCTGATAGGCATGGCCATCAACCTGCAGTCGGACTATATCATCCGCCATCTGCGCAAGCCTGGCGACACCGCCCACCATATCCCGCGCGGCGGAATGTACCGCTACGTGACTTCCGCCAATTACTTCGGCGAACTGGTGGAATGGGTCGGTTTTGCAATCCTGAGCTGGAGCGTGGGAGCCGCTGTGTTCGCGCTCTTCACGTTTGCCAACCTTGCTCCGCGCGCCATCAAAATCCACCGCAGATACGAACAGGAATTCGGCGAAGACTATAAGCGTCTTCACCGTCATTATATAATACCTTTCATCTATTAAGTATGACACCGAAATTATTTAATGTATTGATTAGTCAACGCATCTTTTGGCGTCTTTTCGGCGCTTTGTGCGACTCCGCTCAGTCACGATGCCCGCATCGCTCCTTCTCGGACTCACACAAATCACTCGAAAATACACTCAAAATATGCATTAACTAATTTGCGGGTCATACTTAGAAATCATTTCTTTGATTCCCGGCTTACACCTATATCCATGAAACTTTTCACATCCGCCAAGATAGGCCCGGTAGAATTGCGCAACCGCACGATACGCAGTGCCGCATTCGAGGGCATGGGCCGCGACAACGGTCCCACAGAGATGTTACGCGATTATCATTGGAGCGTGGCCGAGGGCGGCGTGGGGATGACCACGCTTGCCTACGCCGGCATATGCCGTTCGGCACTCTCTTTCCCCACCCAGCTCTGGCTTCGCCCCGAGATTGTGCCCGGCCTGCGCGAAATCACCGACGGCATCCACGAGCGTGGCGCCAAGGCTTCCATCCAGATAGGCCATTGCGGCAATATGACCCACCGCTCCACAGCCGGTGGCACTCCGGTGGGGGCTTGCACCGGCTTCAACCTCTACAGCCCGACCTTTGTGCGGGGTCTGCGCGAGGATGAGCTCCGCGAGATTGCCCGCAATTTCGGCGACGCAGTGCGCACGGCCCGCGACGCCGGCTTCGACTGCGTGGAGGTACATGCCGGCCACGGCTATCTCATCTCCCAGTTCCTTTCCCCCTATACCAACCGTCGCCGCGACCGTTTCGGCGGTTCGCTTGAGCAGAGGATGACGTTCATGCACATGTGCCTCGACGAGGTGATGAAGGCGGCCGAGAGCGACATGGGCGTGCTGGTGAAGACTAATATGCGCGACGGATTCAAGGGAGGGCTCGAGATTGACGACTGCCTCACTGTGGCGCGCGAGATCGAGCGTCACGGCGTGCATGGCATCGTGCTCTCCGGCGGCTTTGTGAGCAAAGCGCCGATGTATGTGATGCGCGGACAGATGCCCATCTATTCAATGACATATTATATGAAGCAGTGGTGGCTGAAATATGGCGTGAGAATGGTGGGCAAGTACATGATTCCCACGGTGCCCTTCAAGCCTCTCTATTTCCTCGAAGACGCGAGGCTGTTCCGCCGCGAGCTGTCGTTGCCGCTGGTATATGTTGGCGGCGTGATCGACAGGGCAGGGGCCGACCGCGTGCTCGACGACGAGGACTTTGACTTCATACAGATGGGACGCGCGCTCCTCAATGAGCCAGACTTTGTCAACAAGATGCGCGCCGAGGAGGGAAACCACCGCTGTGGCTGCGACCATGTGAATTACTGCATAGCACGGATGTATTCGCGCGAGATGGCCTGCCACAAGCACTGCACCGACCTCCCGCCCCGCATCCGGCGCGAAATCGAATCCATCAAAAAGAAAGGGTAGGCCGGAAGCCGGGCCGGAAGCCGGCTGATGTTTAATTCGGGAACCGAGCCGGAAGCCGGCTGCTCATTAATTGGCTGAGTTGGAAGGTTGAAATTCTGGCCCTCCGGTTGTGACGTCGAAGATTGCGTGTCTCCGGCCCAGGGTCGGTGAGGCCGTGCGCCGAAGCAGAAAGTGAGGCTGTACGCCGAAGCAATAAAGCAAACAATCCTGGCATTAAGAGCGTTCATATTTATGAAAAACACAAATACCAAATGCTATGGATTATAATGATGTGATCAACGCGGCACCGGTGGTGCTCGTGGAATTTTATGCCTCCCAATCCCCGGCAGCAACGGCCCAGGTATCGGCAACCTCATCCTCCATCTCTTCTTCCAAATGAAGAGAGCCTACAAAAAGATGAAAGCCCTTCAAAAGAAGAGAGCCCTTGAAAAGAAGAGAGTCCTTCAATCCGTTAAGTTTTTCGCAATTTAATTGAGTCTGCTCCGACAACTCACGGGGCAGAGCGGATGGCCGCTTTCTGGATGGCCGCTTTCTGGATGGCCGCTTTCTGGATGGCTGCTTTCAGGATTTGGCTGGTTCGGGTGGGAATTTTTTTTATTTTTGGGATTTTATTGCTTTTGATTGAAATTTTTTTTAAATTTGCAACGTATTTGCGCTTACCCTTAAAATGCATTGCTTTCATGAACTCCGATGCGACTTCCTAAATTTTAACCCTACGCATCGTCAAAGTTTCATCCGACATTCATTAAACCCCTTATTGCAACGCAATTACGGCTACGCGTGATTATCCTCTCCGGGAGATTCTTTGATTCCTCCTCTGGAAAGTTTGCTGCTTGTTTCAGATCGCTGTATTCACGGCTGAGATGCTTCCGATAGTGAAAAAATCTTAAGATGTGAATGCTCCTAATCAAAAAAAACAGGGCATTATTGTTAATAGAAAAGATAAACATAAAGAATATTAACTAACATAAATCAAAAGAATTATGAAAAAATTCTACACACTCGCACTCGCTGCCATCGCAGCGCTTTCCGTAAACGCTCAGAGCCTCTACATGGTAGGCGACGGTGAAGGTCTTGGCTGGGATCCCGAGAATCCCCTCGAGGCTGCTCTCGCCGACGGTAGCTACACCTTCGAAGTTAAGGAACTTGCCAAGTTCAAAATCTCCACTGAGAAAGGTGGCTGGGATGATGCCTTCAACCCCAATGGCGTGAACATCATGCTCACAAAAGACAACCTTGGTCAGGAGATCGATGTAACAAAGGGTGCTTCTGCCGACATCGCAACTCCCTGGGTAGGCGATTACAAAATCGTAATCAATGCTGACCTTACAAAGGCAGTTGTTACCACAACTACCCCCGCTCCCGAAGGTCCTACCGTTATCTATTTCCGTGGTGATATGAACAACTGGGGTGATGACGACGCAGAACAGGGCATCGTAGGCGCTGAGGAACTCGCTAAATGGCAGTTCACATTCGTCAGCACCGACGAGCAGGGCGACCACTACACATTCACCTGCAAGGAGGGTCAGATGATCGAGGCCGGTCAGACATTCAAGATTGCCGATGCCAAGTGGGCAAGAGTCAACTATTCCGCAGGCACAGAGATCGCACTTGACGACGTTTCCCTCTGGAAAGCTGGTATTCAGGACAACACCACACTTGCTGAAGACTGGAACGGCACCTGCACAATCATCGTGCCCGCCGATCCTACACTTGATGCTCCTGTAATGTTCACAAATGAAAACAGTGGCGACGGCGTTGAGAGCATTGAGGCTGACAACAATGCGGCTCCCGTTTACTACAACCTCCAGGGTGTTCGCGTAGCCAACGCTGAGAATGGCCTCTTCATCGTCAAGAAAGGCAATAAGGTAAGCAAAGTTTTCGTGAAATAATTGCAGCCATTTCCTGTTCGCGTATCGCGAACAAATGAAGCATTATGGAGCGGACCGACATCGGTTCGCTCCTTTTTGCATTTATTAACGACGTTTTAACATTTTTATATGCAATATGTGCAATTTATCGCTCGTTTAGGATATGCTAATGCAAAAGAATGCCCCGGAGCAATTGTCATATATCAATTATCAGACATCATATATCAATTCTAAATTATTAATTCAACAATAATTCAAAATTCAACATTATCAAAGTAATCTCATCAACTGAAAATGCATACGCTTTCATACTTTTTTCATGACTTAGATATGTTTCAACAAGCCTTGATCTAACAAGACTGCGATCCAGACAGGAGGCAGACATCTGAGGTTCATTCCGTTCCGAGAGATACTGTCGCCCGGCGCAAGCAACGATGAAAAACTTAATTGTCTAAATTTTGGGTTATATACATTAGTAATTTCTATCGTCTCGCCTCGGATTGCAAATTGCCTAAGGAGCGCATTGGTTGCAGCGCCGAAATCATGATCCGAGGCAGGAAGAAAACGGACGTCGCGAGACGCCCGTTTTTTTATTGAGTCATTGTGCACATGTCAGTGTCAGTGATTTTTTTTGTTAAGACCCCATCCCACAAAAAATGTTAACGCAGGGGAGGGCACTGAAAAAGTAACAACGCGAGTTCGGGATAACGATATCCAACTCGGCGACATTACAGTTAGGCATGAA
>OGNF01002038.1_pt1 | contig 16308 bp, 10 predicted proteins | sample 1573321 | NCBI WGS metagenome assembly OGNF01 (sample SAMEA2581911, study PRJEB24529) | metagenome | biome: Human gut stool | place: China | collected 2011
TGCAAGTGCATCGCCTACGCCGAGACGAAGGAGGAGCTGCAGGAAATGGCCTACGGCCCCACGCACACCTCCCGCTACGACGTGGTGTATCCCATCGAAGGGCTCGGCACGGTCAAGGAGGCCGAGGTGGTGCGCTGCAAGAACGGCTGCGTGGTCAACTTCATGGAGGACTATATGCGCCGCCGCGATCCGAACAGCATGGCCATCGGCGACGAGCTGCCGACCGACAAGCCCCGCTTCAAGGACCGCTTTGGCTATGAGTTCTCCAAGCTCCGGCAGGAGACGCTCGACTGGCTGAGCAATCAGCAGATCGTGATGCTGCCGTTCTACGCCGGCCCCAACGGCCACGGCTACCCGAGCCTGATGATCTGCCCGATGAACGCGGCGTTCTTCGCGCTCTCGCTCGCCAACATGCAGGGCTTCGTGAGCATCGCGGACGTGCCCGAGCACTATAAGCCGCGCGCCATCATCTATGTCGCGCCCCCGTTCCGCCATACGCACTTCGACGGCAAGCAGGTCGTCGTCCACAACCGCAGCGCGGAGCTGCACGAGGTCTGGGCCTACAACCTCTATCCGGGCCCGAGCGCCAAGAAGGGCGTGTTTTCGCTGCTGCTCGACATCGGCGAGCACGAGGGCTGGGTCTGCTGCCATACGAGCGCCGCGATGGTCGAGACGCCGTATGAAAACGAGATCGTGTTCATGCACGAGGGCGCGAGCGGCGGCGGCAAGAGCGAGATGCTCGAGGACTTCCACCGCGAGGACGACGACCGCCTGCTCATCGGCACGCACACGGTCACGGGCGAAAAATATTATATGACGCTCGGCGAGAGCTGCAAGATCCACCCCATCGCCGACGACATGGCCTGCGCGCTCAAGTCCATTCAGGACCCCACGAGCGGCAAGCTGCGCATCCTCGACGCCGAGAACGGCTGGTTTTTGCGCATGGACGGCATGAACGCCTACGGCAACAACCCGCTCTACGAGCGCATCTGCATCCATCCGAGCGAGCCGCTGGTGTTCTTCAACATGGACGGCATCCCCGGCTCGACCTGCCTGATCTGGGAGCACGTCATCGAGTCGAACGGCAAGCCCTGCTCGAACCCGCGCGTCATCCTGCCGCGCAAGATGCTCGACAACATCGTGCCCGACACCGAGCCGGTGGAGGTCGACGTGCGCAGCTTCGGCGTGCGGATGCCGCCGAGCACCGCGAAGAACCCGAACTACGGCGTGATGGGTATGCTGCAGGTCGTGCCGCAGAGCATCGCTTGGCTGTGGCGTCTGGTCTCGCCGCGCGGCTTCAAGAATCCGTCCATTGCGGACACGAACGCCGGCAGCGGTCTGAAGGCCGAGGGCGTTGGCTCCTACTGGCCGTTCGCCACGGGGCTCAAGGTCACGCAGGCGAACCTGCTGCTCGAGCAGATCATGAATAGCCCCAACACCACGAACGTGCTCATCCCGAACCAGCACATCGGCGCTTACCACGTCGGCTTCATGGGCGAATGGCTCAGCCGTGAGTACCTTGCCCGCCACCTTGGCACGGTGCGCGCGAAGCATCTGGTGCCCGCGCGCTGCGCGCTGTTCGGCTACGCGCTCGACGAGATGAAGCTCGACGGCCAGTTCGTCCGTCAGACCTTCCTGCGCCCCGAGACACAGTCCAAGCTCGGCACCGAGGGCTACGACGCCGGCGCGAAGATCCTCACCGATTTCATCAAGGAGCAGGTCGCGCAGTTCGTCTGCGACGATCTCGACCCGCTGGGGAAGGAGATCATCGACTGCTGCCTGCACGACGGCACGCTGGACGATTACCTCGCCCTCACCCCGATGAAGCTGAAATAAAATTGCAAAAGGCCGCTGCGGCTGATACAATAGCCGCAGCGAGCCTTTTTATTTCACCGCGCCCGCGGGCGCGGTCACCGACGAGGTAGGTCCTATGGAGCAGCACAGCATCAAGGTCATCGCGCGCATCCGCAGCGATTTCAAAACAAAGTTCGGCGTGCCGCGCCAGAGCGGGCTGGTGGAGGCCCTGCGTGCGCGCATCGTGTTCGAGCCGGAATACCGCAATGCCGACGCTCTGCGCGGCATCGAGGGCTTTTCCCATCTGTGGCTCATCTGGCAGTTCTCCGAGGCCGTGCGCGAGGACTGGTCGCCCACCGTGCGTCCGCCGCGGCTCGGCGGCAACGAGCGCATGGGCGTGTTCGCCACACGCTCGCCGTTCCGCCCGAACGCCATCGGCCTTTCCTGCGTGCGGCTCGAGGGCGTGGAGCAGACGGCGGAGGGGAGCGTGCTGCTCGTTTCCGGCGCGGACCTGATGGACGGCACGCCCATCTATGACATCAAGCCGTACCTCCCCTACGCCGACTGCAAGCCGGAGGCGAGCGGCGGCTTTGCGCCGCAGCGCGGCAAGACGCTGGCGGTGGACTTCCCGGCGGAGCTTCTATCGCGCGTGCCGGAGGACAAGCGTGATGCCCTCACAGGCGTTCTCGCGCAGGATCCGCGGCCGCACTACCAGAGCGATCCGCAGCGCGTTTACGGCATGGCGTTTGCCGGGCTTGAGGTGCGCTTCCGCGTCGCGGACGGCGCTGTGTATGTGGTGGAGGTGACGGAGGAGCGGGACGGTTAACCGCGCGTTAAGAGAAAAGTTTATAGCGTAAAGGCGGCGTGAAGAGAGCGGCAAAGCCCTTGTGCAGGAAAACTTGCAACCTTATAATGGGAACACCAAGAGAAAAGAGGAGCGTGTTTCCCAATGAATGAAGTTTCCAATCTGTTTGTGTGTCTGATGGGTATGGGCACCACCTTCGTGGGCCTCATCTGCATCATCTTCCTGACCATGCTGATGGGCAAGGTCATGCAGAAGCTCGAAAAGCCCGAGCCGCCCAAGGCGGCGCCGGCCCCCGCCGCGCCCGCTGTTCCTGCGGACGGCCTGACCGCCGAGGTCAGGATCGCCATTCTCGCGGCGCTGCAGCAGGAGCCCGGCTTCGATCTGGCCCGCGTGAGCTCGATCGACATCCGCAGGATCTGAGCGGAAGGACACACCCTTACATAACTCCGACATAGATTCTCACTTCTCCCTTTAAGCATCAGGGGCGGCGCAGCGCGCCGCCCCTGATGCTTTTCCATTCGCCGGTGCGGCAAAAACGGACGGGAATTGAACAGAAATGGCTTGCAAAAACGGAAAGCTTAGCAGAAATGACTTGCAAAAACGGAAAGCTTAGCAGATAATTAGCAAGAGACATGATACAATGGTCATCATAGAGGGTGACCGGAGGGGAGCTTGCTATGAAGGACCTGCTGAGCCGGATCGGACAATGGACCGAAAAAATGTGGAGAAGCATACCGATCCACCTGCGTGACGTGATATTCACCGCGCTGCTGCTCGGTATCGCCGCGGCGATCTGCTTTGTGCTGCGCAGTATCGACGAGAACGGCAGCTTCACGCTGCTGATCTTCGTGCTGGCGGTGGTGATCATCTCCCGCTTTACGGAGGGCTATTTCTGGGGCGTTTTCAGCTCGCTTTTCGGCGTGATCTGCGTGAACTTCGTGTTCACCTATCCATTCTGGGCGTTCAACTTCAGGCTCACCGGCTATCCGCTGACCTTTCTGACGATGCTGGCGGTGTCGCTCATCATCAGCGCGATGAACACCAAGATCAAAAAGCAGGAGCGGCTGCGCACGGAGGCCGAGCGCGAGACGATGCGCGCGAATCTGCTGCGCGCCATGTCACACGATATCCGCACGCCGCTCACGAGCATCGTGGGCAATACCTCCGCCATTTTGGAAAACGGAGACACGCTCTCGACCGAGCAGCAAAGAGAGCTGCTGCGCGACGTCAACGAGGACGCCCAGTGGCTCATCCGCATGGTGGAGAATCTGCTCTCCATTACCCGCATCTCAGGCGAGCAGACGGCCATCAGCAAGGAATATGAGGCGGCGGAGGAGATCCTCGCGGCCTCGGTCCACAAATTCGAAAAGCGCTTCAAAAGCAACATCCGCATCGCGGTCGAGGTGCCGCGGGAGGTCGTGCTCGTCCCGATGGACGCGACGCTCATCCAGCAGGTGCTGCTCAACCTGATGGAAAATGCAGTGCTGCACGGCGAGAGCACGACGGAGCTGCGGCTGAGCGTGGAGCACATCGGCGACGAGGCATGCTTCACGGTCAGCGACAACGGGCTCGGCATTCCGCGCGAAAGACTTGCGACGCTCTTCGACGGCTCGCTTTCCGGCGAAAAGAGCGGCGGCTTTGATATGAAGAAAAACATGGGCATCGGTCTTTCCGTCTGCCAGACGATCGTCAAGGCGCACGGCGGCAGGATCACCGCAGAAAACAGGCCGGAGGGCGGCGCACAGTTCCGCTTCTACCTGCCGCTCAAGGAGGAAAAAGAGGATGAAGATCAGGGATAAGGTATTGATCGTCGAGGACGAGCAGAACATCAAGAATTTCATGTCCACCATTCTGGCCGCCAACGGCTTCGACACGCTCATGGCGGGCAGCGCGAAGGAGGCGCTGTCGATGATCTCGTCGCATTGTCCCGACCTGATCATCCTTGACCTCGGCCTTCCCGACATGGACGGCATGGAGGTGCTCAAGCAGGTGCGGGCCTGGTCGAGCGTGCCGGTCATCGTGGTCTCCGCGCGTACGCACGAGGGCGACAAGGTCGCGGCGCTCGATCTCGGCGCAGACGATTACATCGAAAAGCCCTTCGGGACGAGTGAGCTGCTCGCCCGCATCCGCACGGCCATCCGCCATACGCGCACGGGTCTTGACAATGACTCCATCGCGCAGTCCGGCAAGTATACGGTCCGCGACCTGACCATCGACTACGACAAGCACCATGTCCTCATGCGCGGGGAGGACGTTCACCTCACGCTCAACGAGTTCAAGATCGTGGCGCTGCTGGGCAAATACGCCGGTAAGGTGCTGACCTACGATTTCCTCATCCGCGAGATCTGGGGCCCCAAGGCCAAGGCGGACAATCAGATCCTGCGCGTGAACATGGCGAACATCCGCCGCAAGATCGAGAAGAATCCCGCCGCGCCCGAGTACATATTCACCGAGATCGGCGTGGGCTACCGGATGCTCGAGAATGAGTAAAAAATGATAAAAACCGCCCGAAGGCGGTTTCTATACCAGGGGACGAGAGTCCCTCCACACAATCACGCAGACAGCTCTTGCCGAAGGCTCGGCAAGAGCTGCTTGCGTTTTTTACGTCATGCTGAACAGCGTTGCGGCGACCTGTGCGCGGGTGATGGGCTCAGTGGGGTGGATACCGCCGTCGGCGTAGCCGGAGAGCGCGCCGATCGCGCAGAGCGTATTGATGTGCCCGCGCGCCCAGTCCGCAATGGCGTCGCTGTCGGTGAAGCTCCACTCCGGCGCGGCGTAGCCCAGCTCAAGGAGACGGCCGAGCATCGTCAGCGCCTCCTGACGGCTGATGGTCGCGGTGGGGAGGAAGCAGAGCCGGCCGTAGCCGTCGTAGCTGCCCTTCGTTACGCCGAGGGCATACATGGCGCGCACGCCGTCCTTCGCCCAGTCGGCGATACTGCCGTTGTCGGCGAAGGGCAGCTCAACGGAGGAAGTGTCCTGCGCGGGCGTGAGCCAGCGGCAGAGTAGCACGGCAAATTCCTGACGGGTGATGGGGCTGTCGGGATTGAAGTTCCCAAGATCGTCGCCGGTGGTGACGCCGCTCGCCTTCAGGAAGCTCACGGCGGCGTTGGCCCAGTGACCGTCCGTATCGGGGAAGGCGGCGGACAGCTCCGACGGGGTGATGCTTAGGCCGGTGCGGGCGAGGCTGCCGCTCGCGTCGCCGGCGATGACGGCGATGCGGTGTGCCTTGCCGTCCGCGGCAGGCAGCGCGGCGTGGAGCGCGCCGGTCTGGTGGTCGTAGGTGAAGCTGAGCGCTTTGCCGTCGAGCGTTACGCGCAGCGTGGCGAGCGAGCCGCCGTCCACGGCGTCAAAGACCTTGCCGGTCAGGGCCGTGCCGTCCTCGGAGAGGGAGACGGAGATCTCCGGCGCGGCGGTATCGCTCATGCCCTCGCGGGCCGCGACGAGCTGATCGAGGTACAGCGTGCCGCTCAGAGCCGACGGCAGGCGCAGGGCGAAGCCGGTGATGCTCGCGGCTTTGTCGGGGAGGGTAAAGGTGAGCTGCTGCCAGCCGGTGAAGTCGATCACGGCAGCGTTCGTTTCGCCCGCATCGGTCGTGAGGGCGAGCGTCTCGCGCTGTCCATCGCCGTAGACCCAGAGCGTTACACGGTCATAGCCGGAGGGGACGGCGTAGGTTCGCTCCACGCTCAGAAGGAGCTCCTCCGCGTTCTCGGGGACGTTCTCGGCGCGATAGTCCCAGCGTGCGGAGGCGGAGCCGAAGCGGACGAAGCTCTTGTCGGTATTTTGGGTAAGGACGGTCTGCTCGCCCTCGAAGCCGTCGAGCAGGACCAGAGGATCGGAGGTGACGTAAACGGGGATGGTGCGCGTGGTCTCGCCCGCGCGGACGGTCAGGCTGCCGTAGGCGGCATGGCCGGCGGCGGTAAAGACGCCGTTTTCATCAACCATGCCGACGCCGCCCTCGGTGGTCCAGGTGAAGCAGGAGTTCTGCGCGAGCAGGGAGAGGTGGTTTTGATAGGCCTGCGCGGTCAGCTCGACGCTCGCGCCGGGGGAGACGCGCAGCTCGGTGAGCGTGCCGCTTTTGCCGAGGCGGATCTCATCCGGCGTTTCGATCACGCGGAGCTCGGCGGTGGTGTACTTGCCGCCGACCTTTGCGCCGACGGTCACGGCGCCGGCGGTTTTCGGCGCGGTCAGGACCGTATTGCCCAGCTCGTCGGTCCGCACGCTGCCGCGGTCGCTCGCGATGGATACCTCCTTATCCATGGGGATGTAGTTCGTGTCGATGGCGGCGGCGCGGAGCAGGACCTGCGCGCCCGCGAGCACGCGGCCGCTTTCCGGGCGCAGCGCGATGTGGTCGAGCGTGCCGCTCGGCTCATTCGACGCAACGAGGAAGATGTGGTTCGTCACGGCGCGCAGGCTGCCCTCGGAGGGGGTGTTGTAGACGCCGGCATTGCCGTCCTCCGGCAGCGTGACGCACAGAGTCGTCGAGCCGCCGCCGTCCAGGCTCAGCGCGGTCACGCAGCCGAGCTCGATCATGCGCTGCGCGACCTGTGTCAGGCTCGCGCCGATGGAGTAGCCCTTCCGGCGGCCGTCAATGGTGTAGAGCACAAGGCTGCCGTCGGCCTTTTGACCGATGGCGGTGCGCGGCGCGGCGCCGGCCTCAAGCCCCTTGCAGACCACGCCGTTCTCCACGAGCTGATAGAGCGCGCCGATCATGTAGTCCACGTCGTTCCAGCCCTCGTCCGCCGCGCGGACGGTGACGGTCAGCGTGTCGCCGACCGCGAGCGCGCGCAGCAGAGCAAGGTTCTCCTCGCCAGAGAGGAGGTTCGCCGTCAGGACGTATTTGCCCTCGGGCACGGCGGTGTCGGTGGCCTCGGGCAGGATCTCGTCCACGGTGAGCGTCAGCGTTTCGCCGATGCTCAGGCGGCCGTCGACCGCCGAGCAGACCACGTCATAGCCCGCGGCGTTGGTGCCGGTGGAGCGGCGGGCGTTGAAATCGTAGGTGTAGAGGTAGATGCCGCCGTAGGAGTAGCGCACCTGATTGACGGCGGCAATGGAAAAGGACGTGTTGGCGCTCTCGACCTGCATTGCCAGCGCCGGAGCGCCGAGGATGGCTGTGCCGTCCGCGCGGAAGCCGACGGCATAGTTGCTCGCGGAGGCGACGCGCAGCACGCCATCGGTCATCACCGTGCCGAGCGGCGCGCCGTTGAGCGTATCGTAGTAGTCGCCGTTGATGCCCGCGACCACACGCAGGCCCTGCTCCTCCAGTTTTCTGGCGGCGGCGGAGACGGTGCTCGTCGCGGTGGTGTAATCGCCGTAGGTGACGATGGGCGTCACGCTCGTGTTCGGCGTATAGACGACGTAGTTTTCCTGCCGCAGGTCGGAGAAGGTGTTGCTCCAGAACGTGCCCTCGCCGAGCTCGGCGCCGCGGTTGAGCGTTGTTGAGCGCAGGTCAAGGTCGTCGCCCAGCGCTTCGGAGGCGAGCGCCGTCGGCGCGAGCGTCAGCAGCAGGGTGAGGGATAAGAGAAAGGCGGTGCATTTGCGGGACAGTGCTTTCATAATGATCTCCTTTTGAAATACGGCACATACCTGTTTTTGCTATGCTTTTGCACAGCAAAAGTTGACATAACGTTACTATACCATGACGGCCCTTAAAAGTAAAGACGAAGAAAGACGGAAAAAAGTTCCGTCAAAGCTCCATTGTTTCCAAAAGATCGACAAGGATGGCGTTGGAGACCAGAAAGCCGCGGGGCGTGAGGGCATAAAAGCCGCCGGAAAGATGGGCGAGGCCGTGGGCTTCACAATTCCGGAGAATGCGCCGCGCGGCTTCCGGCAGTGTATCCGCGGCGACGCCGCGGGTCGTGCGGAGCGCGAGCATGACGCGCTCGGTCTCCCGCTCACGCGCCGAGGGCGCGGAGCACTCGGAATAGACGGTGTGTCCCGCAAGGCAGGCGTCGAGATCGCGCGCGAGCGCAAAGCGCTCGCCGCCGAAGTCACTGTGCGCGCCGGGGCCGAAGCCGAGGTATTCCGCGAGCGTCCAGTAGCGGCTGTTGTGGCGGGACGCCCGTCCCGGGCGGCAGAAGTTGGAGATCTCATATTGCTCATAGCCCTGCCGTGCGAGAAGCCCGACTGCGGAGAGGTACATATCCGCCTGCGTGTCGTCGTCCGGCAGCGTGAAGCGCTCACGCCGCGCAAAGAGCGGCGTGCCCTCCTCGACCTTCAGCCCGTAGCAGGAAAGATGCTCGGGCGCGAGCGCGAGCGCGGCGTCAAGGTTTGCCTGCCAGCGCGTCATCGTCTGCTCGGGCAGACCGTAGATGAGGTCGAGGCTCAAATTGTCAAAGCCTGCAGCGCGGGCGTTCTCCACCGCGCGGACGGTCTGCGCGTGCGTGTGGACGCGCCCGATGCGCCGCAGCTCCGCATCGTCCGCGGACTGCATCCCGAGCGAGAGGCGGTCGAAGCCTGCATCGTGCAGCTGCCGCAGGGCGGAAATATCCTGCGCGCTGTCGGGGTTGGCCTCGAGCGTGATCTCCGCGCCGGGGGCGACGCGGTAGCTTTGAAAAACCGCGTCCAGAAGGCGGCACAGGCGGTCGGGGCCGAGATAGCTCGGCGTGCCGCCGCCGAAGTAAACGGTGTCTACGGTGCAGTCCGCCGCGCGCTCCCGCCACGCGGCGAGCTGCGCGGTCAGCGCGGAGACGTAAGCGTCCATCTGTCCCTCGGCGCGCGGCAGGGAGTAGAAGTCGCAGTAAATGCACTTCGCCTTGCAGAACGGAATGTGGATGTAAAGCCCAAGTGAGCGCATGGTATCACCTCGCGTCCATTGTAGCCGATTTTGCGGGGAAAGGCAACGATGGATAAAAATACTCCCGCTGGAAATGCTATGCCAAAAGGAGTGATCTTATGGATATGTCACCGCAGGAATATCAGGCGTATATCAAGGAAAGGGCGCCGAAGTCGCCCATCTGGAAGGATACGGCGCTCGCCTTTCTGATCGGCGGCGCGATCTGTGTGCTCGGTCAGCTCATTCTGGACGGCTACAGGTCCCTCGGGCTCGACAAGACCGACGCGGGTACCGCGACCTCCGTCACGCTCATCTTTTTAGCGGCGCTGACCACGGGGCTGAACCTGTATAATTCCCTTGCCCGCTTCGCGGGGGCGGGCACGCTCGTGCCGATCACGGGCTTTGCCAATTCCGTCGTCTCGCCCGCCATCGACTTCAAGGCCGAGGGCATCATCACCGGCATGGCGGCAAAGATGTTCGTCATCGCGGGGCCGGTGATCGTGTTCGGCACGCTCGCGAGCGTCGTGTACGGCGCGGTGCTGATGCTGATGGGATAGGAAAAAGCGCGGCGGGGCCGCGCTTTTCTCTTGCGCCGCGCCGCACGATATTCTATAATGTTGCCATCGAATCAAACAACGGAGGATGGCACGATGTACGAAAACGGTAAGATCTACATGGGACTTGCGGACGGCGCGCGCGTGGAGCTTGCGCTCAATATGTGCAACCGCCACGGCCTGATTGCGGGCGCGAGCGGCACGGGCAAGACCATCACGATGAAAGTGATGGCCGAAAGCTTTTCCGACGCGGGCGTGCCGGTGTTCCTGTGCGACGTCAAGGGCGACGTCGCGGGCATCTGCGCCCCCGGCGTGAGCAGCGAGGGCATGGAAAAGCGCATCGATCGGTTTGGCCTGCGCGGCAGCTTTGCTTATAAGGGCTATCCCACGACCTTCTGGGACATTTATCAGACCGGCGGCCACGCCGTCCGCGCGACGGTGAGCGACATGGGGCCTGAGCTTTTGTCCCGCATCCTCAGCCTCACGCCCGCGCAGGAGGGCATCCTGCACATCGTGTTCCGCATCGCGGATGACAAGGGGCTGCTGCTCCTCGATCTCAAGGACCTGCGCGCCATGCTGAACTACGTCAGTGAGCACCGCGCGGAGTACATGATGACCTACGGCAACATCACGCCGCAGTCCGTCGCGGCGATCCTGCGCGCGCTGCTGCCGCTCGAGCAGCAGGGCGGCGACCTCTTCTTCGGCGAGCCGCCGCTCGACATCCACGACTGGATGCGCACCGACGCAGACGGCCGCAGCATGGTCAACGTGCTCGACTGCGTGAAGCTGGTGCAGAACCCGACGCTCTACGCGAGCTTCCTTTTGTGGATGCTCTCGGAGCTGTTTGAGAGCCTGCCCGAGGCGGGCGATCTGGAAAAGCCCAAGCTGGTGTTCTTCTTCGACGAGGCGCACACGCTCTTCCGCGACGCGCCGGCGGTCCTCGTGCAGAAGATCGAGCAGACCGTCAAGCTCATCCGTTCGAAGGGCGTGGGCGTGTTCTTCGTGACGCAGAGCCCGAGCGACATTCCCGACGCGGTGCTCGCGCAGCTCTCCAACCGCGTGCAGCACGCGCTGCGCGCCTATACGCCCGCCGAGCTGAAGGCTGTGCGCGTCGCGGAGCAGGCGTTCCGCGCCAATCCCGCCTTCCGCGCGGAGGATGCCATTATGGAGCTGGGTGTCGGCGAGGCGCTGACCTCGTTTTTAGATGAACAGGGTGTGCCGACCATCGTGCAGCGCACAAAGATCGTCTGCCCGCAGAGCCTCATGGGTGCGCCCGAGCCGATGGCGCGCATGAAGGCCATGCTGCATGACGGTATGGAGAAGTACGACGACGCGGTGGACAATCTCTCCGCCTACGAGGTGCTGACCGAGCAGGCGGATGCCGCGGCGCTGCAAAAGCAGCAGGAGGAGGACCGCCTCGCGCAGGAAAGGCTGGCTGCGGAGCAGGAAAAGCAGCGCGCCAAGGAGGAGGCCGCCGAGGAAAAGCGCCGCCAGAAGTTAGAGGACGAGGAGCGCAGGCGCGCAGAAGTTAGAGGATGAGGAGCGCCGCCGCGCACAAAAGCTGGAGGACGAGGCGCGCCGGAGGGCGGAGAGGGCCGCCGAGGCCGAGCAGAAAAAGCGCGAGCGTGAGGCTGCCGCGGCAAAGAAAAAGGCCGAGCGGCTCCAGTCCAAGATCGAGACGCAACTCGTCTCCGCGGGCGGGCGGATCCTCAGACGCGGGCTTCTGGGCATTTTGAAACGGTAAATAGAGAGGAAAGGCGTGCCGGACGGCACGCCTTTCCTTTGTGCGGTTTACTTGTTTGCCATGCGATAGACGGCGAGGATGCCGTCGTAATCGAGCGGGCAGAACTTGCCAACAACGCGGGTGTGAAAGAAGGTGCAGCGCTCGGCAAGCTCGCGCAGCTGCTCCTCGCTGAGCACGCCGATGCCGAGCTCGGTGAAGGTGGTCGGCATATCAATGGAGCGGAAAAACTCCTCGGTCGTGTCGATGGCGCGGAGGGCAAGGTCACGGTCGCTCTCGCCGTCCTTGCGGGTAAGGCGCCAAACGGCCTCGCCGTAGTGCGCGAAGCGCGCGGGATCGGTGTCCACCACATAGCGCGCCCACTGCGGCCACATGACCGAGAGCGTCGCGCCGTGCGCGGCGTCAAACATACCGGAGAGCTCGTGACCGAACTGGTGCACGGAGAAGTCCTTCACGCCGCCGAGGCCCGTGAGGTTGTTGTGCGAGAGGGAGCCGGCCCACATGATCTCGCTCATGGCGTCATAATTGTGACTGTCCTGCATGGCGACGCGGCCCGCGTCGATCACCGTGCGCAGCAGACCCTCGGCGATCTCGTCGGTCATGCGGTTGGAGGGATGGCCGGGGTTGAAGTAGCGCTCAAGCGTGTGCATCATGATGTCCACCACGCCGCAGCCGACCTGATAGCGCGGGAGCGTATAGGTCAGCTCGGGGTCCATGATGGCGAAGAGCGGACGCTGCAGATCAGTGTTCAGACCGCGCTTGAGCGTCGTCTCATCGTTCGTGAGCACGGCGCTGTCGCTCGTCTCGCTGCCGGCGGCGGAGATGGTCAGCACTGCGCCGAGCTTGCTCGTTTTGGTGAGCGCCGCCTTCTTGCTCCAGAAATCCCAGATGTCCGTTTCGGGGTTGGCGACGCCGTGGGCGATGGCCTTGGACGTGTCCATCACGCTGCCGCCGCCGACGCCGAGAATGAAGTCCGCGCCGAAGGCGAGCGCCTTCTGCACGCCCTCGCGCGCGTGGGACAGGCGCGGGTTGGGCTGCACGCCGCCGAAGCTCATGTGCTCAAGCCCTGCGTCGGTGAGCGTCTGCTCGATGCGCGCGATAAGCCCGCTCTTCACGGCGCTGTGGCCGCCGTAGACGATAAAGACCTTCGTGCCGCCGAAGTGCTTGACCGCCTCGCCGACGCGGGCCTCCGCGCCCTTGCCGAAATAGATCTTAGTCGGGCAGTAAAATTCAAATGCCTGCATGGAATGGGTCCTCCTTGTCTGCGTGCGGAATGGAGCGCACGCGGATTTTCTGCGCCTATGGTAGCACACCTGCGCGCACATTGCAAGAGGTCGAATGGGAGAGAAAAAGCGCATTTTTTGCGTGATTTTGTGTTGACATAATGAATGTGGATAACTCTGTGGAAACTGTGAATAACCTTGATTTTACAAGAAATTTACAGGTTGACGCTCGATTATTTTTTGACCGATACGAAAACTATTTGAGAATGCTGTGCGAGTTTTTAACAAGCGCGGGACGCGGCGCGGGAGCGCATCAAAACACTTGCTATTGTGGGACGGAGCGGCTATAATATACAAGGAATAGTATCCTATGGAAACGGAGAAGACAAATGGCAAAGGCAGGAAAGAATTACGGCAACGAGAGCATTTCCTTACTCGAGGGCGCGGAGCGCGTGCGCAAGCGCCCGGGCGTTATCTTTGGCTCGGACGGACTGGACGGCTGCGAGCACGCGGTGTTCGAGATCCTCTCGAACTCCATCGACGAGGCGCGCGAGGGGCACGGCAAGGTCATCACGCTCACGCATTACGCCGACGGCAGCATCGAGGTGGAGGACAACGGGCGCGGCTGTCCCGTGGACTGGAACCCCAAGGAAAAGCGCTACAACTGGGAGCTTGTGTACTGCGAGCTTTACGCCGGCGGCAAGTACAACAATCTCGACGGCGACAACTACGAATATTCCCTCGGCCTCAACGGCCTCGGCGCCTGCGCGACGCAGTACGCCTCGCGCTATATGGATGTGACCGTCTGGCGCGACGGGAACAAATATTCCCTCCACTTTGAGCGCGGGCAGATCACCGGCAAAAAGGGCGAGGAGCTGAAGATCGAGCCGACCGACCGCGGCAAGAAGACCGGCACGCTCACGCGCTGGCTGCCCGATCTCGACGTGTTTACCGACATCAACATCCCCGCGTCGTATTTTACCGACGTGCTGCGCCGACAGGCGGTCGTCAACGCGGGCATCACGTTCCGCTTCCGCGACCAGGTGGGCGGAAAATTTGAGACGCAGGAGTTCCTCTACGAAAACGGCATCGTGGACTATGTGACCGAGCTGGCCGGAGAGGGCGCGCTGACCACGCCTGTCTTCTGGGAGACCGAGCGCCGCGGCCGCGACCGCGAAGATAAACCGGAGTACAAGGTCAAGCTCTCCTGCGCGTGCTGCTTCTCCAACCGCGTGAACGTCATCGAGCATTACCACAACTCCTCGTGGCTCGAGCACGGCGGCGCGCCGGAAAAGGCGACTAAGACGGCCTTCGTCTATGCCATCGACAAGTATCTCAAGGACAGCGGCAAGTATCAGAAGAACGAGAGCAAGATCACCTGGCAGGACGTGGAGGACTGCCTCGTGCTGGTGTCCAACAACTTCTCCACGCAGACGAGCTACGAGAACCAGACGAAGAAATCCATCACGAACAAATTCGTGCAGGAGGCGATGACGGACTTTTTGAAGTCCCGCCTGGAGACCTACTTCATCGAGAACCGCGTCGAGGCGCTCAAGATCGCCGAGCAGGTGCTCATCAACAAAAGAAGCCGCGAGAGCGCGGAAAAGCAGCGGCTGAACATCAAGAAAAAGCTCTCCGGCAATATCGACATTTCCAACCGCGTGCAGAAGTTCGTGGACTGCCGCACGCGCGACGTGTCCCGCCGCGAAATTTATATCGTTGAGGGCGACAGCGCCCTCGGCAGCGTCAAGCTCTCGCGCGACGCGGAGTTTCAGGGCATCATGCCCGTGCGCGGCAAGATTCTGAACTGCCTCAAGGCCGACTACGCCCGTATTTTCAAGAGCGAGATCATCACCGATCTTCTGAAGGTGCTCGGCTGCGGCGTGGAGGTGCAGGGCAAGGCGGTCAAGGAGCTCAACGCCTTCGACCTCAACAATCTACGCTGGAGCAAGGTCGTCATCTGCACCGATGCGGACGTGGACGGCTTCCAGATCCGCACGCTGATCCTGACGATGATCTACCGTCTCTGCCCCACGCTCATCCGCGAGGGCTACGTCTACATCGCGGAAACGCCGCTCTTTGAGATCAACTGCGGCGACAAGACGTGGTTCGCCTACTCCGACAAGGAGAAGAACGACATCGTAAAAACGCTTGAGGGCAAGCGCTATAAGGTCGACCGCTCCAAGGGCCTCGGCGAGAACGACCCGGAGATGATGTGGCTGACGACCATGAACCCCGAAACGCGCCGTCTCATCAAGGTCATGCCCGAGGACGCGGAGGCGACCGCGCAGGTATTCGATCTGCTCCTCGGCGACAATCTGCAGGGCCGCAAGGACCATATCGCAGAGAACGGCTACAAGTATCTGGAACTGGCGGACATTTCGTAGGAGGGCGGAAAACGGGGCAAAGCCCTTGCAAAAGAGCGGCGTTTATGGTACGCTGAAGGAACAGGATACCCAATGGACCCACACAGGGAAGGAGAATGGAAAAATGAAAAAACTGATCGCTCTTCTGCTGGCGCTGATGTTGGCGCTGGCGCTGGCCGTCCCCGCAAGCGCGGCGGGCGAGGATATTGGCATCATCGGCGGAGCCGACGGTCCGACCTATATTCTCGTCAGCGCCGATCCGAAGGCTGCCGCGACGGTTTCAAAGGAACAGCGCGAGCAGAACATCAAGGCGCTCGGCGGCGTGGCCGGGCAGGTCAATGTGCTGCTGGGCGACCGATGCATTGCTTTCACCGACGCGGTGCCCGAGGTGAAGAACGGGCGCACGATGGTGCCGCTGCGCGCCGCGCTGGAGGCCATGGGCGCAAGGATCGAATTTGACCAGGCCACCAAGACCGCTATCGTAACGGGTGAGAAGGCGAGCTTTACCCATGTTGTCGGCAGCGACGTCATCACGCGCGCCGACGGCTCGACGGTGAAGATGGACGTCCACTCCTATGTGACGCCCTCCAACCGCACGATGGTGCCGGTACGCTTCTTCTCGCAGGTGCTCGGCTACGACGTGTTCTGGGACAACGGCTACCGCATGGCGTTCCTGCTCGACGAGGAGACCTTCGCGGAGAAGGTGGACAGCCGTCTCACCATTCTCAACGGCTATCTGGCCGGAAATGCGAAGCGCTTTGACGCCTCCAAGAATTATAAGGAGGATGTGACCCTCTCCGGCACGGTCAAGGTCATCGACTCCATCAAGGGCGACCGCAGCTATCCGTATTCCGGCAAGGCGTCCGTGCTGCTGGGCAAGGACGGCATGAGCATGAGCCTGAGCGCCGACCTCGGCGATCTGGCGGAGCTCCTCGAGGGGCTTGGCGGAAAGCTGCCGGAGGCGTACCGCGCCTTGACCGTCAAGCCCGAGCTGGAGGCTATATTCTCTGATAAGCTCTACTTTAGGTCCCCGCTCCTTGACGCGGCGATGGC
>OGNF01002041.1_pt1 | contig 16279 bp, 13 predicted proteins | sample 1573321 | NCBI WGS metagenome assembly OGNF01 (sample SAMEA2581911, study PRJEB24529) | metagenome | biome: Human gut stool | place: China | collected 2011
CAATGAGCCTTGACAATGTCTTCGACCGATTGATTCGACGCCGCGATGATGTTCAAGCCGTAGTACAAAGCCGCGCCCGTCTGGAAAAGCTCCTGTGTGATAAAGGGGATAAAGATAGCGGTGCTTGACGTGGTAAGCCCTCTTTGAATGGGGATAAGGTTCTCCCCAAGCGGTACAGAGGACATAAGCCCCGCTTCCTGTTGGTAGTCAAGGCGGGTTAAGGCGCAGTTGTTCTTCTGTGCAATGCCCGCCGCCGCGAATACGTCATTTTCCAGTTTCCGCTTCGTGTCCGCCATGTTCACCACAAGGAACGTCAAGAGGAACATTCTTTCATTCCGGCTCTGCAAGTCCTGTAAGAGGTTCTTCGCTTCGCTGCCGAACGTGGCAAGGTCGGACGGGATTATATCCATGTCATAGCCGCTGCGTACCGCTTTTTTCTGTTCCTCGATTTTCATTTTGTCAAGGTCGGTGATTTTCCGCTTGATTGTCTTTATGGCTTCGGTCTGGTCGATACTGTGGATATGCAGATTGACGATAACGCCCGTTTCCAAGTCCAGAATATCCGATAAGATACGGTCGTTTAATTCCGGCGCAAGGATTTCAAGGAATGAAACCGCGCCGATTTTGCGCCCCATGCGGAAATACCGCCCCTCGCCAAAACGGAAAGAGGACGGGGCGATAAAGTCCTTTGTGGAAAGCCCGGACGGGGCAAGCCAAGAAAAATCAAAGGAAAACTGCCCGCCCTCCGGGTGGAAAATGCCATGCAGCATTTTAAGGCGTTCATAGCCTGTCATGGGGCGGGCAGCTACGCCCAAGAGCTTAAAGTTGTTCAGCACGTCCGTTTCGATACGGGCAAGGCGGGATTTCGCCGCGCCCAGACTGTCGGCTTCAATGGCAAAGGTGATATACTTCGCCTTGACAAGCCCGTTGTTGCCCTTTGCAAGCTGGTTTTTCAGCATATCCCGGTATTCTGTGCGGATAGAATTGAAAGCGTCCTCCTGTGCCGGGATATTGACCGCCTTTTCCGCTTCGCCCCGCTGCGTCCCCTGATTGATGAAAGAAAGCTGCACCGAAACGGAAGCGTCAAAGTAGTTTAGGAAGTCGCACCAGTTCTCAAAAATGGCGGTCTTGTCGTCTGCCTGTGCAAGCTGATAGTTAATATCTTCAAAGGCGACGGTCTTTGAGTATTTGCGCTGCGTAACCTTGCAGATACCGTCCGGGTACATCTGGATATAGGGGATTGTCTGCTGCGCGGTGTGCGCTTTCCCGTCGCCCTTTGCCTGTCTGATGATTTCCGCAATCTGCTTTTTCTCGGCGCGGGTGAGCTTGCGGGGCGGGTTAGGCTTTGCGCTTCCCGCCGCGCTGTTTCTTCGTGTTTCCTTTTGCAATCGCTGATACCTCCTTTTCAAGTTTTCTCTGCCGTTCTAAGACGGAATAAAAGTTGTCTGTCCTGTATGGTCGTTCTTTGGGGGCTATGAATTTTGTCTGAATGATGTTCTTCACCACCACTTCAAGGGGCTGTCCATGCTTCTCATACATGGCAAAGAGGAAACAGGGCAGCATGACGGCAATCATAGCCATAGACGCAAGGCTGGTGCCTGTGCTGTCTTTGAGCAGAAAGAAAAGCGGCAAGCCGAACAGGAGAGCCGCCGCAAAACATACAATCTGCCGTTTGGTAAGGTTGAACGCTACTTTTGTCTTGACTTTGGATAAGTCTTTGGGTACGGGTACATACGCCAAGTGAAAACCTCCTTTCTCTGGGTTTGGTGTTGCTGTAATTTTCCATAAGGGTAATCAAGGCAAAGGTCAATCTATGCCCTTTGCCCGCCCGTATTATATGGGGGTTATCCGCGTCAAGGTCGGGTCGTATTTTCGCCGCTTCGCTCTGAAAATCTCCACCCTGCCCTTGACACGCCGCTAATGCGCGGAAAAAATCGACTTCGCCAGTGCGCCGGATTTGAACAGGGAGAAACAGAGGATAACGGTGTAGGCTGCAAGGGAGAATATCGCGCTGTGCAGATTGTCCGCTATTATCATGTTGTTTACCAGAACCGCGTAAATGCCGACGCATATCATAATGAGGAAGCCTTGAAAACCGATAGCGAACAGGGATTTTAGGTAGTTGTTTCCTATCTGCCCCCATTCCCGGTTAGTCATAGTTGCAAACGGGATAGGCGATACCGAACAGTAAAGGTAAATTTCTATCATACGCCCGTAGAGGATAACGGTTATCAGTACGGACATGATTTTCATGCACAAGCTCACAAGGCTTGTTTCCATGACAAGTAAGAGCAGTTCGGGGATTTCCATAGCGTCAAGCCCGCTTTGCATGGAAGCAAGGGCGGCGGCAACATCAATCTCTGTGCTGCCGCCGATTACCCCCGCCGCGCCGGAAACAACGTGCTGCGCCATATCGAACACCGCCATAGTGATGTCAAAGGTGTGCGTCACAAGGTAGACTGCCACAAACGCCTTGAACACCCACTTGAAGAACATGGAAGTGTCAACGTCGTGCATATTGTTCTTTTCCGTTACCATGCTGATAAGCTCATAGCATAGGACGTAGGTAATGACAAGCCCCGCAATGGGTACGATTACATTCTCACTAAGGGTCTGTATCATGGAGAATATATTTGCGTTCCACCCTTGCGGGGTCTGCCCTACCTCTGCGGCGATAGTGCCGACTTTTTCGTTTACGTCCCCGAACATAGTTGACAGATTACCGTTTATGGCTCCTATGAGGATTTCCTTTATCCATTCGTTAATCGCGTCAAGTATGCTCTGCATAAGCCTTTACCCGCGCTTCTTAACCGAACAGCCCGGAAAGCAGCGGTACAAGGGTCATGCCGATAAGGGCAACGCCGCCGCCCGCCATAAGCTGCTTCATGCCCTGGCTTTTCGCGCCCGGATTGTCGTTGCCGTAGCCCTCCATCAGATTGATTACGCCCCAGATACCAAGCCCGGCTCCAAGTGCTACAACAAGGGTCTGCAAAACGTCTACTGCGCTATTGAAAAATGCCATAAATATATCCTTTCTGCCGCGTCTGCGGCTGTCCGGCAAGCGGACAAAAGGCGGTCAGCATATGCCGCCGCACAAAAAAACCGCCCTCTGGTAAAGGCGGCTGTCCCCGCGCTGCGTAAGTTCTGCGGCGCGGCGGTATTCAGTTGTAGGGGGTGCGGCTCCTGCCGCTGTGTACTGCGCCGGAAAGTGGGGGCGCGTATCATGTAGCCGGTATGGATAGATGTGATTGCTTCAATCGCTCCTTTCTGTGTCCCGCTGTGCTGCCGGACGTTTTTTTCAGACTTGCGGGAAGTGAATAGCTTGCGTAGCAAGGTGTTCGCTTCCCGCAAGTTCACAAAGGGGTAGCTGCCGCAAGGCAGCGTAGGGGAAGTGTAGCTTCCCCTGTCCCCCGGCGGTCTGCCATGCTGTCACTGTTGCGGGATAAGCCCCCCGGCGCGTGACATACTCCGTTGCAAAACGGCGGTGTTCCGCTTCCTTTTCCCGCCAATACTCCCATAATGCAGCGTCGGCGGCTTCCGCAACATTCATTAAAAACCGTTCAAGCTGCTTTTGTTTTTCCTCTGCGCTACGTTTCCTCATGGTCTGCGTCCTCCTGTAAGTCTGCCGCGTCAATCTCGTAATAGTCAAAAACCTCGTCGGGCTTGACAATGGCGGGGCGGCGTTTAAGGTGCTTTTCCATGTCAAAGGCGTTCTTCGGGTCTGCGTCGGACAGGTACTTGTATTTCGGGTGCTTCGTTATGTCGAATTTGTCCGAAAAGAACGGGCGCACCCCGCGTAGCTGCAAGATACATTTCCCTCCGTCCATGACTGCGATTTCATCTTCCGTCATAAGCTGCTTTCCCAATTTCTGATAGTTCAGCCCATGCGAAAGCTCCCGCCCCCTTGTTTCGGACGTGTTGAAGCTGTCTATCGTTTCCTTGCCTAAAATCTCCGATATTTCTTTGAGCGTCGTTTTTTCCTTGCCACCCAAGAAAAGCGTGGTGTCGCAGTTGCCGACTATGGTATCGGCGTTGTCCTTGTAGATTGCCTTTAGCTGTGACTGGCTCTGCAAGATGATTGACGCGGATATTTCCCGGCTCCGTATCGTTGCAATGAGCTTTTCAAACTTCGGTATCTGCCCGATATTCGCAAATTCATCAAGTAAGCACCTTACATGGACGGGAAGCCGCCCGCCGTATTCATCATCTGCTTTGTCGCACAAGAGGTTGAATAGCTGTGTGTAGAGAATACTCACGACAAAGTTAAAGGTGTCGTCGGTGTCGCTGATAATCACGAAAAGGGCGGTCTTTCTGTCGCCTATGGTGTCAAGCTCCATTTCGTCGGTTTCCATAAGCTCCCGCAGCTCCTTAATGTCGAATGGGGCTAACCTCGCGCCGCATGAGATAAGTATGCTTTTTGCGGTCTTGCCCGCCGCAAGTTTGTATTTTTTGTACTGCTTGACTGCAAAATGTTCCGGGTCTTTTTCTTCCAGACGTTCAAACATGAGGTCAACCGGGTTCTGGAAGTCCTCGTCGTCCTCGCGGGCTTCCGACGCATTTATCATTTCAAGCAGCGTCGTGAAGTTCTTCTCGTCCTCCGGGGCTTCATACCAGATATAGCCGATTAGTGCGGTATAGTAGAGCTTTTCCGCTTTCACCCAGAAATCCTCGCCGGATTTTTCCCCGTCGCCTTTGGTGTTGGCGATAATGGTATTGACTAACTTCAAAATGTCCTTTTCGCTCCGCAGATAGGCAAAGGGGTTGTATTTCATGGATTTTTTGAAGTTAATCGTATTTAGCACTTTGATACGGTATTTGTACCGCTGCAACATTTTTCCGGTTTCCAAAATCAGTGTTCCTTTCGGGTCAGTGACGATATACGACGTTGGAAAATCCTTTGACGTACATTGCATGAGCGACGGTTTCACAAAGAACCGGGTCTTGCCGCTGCCGGAACCGCCGATTACAAGGATATTTTTGTTTCTTGCGTATTTCGGCTGCTTCGGGCGGCTGTTCATGGTGAGCCGTTCCGTCTGCGTTAAGGGGATATTATTCTCAAATACCGGGTCTGTGTATGGCTTTATATCGTCAGCCCCGCCCCAACGCGCCGAACCGTATTCTGTCCCGCGGCGGTATTTCTTCGCGTTCTTGCCTTTGGTGTAGATAATCAGCCGGACAATGACCGCCCCCGCAATGCCTAAAGCTAAGTCTGCCGGGTGGAAGCTCGGCGCGATACTGGAAAAGGCGGCGGTAAAACCGTCCCCAAGATGTAGCAGCTTTGCGCTTGCGTCCGCGCCGGGGGAGAGCCGGACAGCCGCGCCCACTTTATCAAAGAGCCAGACAAAGAGCAGATACGGGAGATTTAAGATAAGCAGCTTCTTGATTTCCGGCTTCATAGCGATACCTCCCTGTCCTTGTTCTTGACCTTTGCCCGTTCCGCGTTTCTGCCCTGTGCAGCTTCTTTGAGGGTAGAGAGCAGCTTTCGGATTGAGGGCTTTTTCTCCTGTGTCAGCTTTTTTGCGGAAAATTCCTTAAAGGCTGCGGTCAGCACGTCCGCGTCCCGCCCCTTGAAGAAAACCAGATAGCGGGGCGGGCTTTCCGTCGCGTCCTTTTTCAGCGCAAAGTCGATACCGTACTTTTTCGCCGTACTCTCAAAGGCTTTGATATTGCCCTCGGTAATCTCAATGTTGGAAACGCCCGCGTTCTGCTTCATAAGCTGCTTTAAGCTCTGCTTGCCCTGTGGCGGTTTTGCAAGCTGCTTTTTGCCCTTTGACAGTATGGCTTTCATTGCCTTTTGGAGCGTCTGCGCGGTCAGCTTCCCGGTCTTGATGTAAAGGGCTATGGTCTTTTCGTTTACTTCGTCCTGCAATTTGTCGCGTCCTCCTTTCGCGTTTCTTTATGGGGCGGCGGTCAGATACGCACCCGCAGCCCGTTCAAGTCCTCGGCTCTGATACCCACAAGATACCAGTTGTCGCCGTACTCAATCCGGGTCGGCTTCCACTTGCCCCGCACGAATACGTCAAAACATTCTCCACAATGCAGCCCGCCATAGTAGCTGTTTAAGTCAAAGCGAATGTCGTAACGGTCGGTGCGCTCGTCAAATACCAATGCTCCTGTCATTTTCTGTGCCATAATAAAATCCTCCTTTTGTTGTTTTACAGGCTTTCGCCCGGTTTGCATGAATAATAGTCCGGGTCGCCGTACTGCGGCTTCTTCGGTGACAGTGTGCCGCTTGCCATGTCATGGGCGACAAGGGAAGTGTAATAATTGCCGATAGTGGACGGGGCGTTGAAAAGGGCTGCTTTCAGATATTGCTTGATGTTGCGGATTTTCGTTGTGTTCTCCCGCATACAGTCAAGCACAAAGCGGATATGCTCGCCGTCCAGTTTCATAAACTTTGACTTCACAAGCTCTGCCGGGTAGTCGTCCCCCGCAATCCGTACCCGCTTTCTGGCGGTGCATACGGTTTCAAGCATGAGGTCTACAATCTCGTCAAGCCTGTCACTGTCAAACTTCATGTCCTGTTTGAGAATGTGGTAGTCGATATTGTCCTTGATGATTTCCCGGTATATATCAACTGCGCTCTGTGCTGCCGCTTCCGTTCCTTTCCGTTCCGGCGGCGTAGCCGCTTCTCTGCAAGGAGAGGGGTTAGGGGAAAGGATAGGAATGGAATGGGTACTTTGTTCATCAGTAATTATTTTTTCTTTTTTTGGTAAGTCAGTTCTTTGTATATCTTTATTTAATTGCGTTGGATTTTCCAACGTAGGTTTTTCCAATGTAGGTTTTTCCTGTGTTGGATTATCCAATGTTGGATTTTCCAATGTAGGTAAATCCGGCGTAGGCGGCTGCGGCTGCTCGAATATCACATAGTCCGCGCCCCGCAAGCGTCCTTTCTCGTCGCGCTCCCTTGAACGGACGATATACCCGGCGCGTTCAAGCTCCTTAATGGCTTCGCGGATAGCGTCTATCTTCTCCCGGTTGATAAGGGATAAGCCTTTCAAGGTGTAGTCCCAATCTTCGGGGAGTGACAGCATTTGCGACAACAGCCCCTTTGCCTTTAGGGAAAGCTCCTTGTTGCGTAGGTGGTGGTTGCTCATTACGGTGTAGCCCTTGTTCCGTTCCACTCTGAAAACTGCCATAGTTCATAGCTCCTTTGCTTTGGATTTGTTACGCAGTAGAAGCGCGGTTTCGGGGGATAAGGTATAAATCCCTTGCCGCGCCAGATACGCGCCCGGAAAACCGCTTGTAGCAAGGCTTTTTCTGCCCCTACTGCGTAACAAAGGGCATGAAAAAAGCGGCGTTCCTGTTCTCCCATGTAGAGAGTAAGAAACGCCGCTTCTGCGTCGTATTCAGTTTTTAGTACAATACCCTGCTTGTCCGTCGCTCGAAAAACCTTGATTTTCCAGTGTTTTCAAAAGTATCGTTATCTAACGTCAGCTTTCAACCGACCTGGATTTCAACAGTTACTAAACGATATTGAAATGGGATTTATCTATGCGGTAATTGTAAAGGATTTATCCCGACTCGGACGGGATTATGTTTCGGTCGGTAATTATACCGATGTATATTTTCCCGATCACAACGTTCGGTTTATTGCCGTAAACGATAACATCGACAGCGACGAGGGCGAAAGCGAAATTGCACCGTTTAAGAATATCTTGAACGAAATGTATGCAAGAGATATTTCAAAGAAAGTCCGTTCCTCGCATCGCCTGCGCGGCAGCATGGGTGAGCCGTTATCTCAACCGCCGTATGGGTATATGAAATCTCCCGAAAACAAAAAGAAATGGGTCATAGATCCGGATGCGGCAGATGTGGTAAAGCGCATTTTTAAAATGTGTCTTGAAGGTAAAGGCAATGAAACAATCGCCCGAATACTGCAAGAGCAAAAAGTTTTAGTGCCTATGGCCTACTGGCAGAGCAAGGGTTTGCCGAGGGGCGGCAAGAAAACACAGCCAAATCCTTGTAAGTGGTGCAAGACAACCGTTCAAAAAATTCTCTCCCAGCAGGAATACTGCGGCGATGTCATTAACTTTAAAACCTGTTCCAAGTCTTTTAAGAATAAAACAAGGCTACCAAATGACCCTGAGAATTGGGCAATATTCAAGGATGTTCATGAGCCGATTATTGAGCGAAACGATTTTGAAAAGGTACAGACTCTAATATCCAAAACAAAACGCCGTGCGCCGAAGCCAAAGAACGGCGAAAAAAGCATATTCTGCGATTTGCTGTTCTGCGGGGACTGCCATGGTAAGCTCCGTCATCATACGAACACTATCAATAAGGACATTCACTATTTCGTGTGTGCGAACAACAAGGTGGATTACCGAGGAGAATGTCCCGGCAGACACTATGTTAGAGCAGATGCCATTGAGCAGGTGGTAATGCTTGAATTGCGAAGGATGGCAGAATTTTTGGTCGCGGATGAAGAATCCTTTGCCGAGCTGCTTGCTCAAAAAACCGATAAAGAGCTTTTGAAGGAAAAGAAGCACGATGAGGAAGAGCTTCAAAAGGCAACCGTGCGAAACGGTACCGTCTGCCGCCTTTATGAAAAGCTTTACGAGGACAATGCAACGGGCAAGGTGAGCGACGAATGGTTTATGCAGTTATCTCACAAATATGAAGCTGAACGAATGGAGCTGAAAGCGAAGATAAAAGCGCTCCGACAAAAGCTTTCGGAATGCGGACAGCGAGAGAGTGAGCGAGAAAGCTTCACTTCTGCAATTCGAGAATTTATGCGGATGGACAGGCTGACAGCACCGCTACTACGAGAACTCATTGACCACATTGATGTGTTTGAAACGGAGGGTAAAGGGAAAAACCGCACACAACGGATCGTCATTTACTACCGTTTTGTCGGATATGTAGAAATACCGGAAGTGTCTGACAGACGGCATATCAAAGCCGAAACCCGCCGGGGTGTTGCCGTGGAGTACCTTACCGAGCCGAAAACGGCATAACAGGAACGAGGTATCGCGCATAAGCAAAAGGAGCGGGCTTAAAGCCTGCTCAGTACATAAACCCGTATCAAGATAAAAAAATTGAGTATTCATAAGTTAAATCCCTTATGAATACTCGATATGGTCTGAGTGACTGGACTTGAACCAGCGGCCTCTACCACCCCAACTGACGTGGGTTCGTTCTCTCGTGCGCTTTGCGTGCTTTCATGCCGTTTCCGCTCCAAGACACTTGCTATTGGGGCATTTTTTGTCCACTGTTTCCGCGTGTTCCGTGTTTGTCTGTGGTAAAAACTGTGGTCAGACCCCATAGCCCATAGAATCAGTTTTTGTGATGCGGTAGACAAAGAAAAGCATATCCAAGAGCGGAATGGATTACATTTAACTTTGGAAAAGTAAAACTTCGCTCTATCCTTAAGGGCAAAGCAGTATCCTTAAGCGGATTTTCATTGAGTATAGATTTATATACTGAAAAAGGGAATAATCTCCCATGAATTCTCCATTGACTACAGTCTCGACACGCCAGAAAGAAAAAAACACGCTCTAAGGATGGTTTGCGATAACTATAAGCCTAGCAATTTCACTGTTCTCATTTTACATATATTTAATGTTCATATTGATTTTTTCAATATCTTTAGGGGTTAAAAATTTATAAATATAATTTCCTATATTTTCGTGAAAAAGTCTTTCATAAAATCCAATTTGCCAAGACTTACGTTCATCATTATCTAATCCGAAAGAGTTGATTATCTCAGCATCTTCTGCATAAGCAAATAAATTTATATAATCGTTTATAATCTCATCATTAAACACAAGATTTGTGTAATAGAGACAATAATGAATATATTTATCCACTTTTAATAATTTTGAAAACTCTTTCAGTAACTGCTTATCTATAAAATTATTCTTCAAATAGAAATAAATATCACAAAATAAACAGAGCCGTATTCCGCCGACAGTTAATAAATATATTGAGTTCATATCTTTATAATGATGGAGGCATAGCGAAATAAATTCCAATTCCGCATTTAGCTTTTTCAGTCTTTGATCGCATATTTTCACATCCGTTGTTTGCGAAAGAACATTTGAAATATTAGGATGTAATTGACTTTCCCCCCACACGATATCGGTGTTTATATCAACATTTACAAAAGGACAAAAAACGTTGGAGGTCTTTTTAATGTATGGGGCTGTTTGGTGGGTCATCAATGTTTGAAACATTATTTCTTCACGGGATAACGGAAAGATATTATTGCCGACTATTCGCCCTTGTATAAAATTATTTTTCTGCATAAATGATTTTATTATATCAAGATTTTTAGATTCGATAAGTATGTCTATATCACACGATTGTCGTACACATATTGTTCCATAAGCGGCATTCGATAAAACCGCCCCCTTTATGACTGCATATTTGATATTATTTTCATTTAAGAAGCAAAAAAACGCCGCACATGTTTTATATCTTTGAACCGTTTGAATCAGTTGTATATTATTTGCCATCTGGGCTTTTTCAGTGTACTTGTTCGATTGTATTTTTTTGGACAATAAATAATAGCATTTATGATTATATAAAATTTCCGATATATCAAGCGGCGGAAGGCAATCATTTGTTAACGCCTGAACGGATTTTATAATTTCCGTATAATCATTCATATTCACAAACTCCGTGTTCCGAATAAAATGTTGAAAAATGCTTGTTTTTTTCAGTATAGTTATAAATGCCGACAATTGTTCTGTTCTCATATGTGGCTTTTATTTTATCTATCAAAATTTCTTCCAAATCTCTTCCGAACACACGACATGATAAAAAGAAGTTTTCTATCACTATATTTTCTGAGACTTTTATTATAGCTGCACCGATTATTCCCATGTCGCCGTATTTATCTGATGCCGACAAAGTAAATATATTGTATTCATTGTTGGAAAGCAAATTGTGTATGGTTTCTGCGCAGTATCTTTTTCCAGACAAGTTGAATTGGTTTGTTCTCTGCGACAGTTCAGCAATTCGATTACACTGATCCTCCCTTGCATAGTCACAAACAACGCTTGTATCAAGAGATTTGTTATAGTCATCTATTGTCTCATATCTGCTTTTATTTTTTTCCCGTTCTTTTTGTTCCCTGTACTGTTTGGTTCTGTTTTTATCTGCTGATGATGCAGATGAAAAATATTCTTTTATTTGTTCAATGAAATTTAAATTTTTATAGTCGACTTTAATTGTTGCGATCTCTGGCAACATACCTTTGACGCAGCCCAATTCATAATTACTATCATCAATAAAAACAAAGCTTGCCATATCAAGATTAAGTTCTTCTGATATTTGTTTAATATTGCTCACTTTATCCAACATATTGATTTTATATGAAATGACATGAGAAAAATTCAATGGCATATCTAATGTATTAAATGCTTCAACTATGTTTGCATATTTATTTTTGCTACACAAACATATAAGTATTCCTCTGTTGTATAAGTCGATAAGTTCTGTTTGTAATTTCCGGGTATTTGTATCTATATGTATCATTTCTTCACCAGCTATACCATGCCAAAGGACATTATCACAATCACTTATTATAACCTTTTTAATATTACAATAATTATGTGAAAAATATTTATTCAGCATTTTCATTAGAGTATCTATGGTTTTGAAATTTTCTAATACGAGATCACTGTCGAGTATTTCAATATTCAAGGCCTTTTCCAATTCAACTATAAAACGAATAAAGTTCAATGAATTTAAGCCAAGATCAATCAAATGCATACTTGTTGGTAAGTTTTTTATATCACAAGGATCCCTTTGGACAGTATGTCCTAAAATATCATATATAATATTCTCATTCATTTAATTTAATCCTTTCATAACCTGATTAAGAATTTGATTGGGAAAATTCTCTCGCTATATCGCAACAATTATATTATTTGACACCGCATATAGAAGAAATTTTCCTATCATATCGTAAATATCATTCTGCGGAATATTTTTTGACCTTTGTGCATGTGATATAAGGCTTTGAATTGTTGACGGGGTTTGCAGAATATTGATTAAGCTTTCTTCAAATTCATTGAATTCATATAATTTCGCATTCTCCGTCCCATTGGCTGCAAAATATGTTTTGGTTAATTGTCCGTCTTTGCCGTCGAGTCCTTCCTGCAAAAAAATATTTTTATTGAATACCATCTCATTATACAATTTGTATATACTGCTTTTTTTGGTTTCTTCAATATTGTATCTGCATTTTCTAAATACTCGATTCACCAAATATGATAATTCAATTTGCCATGCAGGCCATGGATCTATATTTTTTTCATTTACCAAAATAATCTTACCCAATATTTGTTCTTTCGTTATATCTTCAAGCCTGAATGCATTGTCTCCCTTGCAATAATATTTGCTGTCTTTTTTTATTAGACGATGTACTAATAGCTCTTCTTTGTATATAAAAACCAGGATGTCTCCAACATCATAATTGTCCTCTCTTTTTATAGTAATAGAATCACCGCTTTTTAATATTGGTTCCATACTGATGCCGGATACACTTATTTGAGCGGTTTTATTGTTTTTCATTACCGTCGATAATACAATATTCTGGCTTAAAAATTTAATCATATATCATTCCTTTTATAAATTAAATTATTATTCAATGTCCAACAACACACCATAAATATACCATAACGTTAAATGTTTTTCAATTGTCTTGTGGAAATATTTGAAAAACATATACAAATTGGCTATTTATCGTATTTTATGATTGATTTTTTCGAGAAAATGTGTTATAATTACAAAAATGTTTTATGGCGGTTTTTGGCGCAAACGCAAATTGCAAATAAAATTAAATTATTATAGCGGAGGATGCATGAAACGGCAAAGAAAAGAAAGCAATTCAGTCTGGAAAAATTTCATTTATTCATTAAAAACAATCTTTTCAATCGACAAAACAACCCCTATTATGCAATTATTATTGCTATTCATTTCATTGGCATCATCGGTGTACATTACATACGAAAATAAACTTTTTTTAGATGCGCTGGAAAGCAACAACAATATAGAGGTGATAATTCTTATTATCTTGGGTATTATTGGTTTGAACTTGTTAATAAATTTAATAAACGTTATTGTCGGACGCATTTATAGATATCTGTTAAACAGCAAATTGTATTATAAGCTTTATCTTCGTTCCCACATTCCCCTTTTTAATGCGGATTATGACAATATTGAGTCTCCTGAATATAAAAATGTGTATTTGCAATATAAGCAATATGCTTCCGGTGCTGTAATCGGTGAGTTCAGTACAGTTTCAAGAATGATTGGAAGCTTCATTTCTCTTGTTGTATTCGGAACAATGGTGTCAACATTGCAACCGCTTATTATATTAGGGCTTATAGTAATGTCCATACTTCATTTCCTAGCAAAAAAGCCCTTGGTTAAATTGCAACATAGCATGAATATACTTTTGGTGAAGAACAATAGAAAATTTGATTATTCAACAAGTGTATCTACGGATTTTTCCAACGCCAAAGAAGTTCGTCTTTATAATATGTCACCGTGGTTGAAATCAATTACGGATGAATGTATGATGAAACACAAAAAATTACATGCAAAATTACAATGGGCTGCTTTTGGGGTTGGTGTTTGTCATCAATTGCTCCGCCTGTTGAGAGATGGATTTGCATATATATACCTCATTTTATTATTTGCAGACGGTGATTTGACTTCTGGAAATTTTGTGCTTTATTTCACTGCAATTTCAAGCTTTTCTGACACATTAAATATATTTTCAGAATATTTTAATGAAATACATAAGTACGATTTACAGATCAATGAAGTTCGTAAAATTGAAGAAATAAAAAGTAGCAGAAACCGGGGCGTCGGGTTACCGCTCCCCCGAGACGATATTGAAATTGAATTCAGAAATGTATCATTTCGTTATCCAAGCGCAGAAAAGTATACTATAAGAAATTTGAATCTAACAATCAAAGGGAAAGAAAAAATAGCATTGGTCGGAATCAATGGTGCAGGAAAAACAACTTTTGTAAAACTTCTATGCGGTTTGTACATTCCGACGGAAGGCACTATTTATTTGAACGGATATCCTGTTAACGAGTATAATATCAACGAATATTATTCTATTTTTGGTGCTGTGTTTCAGGATGTCAACATTATGCCGTTGACCATTGCTCAAAACATAGCTTGTACTATGGACAATGAAAAAATTGACAGGGATAGAGTTTTATTGGCCATTAGAAAAGTTGGGCTTTATGAAAAAGTCAGATCTCTGAAGTATGGCATAGACACTTTTTTTGACAAGGAGGTCAATAAAGAGGCGGTTGATTTTTCCGGCGGAGAAAAACAAAAGCTTGCACTTGCACGTGCACTCTATGCAAATCGTCCGTTTTTTATATTGGATGAACCCACAAGCGCATTAGATCCAATCGCCGAGCACGAAATGTATGTGCGTTTTAATGAAATAACCCAAAACGAATCTGTACTTTTTATCTCTCACCGTTTAGCTTCAACACGGTTTTGTGACAGAATCGTTCATCTGGAAAACGGTGTAATTATCGAAATGGGTACCCATGATGAATTAATGCGTAATAACGGGAAATATGCAGAGATGTTTAACGTTCAAAGCCAATATTATTGTGAGAAAGCGGAAGAGAAGAATGCGTAAAATATTAAAAAAAGAAAAATCATCTTGTTTTTTTGATGACGCAAAGGTTTTTTTTAGAGCAATCAAGCTAAATTATGTAATTGATCCACGTTTCTTCTGGATGCAGGTGATCAATGTTGTAAGTGATAGAATACGTCCGTTTATCAACTCATTTTTTGCATCGTTGGTAATCAATGGCGTTTATCGGCATGAAGATTTAAATGTCCTCATCACATATGCTATAATTGTTGTTGTATCCAATATGGTTATCAATCTTTTGGTTCTGTTCACAGCTAACCGGAGATATATCAGAAAAAGCATGTGGGATAAGATGATGTTGCTCTTCTTTAACAAACGATCGGAAAAAATGGATTACGCCCATTTTGAAAATATTAAAGTTAAAGATGCAAGGCGAAAAATCGACAGAAATATTCACAGGTGTATGGGTATAAGCAATTATTCGACCTGGCAAAATTTTGTTGGAACTTTTGTTACATTGTTTACTTCGATCACAATTTTATGTACGCTATTGTTTTCCAATACACAAGAGGTCAATCATGGCATACTGTATTTTGTAAATACTCCTTGGGCAATCTTATTGTTTGTGTGTATATTGGTGCTGTCTTTTATTTATTCAAATTGGTACGAAAAAAGCAGAAACAAAATTTATAGAGAAGAGAATTCTTTTGGCGTTGAAACATGGCGTCTTGCAAACAAAATAGTAGCATATCCGATTGACAATAAACTCTCAATGGAAATGAATATATATAAGCTTGATGATATCATATACAACAGTATTAATATGGCTGTCCAGAAAAGTATAAAATTCGAAAAAGAGTTTTGCATCCGAATGATCAAAAGAGAGTCCAGCAATACATTGTTTTATGCGTTCATTAAATTTATTGCTTGTTGTTTTGTTGGGCTAAAAGCTCTTTCCGGCGCATTTGGATTGGGATCTTTTGTTTTTTATCTTACAACTGTGCTTCAATTTTCTAATGCAATAGCATCTTTTGGATGGGCATTAGGCACTATCCGAGGAAGCAGAAAGATATTGGATGAAGAATTTGAATATTTAGATATTAAAAATAATATGTCAGATGGAAAATGTGTTCCGGATTTTTCCGCAGAAAAACATACGGTCGAATTTCGAAATGTGAGCTTCAGATATCCTGAAAGCCAGAATTATGTACTGAAAAATATAAATTTGAAAATCGATTCTGGAGAAAAGCTTGCGATAGTCGGTATGAACGGAAGCGGAAAGACAACATTTGTTAAGCTTCTTTGTCGCTTATACGATCCGCAAGAAGGAGAAATATTGATAGATGGAAAAAATATTCGCGAATATGATTATACGGAATATTTGAAGCTTTTTTCAGTTGTTTTTCAAGATTTCAAACTGTTTTCTTTCCCGCTTGCTGAAAATGTTGCGATAGGGAAAAATTTCACTCCGGAACGTATAAACCAGTGCCTTGAAAACGCTGGATTTTCTGACAGGCTCAAGAACATGCCCGCTGGTATTAACACCTGTCTGTATAAAAACTTTGACATAAACGGTATAGAAATCTCCGGCGGAGAAGCACAAAAAATTGCCCTTGCGAGAGCTTTGTACAAAAATGCGCCTTTCGTTATTTTAGATGACCCTCCCGCTGCTTTGGATCCAAAGCAGCGGTA
>OGNF01002043.1_pt1 | contig 16269 bp, 13 predicted proteins | sample 1573321 | NCBI WGS metagenome assembly OGNF01 (sample SAMEA2581911, study PRJEB24529) | metagenome | biome: Human gut stool | place: China | collected 2011
GCCATATTCTCAGAAGTCAGAAGTTGGAACGTTCCAAAAACGTTTTGCGAAAATTGAATGCAACGCGGAAGATGCGGTTTGACCTGTTCCGCATATAAGGAGTATATATCTCATGACGAATATGAATTTCCCTACCGTAGAGACGGACCTTGTTGTTGTAGGAGGCGGCCCTGCGGGATTTTGTGCGGCGGTTGCGGCGGCGCGGCAGGGTGTCCGCGTTACTCTGGTTGAAAAAAACGGATTTGCCGGCGGCATGGCTACCGCAGGTCTGGTGGGACCTTTCATGACCTGCTATGACAAGTCGGGAGAGACGATGATCATTCGCGGTTTGTTTGAGGAAGTTGTTGAGCGGCTTGTCGAACGCGGGGGCGCAATTCATCCGGCCCAGGTGAGAAGCGGTAGCGCCTACACATCGTGGATTACGGTTGGACACGACCATTGTACGCCGTTCGATGCAGAGATACTCAAAAAACTGATCGACGATATGCTGACCGAAGCCGGTGTAAATGTCCTCTATCATGTTGAATTTCTTGAAACACGGATGGAAGACAATACGGCAAAGGGCATTACAGTACATACAAAGAGCGGATACCTTACGATTCACGCAAAGGTTGTGATCGACTGTACCGGCGACGGAGACGCAGCGGTCTCCGCAGGAGTGCCGTTTGAAATGGGAAACAGCAAGCTGGGCATTATGCAGCCCGCGACCATGTTTTTCCGCATCTGCAACGTTGACAGCAAGGCGGTGGAGGCGGATATTGCGGCAAACAAGCATCTCTTTCATCGGGAAAACGGTGTGAACTACCGCAGCTTTCATTGGCACGTTGCTGAAGCAAGAGCGGCGGGAGACTGGACACTGGACCGCGTTTCGATCGGACTTTATAAGTGTGTGCAGGATGATGAATGGTGCGTCAACACCTCGCGCATCATGGGCATTGATTCAACGGATTCAATAAGCCTGACAAGAGGCGAGATCGAGGGACGCAGGCAGGTGGAACAGATCCTGCATTTTCTGCGGAAATATGTTCCGGGCTGTGAGCGGGCGAAGCTGCTCTCCAGCGCGTCTACGCTGGGCATTCGCGAGAGCCGGCACATGGAGGGCGAGTACAGGCTGACCCTGGAGGACGTTCTGAACGGCGCGGTACCGGAGGATTCCATCGTGCTCTGCTCAAACTCCGTGGACGTCCACGGGCGTTTTGGCTCCAAAAGCAATGAGTACATCACCGTACAGAACGGCGAATATTACGGGATACCCTATCGCTGCTTAGTCCCCAGAAAGATCGACGGCCTTTTGTTTGCCGGCCGATGTGTTTCCGCCGAGTCGGAAGCCGCGGGCGCGGTGCGCGTTATGCCGCCCTGCATGGCAATGGGACAGGCGGTCGGCACGGCGGCGGCGATCGCAGTGAAGAAGGGCGTACAGCCGAGGGACATCGCTGCCGCAGAGCTGATAAAAGAGCTCATTCAGAATGGTGCATACCTGAAAGCATAGTGCGCCCCAATACATCGTATTAGTTGCTCAAGAGAGCTGCTGATAAAATACAAAACGGAGGATTTCAACATGAAAAAAGCTTTGGCACTTGTCCTTGCGCTGGTCATGACGCTTTCGCTCTGCGCCTGCGGACAGAAAGAGACTACGCCAGACAACACCCCCAGCACGACGGGCGATGGCACGACGACCGTCGCGGACGCAAACAAGGATGCGGACATTTATAGCTGGATCGTCAACGACGACACCTCTATTTCGGGAACCGTCCGCTTCTACATCCCCTTTAAGGGCACCCAGGGCATGGATGCGATGATCGCTGACTTCAACGCGATCTATCCCAACATTACTGTCGAACTGAACACCTATTCCAACAACGCAGAAGGCAATGTCGGTCTGAACACCGCGATCATGGCGGGTGAGTGCGATGTTGTTTCTTCCTTCGAGATCCACAATGTCATGAACCGTGTCAACAACGGCATGTACCTCGACGTTACAGACCGCGTTGCCAGCGAGGGCATCAGCCTGATCGACAACTGGGGTACCGAAGCGTACAACAAGGACGGTCGTACCTATGTTCTGCCCAACGGCGGCTTCAGCTATTTCGTTGCGATCAACAAGGACGCCTGGGATGCGGCCGGTCTCGGTGAGCTTCCCGATGAGTGGACGTGGGACGAGTACATTGCTGCCAGCCGCGCCATGACCGAGTACAACGCCGACGGCAGCGTGAGCGTTTACGGCGGCTCCAACTACAGTGTTATCGCGGACCTGACTAACATCATCTATCAGGTCAATGGCTGCAACCGCTTCTATAATGCCGATGGCACCTGCGCGTTCGACACCGATTATCTCAAGGCAAACATTCAGAAGTTCATCGACGCGGAGAACGAGGGCATCTGGTATCCGCTGGAGTCCTACCGCACCGACAACTACAAGGAGTGGTTCGCCTATGCCGAGGGCAAGATCAACTCCGGCGTTTCCGGCAATGTCAACCGCTTCCTGGCCGATACGGAAAACTATCCGCAGGATCATATCACGGCCTATGCTCCCTATCCCGTTGTTGAAAAAGGTCAGACCAACTATATGTCCGGCGTGAACTACTTCTCCTTCACCGGCATGACGATGGGCTGCAAGGATGAGGAAGCTGCCTGGGCGTTTGTGAAGTTCTTCTCCACCTACGGCTCTAAGTATCTGACGGCTGCCGGCCACCAGTCCACCTGGGCGGGCACCGATCCTGCTGAGATCGTGTCCGTGATCTTCGGTTCTGAGGAAAACGCGGCCAAGATCATCGACATTGACTCCTTCAAGAAGTGGGTCGGCAACGCGAGCAACCCCTCCAGCTATGACAATATCAACACGGCCTATTCCGAGCTCAACAGCATTTTCAGCGAGTATGTTATGTACGCCTATACCGGCGATATGACGCTCGATGAAGCGATGGCCGAAGCGACCGAGCTTGGCAATCAGGCGATCAAGGACGCCTGATGCCGCATGGCGATCAAGGACAGGATCTGATCGCTCACCCGAAGAAACAATAAGATCGTATGGGGGCGGAACGCCCCCATATGATCTGACATAATACCAATCGAAAAGGAAGGCGATCTTGATGAATAAGCGGCGCGAAAATCTGGCGGGATACGCGTTTATATCTCCCGCATTGATCACATTCATTATTCTCATTGCATTTCCGTTCTTCTTTTCCATTTTCTTGTCGCTTACCGAATGGAATTTTTTGTCCGGCATTGAGAACATCAAGTTTGTCGGCTTGAAGAACTTCTTGAAGCTTGCATCTGACAAGCGCTTTTTATTTGGCGTTTCCAACACCTTTATTTACGCGATCACCATTGTGCCGACCTCGGTCATTCTGGCGCTGGTGCTTGCCTATCTGCTCAATGATAAGGTGCACGGCAAGACCAGCCTGCGTCTGTGCTTCTTTATTCCGTACATTTCCAATCAGGTCGCATTGGCGGCCGTCTTTAAGCTGATGTTTAGAGACGATGGCGTTATCAATAATATTATTCAGAAAATAACCGGATCGACGGAAACGATACATTGGTTCACGAACTCACAACTGAATAAGATCCCAATCATAATCTTTGTTATCTGGGTGCAGCTCGGCTTTGAGCTGGTCATCTATATGGCGGCGCTTCAGAATGTTCCGCGTGACTTGTATGAGGCTGCAGAGCTGGATGGTGTGACGCCTTGGAAAAAGTTCTGGAAGATTACGTTCCCGCTCATTTCTCCGACGACCTTTTATCTGATCGTCGTGCAGTTTATTACGATCTTCAAGATATTCTCGTCCATTGACGTGATGACATACGGAAACATCTCCACATCGAACACGTCGCTCGTCGTCGAGATATTCCAGAATGCGTTCAGCAATTACAAGTTCGGCTACGCAAGCGCAGAGGCGATCGTGCTGATGATCTTTATTGTCATTATTACGGCGATCAATTTCATCGCACAGAAAAAGTGGGTTCATTATTAAGGGGGGAAGCAGCATGAAAAAACAAAAGTCGACCTCCAAGCTGATATGCACCATTGTAGTTGGCCTGCTGGCGGTGATGTTCGCTCTGCCTCTTGTCTGGATGACACTCGCCTCTTTCAAAAAGGTGAGTGAGGTATTCAGCGAAAACTGGCTGCCGACGGTCTGGCAGTGGAAAAACTATGTCACAGTCTGGACCGATGAGCAGGTATATCTGCCGAGAGTGTTTTTCAACACGCTCTTCATCGTGGTGCTGGGCACCGGCGGGCAGTTGATCGTGTCGTCGCTCGCGGCATACGGCTTTGCCAAAATTGACTTCAAAGGGCGCGCGGCAATCTTTACGCTGTTTCTTGCGGCAATGATGATCCCGTCACAGGCGACGATCATTCCCCGCTATATGCTTTTCTATAAGATTGGACTTTACAACAGCCTGTGGGCGCTGATCCTGCCGAGCTGGTTCAGCGTGACCTCGATTTTCCTGCTTCGCCAGTTCTATATGGGACTGCCGAACGATCTTATGGATGCAGCAAAGGTGGACGGCGCCGGACATCTGCGGATCTTTGCGCAGATCCTGATGCCGCTTACAAAGCCCGCGATGATCTCAACGCTGATCCTTTCGTTCATTACGCTGTGGAACGATTACCTTTCGGCATTGGTATTCCTCTCGAACAAGAAGCTTTATACGGTTTCACAGGCCGTCCGCTACTGGCTGTTTGACAACAACAATCAGAACTATAACCTGACTATGACAACGGCAACGATCTTTATCATTCCGGTCATCATTCTGTTTGTTTTCTGCCAGAAATACTTTGTGAAAGGTATTGCAACCTCCGGCGTTAAAGGCTGAGAAAAGGCGTGGTAAAAAATGCGCATCAACTTTGACAACAAATTTTTGCAGGCAATGTCAGACGCCTTCGATGCAGTGTGGCTTGCATTCCTGTGGATGCTTTGCTCCCTGCCCATCGTAACGATGGGCGCGGCAGCAACGGCCGTGTTCTCCGTTCATTTGGGGGTCGACCGTCAGACGGGCAGCGTTACGCTTCGCTTTTTCCGCGCGTTTCGTGCGAATATCCGGCAAACTCTGTGCATCCAGCTGATCCTGCTCGCCGCGGCGGGCGTACTCGCGGCTGATGTCTATATCTGCTGGAGCGGCGAAATGCCGGAGGCAGTCCAGACAGTCACACGCATGACGACACTACTGCTTGCCATTGTGACGCTTGGCGTTATGAGCTGTATTTACGGTGTTGCGGCAAAGCTTGTTGTCAGTATAAAACAGGCATTTTACGATGTTTTGTATATTGCGGTAAAAAAACCGCTGTGCGTTTTCGGACTGATGGCATTGACAGTCTTAGCGGCCCTGTCAGCTGCGAGCCTGCTCGCGCTTTCGGTTTTGCCGCTTGGGCTCATCTTCTATTTGCAAGCAAAGCTGTTCGAGAGAATATTCCGCGCGGTCATGCCGCAGGCGGAAGAAGATAAAATGGAGATCATGAATGGATAGGCAAGGAGACATTCAGGCGATGCCGCTTGAACTGAGTGCGGAGCAAGCCAGGCTCTATATGTGCTGCGATAAGGTGTTGCCTTCGGCACAGGGAATGAGCATTTACGGCGATTGGGCCTTTATGCTCTATCACACAGGACGATGCGCAGTCTATGACTTAAAGACCAAATCAAGCAAGCCTGCGGCGGATTTTTGGCTTGCCTCGGCGAACCATGGAACGCCCACAAAGGACTATATCAATCATTCCAACCAGTGTATGTTCAGCGGTACTTTTGCGGAGGGGAACGACCTGCCTCTCTTGTATGTCACAACGGGAAACGGCATCGGCGGGGATGAAAACGGCTTTTTCTATCGCTGTGCTGTGGAGAATATCCATCTTGTGCGGGACGGCACAGGAGCTGTTGTCGCCGGCAGAAGCGAGCTCGTGCAGACATACAGTTACGTACCGGGCGAAGAAGAGACGTATGGATGGAAAGCGCCATGCTGGGGATGCCCCGCATGGTTTGTGGACAGCGCGGAGGGCGTTCTCTACATTTTCTCGTCGAAGTACAGAACGACACAGGAATATGCGCACCTCATGGAGCAGAACGAGTACATCATTACGAAATTCCCGCTGAGACCGGAGCAAAGCGGTCTCGTCAGGCTGGGGGCAAAGGATATTTTGGACCAGTTCACAGCTCCGTTCGATATTCTCTTTACGCAGGGCGGAATGTTTAAGGATGGCAAGATCTTCTACACCTTTGGCTTTGGTAATGAGACCTATCCGGATGGTCTGCGGATCTATGACTTGAAGCAGCGCCGCCTTGCGGCAAGGATGGATCTGAGCAGATCCGCTCTGAAGGACGAAGAAATTGAGTGCTGCTCCTTTTATAAGGGCGAATTGCTGTGCAATACCAACGCGCAGCCAAGCAAGCTCTATTCGCTCGGCAGCGTTCTCTGAGCAGACCGAACGGGACGGCAATGTGCCCGCTGGAACAATATGGGAGGGACCATGAGAGCTTTTTCAAAAAAATACGAAGTGATCGTCGCCGGAGGCGGCCCGTCGGGCATCGCCGCGGCAGTCTCCTCTGCAAGGCAGGGGGCAAAGACGGCTTTGATCGAGCGGTACGGGATCGTTGGAGGTATGCTGACCTCCGGCTTCGTGAACCCAGTTCTGGGTTCAGTCGCACCGGGAAGCCTGTATGATGAGATCATGCGGGTGCTCGAGGCAACGAGTATGCAGACGCGCAATGGACATGAAATGAGCGTTGACGCAGAGCAGGCCAAATACCGCCTTCTACAGTTCGTTTCCGACGCCGGCGTGGATGTGTTCCTGCAAACTCCGGTCGTTGAGGTCATTAAGGACGGGGCGCGTGTATGCGGCGTCGTGATCAGCACGCAGGAAGGACTCAAAGAGCTTGACGCGGATGTGGTGATCGACGCAACAGGCGATGGATTTGTTGCCGCCCGGGCTGGCGCGGAATATAAGATCGGTCGAGACAGCGATGGCTGTTGCCAGCCGACCTCGCTGGAATTTGTGGTGGACGGCGTCGATGAGAGCACGGCGATCACCTGCTGGGGCGGGACAGACCCAGTGCAGATGCCGGACGGACAGAAGTATTCCACCTTTTGTAAAGAGGCTAACGCAAGAGGCGAGCTCCCCGCGAATGTATCCATCGTGCGACTGCACCGGACAAATGTCCCCGGCGAGCGAAGCGTCAACGCAACACAGGCCAACGGCTTTGATACGCTCACACCCGAGGGCGTGTTTGGCGCAGAGATTGATCTGCGCGCGCAGATCGGCGCGGTGGTCGCATTCCTGAGAAAAAATGTGCCCGGTTACGCAGCGTGCAGACTCAAGGCGAGCGGCAGCTCGCTCGGTGTGCGCGAAACGCGCCGCATCATGGGTGACCGTATGATCCAGGACAGCGATGTGGAAAATGGCACAAAACAGGATGATGTAGTCGTTCATAACGCATGGTTCCTGATCGATATTCACAACCCTACCGGCGGCGGCCAGGCGGAAGGACATTCCCACCCCGCGATACCGTTTGATATCCCTTATGGGGCGCTGCTTCCGCGGAAGCTGGACGATCTTCTCACCTGCGGCAGATGCATTTCCGGAACGCATCGCGCCCACGCGGCCTATCGCGTCATGGCGATCTGCATGGCGACCGGACAAGCGGCGGGTGTCGCGGCGGCGCTCAGTGCGAAAGCGCATACGCCCCCGCGTTCGCTGGATATCCGCGAGCTGCAATCAGCATTGGAAGGGACTGGCGCAGTCCTATTTGACAAATGAAAGCGGGAGAAAATGTGAAACAAGCAATTATGATCGGCGCGGGCAATATTGGCCGCGGCTTTATTGGACTGCTCCTTGAGCAGGCGGGCTGTCATGTGCTTTTTGCCGATGTGAACGATGCGGCGGTCCGCGAGCTGAACGAGAAAAAAGAATACACCGTCCATCTTGTTGATGAGATGTGTGTGGATACCGTCGTCAGAAATATCTCAGCGGTCAATTCAACGACGCCGGAATTTATTGAGGAGATCGCAAAGAGCGATCTGATCTGTACCGCGGTGGGGCTTTCGGTCCTGCCGAAGGTGGCTCCAGCGATCGCGAAGGGGATCGCTCTGCGAAAGCAGAACGGAAGAAGGGAATATCTGAATATTATTGCCTGTGAGAACGCGGTCAGGGCGTCTTCGCAGCTCAGAGAGCTGGTGAAAGAAAAGCTGAGCCGGGATGAACAGGCTTATATGGAGCAATACATCGGCTTCCCCGACTGCGCAGTCGACCGCATCGTGCCGCGCGGCAATAGTGCGTCGGTTTCCGAGGTGACAGTCGAGCGTTACCACGAGTGGGATGTTGAAAAGAGCGGGATTCGCGGCACGCTGCCGCCGATTGAAGGAATGACGCTCGTTGACCGGTTGGACGCCTATCTGGAAAGAAAGCTCTTTCTTCTCAATGGCACGCACGCGGTCACCGCGTTTTATGGACACTACAAGGGCTATGAAATGATCGGTGAAGCCCTGTGTGATGAGGAGATCAGCACACTCGCCCGGCATCTGATGCAGGAGTGCAGCGCGGTACTGACGCTGCGCCATGGATTTTCTCCGCGAGAGCTGGCGGAGTATGCGGCGACGGTGCTCAGGCGCTTCCGCAACCCGCACATCCATGATGATGTGAAGCGCATTGCCCGTGAGCCGCTGCGGAAGCTCGCACCCGACGACAGGCTGGCAGCGCCCGTACAATACGCACACGCATTTTCCCTTGCAATGCCAAGCTATTATACCGGCATTGCGCTGGCGCTGCTGTACAATGAGCCGACCGATGCGCAGAGCCAGTCGCTTCAGACGATGCTCGCAGAGAACGGCGTGGAAAAGACGCTTACGGATGTGTGCGGCGTGGCGCTGAATGAGACGGATATCGCACAGATCAAGAAAGAGTATGAGTGCTTGAAAAAGTAAGCGAAAGGCGGGATGAAGATATGCCTATTTATGAAAAGACAGGAGGCGTCGCACCGGTGTATGACACAGTGGTTTGCGGCGGCGGACCGTCCGGCTGGATCGCTGCGATCTCGGCGGCGCGAGAGGGCGAGAAGGTCGCTCTGATCGAGCGGTTTGGTTTTTTCGGTGGCGCGGCGACAGCAAATTTCGTTGTTCCCATCAGTGGATTTTACAAAAATGGACAGCGTGTTATCGGCGGGATCGCATGGGAATTCATTGAAAAGCTACTGGAAGAGAAAGCGGCGCTGATCGAACTGCCAAAGGGACACATCTCCGTCAATACGGAGTATTACAAGCTGATCGCGCAGCGGATGGTGCTGGCGTCCGGCGTTCATGTCTACTGCAACTCTTATTTATCCGGCGCGATTTGTGAGGACGGAACGATACAGGCGGTCACGGTCTGCAACAAGGGCGGCACGCAGACAATTTACGGACGCTGCTTTATCGACGTAACGGGGGATGGGGATCTGTGCAAGCTGGCAAATGCGCCGGTCATTGTGCATGATGTGATGCAGCCTCTATCCCTCTGCTTTACCCTGAGCGGTGTCGACATTACAACGCCCCTGCTCAAGGACTGCATCCATCACAAGGGGATCAACGGCGCACCCTCGTGCAATGGCGTGATCCGGGCGTATCTGGATACGCTTTACGCAAAGGGAGAGGCCCCCATGTTTGGCGGACCGTGGTTCAATACCATGGTGAACGGGGATGATATTGCCGTGAACATCACGCGCAGCGTAGCATCCGTGTTGGATAATGACGCTTATTCGACGGCGGAATTTCAGATGCGGGAGGATATGTTCAAGCTTGTGGAGTTGCTGAAGCAAGGCTTTGCTGAATTCCGCAGCTGCGCGATATCCGCCTCCGCCAATAACGCGGGCGTGCGAGAAGGACGTCATCTGGTCGGCATACATACGCTGACAGGAGATGAATTGCAGAGCCCAGAAATGATACCGGATCCAATCGCGCTTGCCGCTCACCCAATTGACATTCATAAGACGGACGGCTCCGGACAGATACTGAAGCAAACAAAGGAAGCGGGCCGCATTCCCTACCGTGCAATGGTAACGCACGAGGTCAGGAATCTTATTGCTGCCGGCAGGATTATCTCTGCAGACTCGGAAGCATTTGCGTCGATCCGGGTACAGGGAACCTGCATGGCGACCGGTGAAGCCGCTGGTGTAGCTGCAGCCTTATGCAGCGTGCAGAATTGTGCGGCGCACGAGGTTCGATACGATGAACTGCGTGATATCCTGCTGAGTCGAGGCGCTGTTCTTTAACGGCGAAGCAAACTATCATTAAATGCGGCGTCACCCACTCCACTATTGATGGATGATGCGGTATAAGAAAAGGAGAGAATTCCCGCCCTGACCGGCGGTGCGGCAGTGTGGAGACCTGCCGTAAAGTGCCAGAGCGGCGCGAGGCCCTGCGCGCGGAGGCGGCAGAGCCGCGGTCAGAGAATATGGCAGAAGTCATTCTGAAAAACATCAAGAAGGTCTATCCCAACAGCGAGCCGAAAAAGAAGAGCAAGGACAGCGGCGAGAAGAAGCACAACCTGCAGATCACCGACGAGGGCGTGGTCGCCGTGCAGGAATTCAACCTTGACATTGCCGACCGCGAGTTCATCGTCCTCGTTGGCCCGTCGGGCTGCGGCAAATCCACCACGCTGCGCATGGTGGCGGGTCTGGAGGAGATCAGCGCGGGCGAGCTGTACATCGACGGCAAGCTGATGAACGACGTGGCCCCCAAGGACCGCGACATTGCGATGGTCTTCCAGAACTACGCGCTCTACCCGCACATGACGGTGTATGAGAACATGGCGTTCTCGCTCAAGCTCAAGAAGGTGCCCAAGGACGAGATCGACCGCAAGGTGCGCGAGGCCGCGGAGATCCTGGACATCACCCAGTACCTCGACCGCAAGCCCAAGGCACTCTCCGGCGGTCAGCGCCAGCGCGTCGCCATCGGCCGCGCCATCGTGCGTGACCCCAAGGTGTTCCTGATGGACGAGCCGCTGTCGAACCTTGACGCAAAGCTGCGCAACCAGATGCGCGCGGAGATCATCAAGCTGCGCGAGAAGATCGACACGACCTTTCTCTACGTCACGCACGATCAGGTCGAGGCTATGACGCTCGGCGACCGCATCGTCATCATGCGTGACGGCTTCATTCAGCAGATCGGCACCCCGCAGGAGGTGTTCAACCACCCCGCGAATCTGTTCGTCGCCGGCTTCATCGGCACGCCGCAGATGAACTTCTTCGAGAACTGCCGGCTCACAAAGAGTGGCGACGCTTACTCCGTCACCGTCATGGGACACACGCTGCCGCTGACGGCGGAGCAGAACAAGAAGCTCGCCGCGGCGGGCGCGGAGAGCCGTACCGTGACCGTCGGCGTGCGTCCGGTCCATGTCACCGTCGGCAGCGAGGGCATCGACGCGCAGATCGACGTGAGCGAGCTGATGGGCAGCGAGCTGCATCTGCACATGACCGCCGGCGGCAAGGACGTGGTGGCTGTGGTGCAGACCGCGAACCTCGACCCCAACGCCTACGCCCGCCACACGGCGGTGCGGTTCAGCTTCGAGCCGCGGCTCATCCATCTCTTCGACCCCGAGACGGAGAAAAACTTGATCTGAACGCCTCGTGTGGGAAGACGGAAAACACGGAAAAGTGCCTGTAAGTATTTTACAACAAATTAAGACCTGCTGACGGATATTGCGGCTGGGACGCAAAGAGATCCGACCTGTCGGGATTGCGTGTAAAAATCGTTCATTGGGCGGCTGCTTTGGTTGAATAAGAGAGCAGCCGCCCATATTCACTAAGAAATTGCGGTGATGTGAACCATGAAAAAAGCCTATCGGGGACAAGGTTAAAAACGGCAGGAGCATTACTATTTGCGTTGTGCTGCAGCACGATCATTGTATACTCAACTTCCAATATTCCCCTTTTAGAACGGTCGATCAAAAACGACCTGATTCAGGGCAACAACTGCGTAGCGCAGATTCTGCTATTCGCTGTCATGTATGCATTGCGCACGGCTTTCAAACTGATTCGAAACCATACCTGCGCATATGTTGGGAATACAGTAGTCAATCAGTTAAGGGAGTACACTTTAGAAAAACTGATAGAAGGACATCGAAGGCAAACATCTACATACGAATATACTGTTCTGACCAATGATTTACCCGTAATTGCGGATCTGCTTTCTTCGCAGACGTTTGTCTTTACTGAGAACCTTCTGATCCTACTTTTGGCGGTCTGCAATATTTGGCGTGTCAATGCTGTTATGGGCGTTGTTTTTCTTTGCGGCTTAATGGCACTTCTATGGAGCTCCGTGCATTTTGCTGCAAAACTTCAGCCGATCGTATCAAAAATAAAAGACCGGACTCTGGAAATGTCGGATTGTATAAAAGAAATCATTAAGCTGAACAAAACCATTTGGGCGGTTGATTTGCAATCCACACAAAGAGGTATTTTTGAACGGCAGGCCAGTGATTTCGCAAACTGCCAAAGCAAGCAGGTGCAGACGGATGCATTAGGTCGAGGACGCATCGAGTTATTATCAAGGACAACGTTCATTATTGCGATCATCATAGGAACATTTCTAATTATTTATCGTGACGCCGACATTGGTATGTTAATGATGGTAAACGCATACTCAAAGTCACTCACAAATGTAACCGTAAAGCTGGGTGAGATCATCCGCTTCGGAGTTAGCAGTAAGGAAAGCGTGCGGAGATATCGCGGTTTACTGACAGAATACATTGGACCGAGTGATATTATGCCTGCCCGTGAAAGAAAACCTCATAAGGTCGGCTACAAAATCAACCGGCTGCAAAGAGAAGATGAGACGATATTTCAAGACATACAAATTGACATAGAACAGGGCGAATTTATAGTTTTTTATGGGAATAGCGGATCGGGCAAAACTGTTTTAGCGGATGCGTTGGCGGGGATAGATGAGACTGCTGATGTTGATTACTTCTTCGATGGGATCAAAGTGGGAAGCATAAATCAATATTGGAGAATTCTGAGCTATTGCCAACAGCAGTCGGTTTTCTTCTCTGCAAGCTTAGAGAATAATATTACGCTATGGAATGATCGCGTAGATTTGAAAATGCTGGGGGAGTTTTGCGCATTAGATTTTGTTGACTCACTCCCGAATGGATACAACACCCTTGTGAGTGCCGAAAACCCTTTTATGTCTGGAGGAGAGAGGCAAAGAGTGCTAATAGCACGAGCTCTTGCACGGACTCCATATGTACTTATATTAGATGACTGCCTGGATGCGATTGATTTACTGCGAAAAAAGCAGATCCTTGAAAGACTGAAAATGTCCGCAGGAAACAGGATCACGGTATTATTTACCTCCGATATTTCCCTGTGTGCATATGCTGATAGGGTTTACCGGATAGAGGATGGAACTGTTATTGCAGTTGAAGGAGCGGATGACCAGCTATGATTAAAGCTAACTTCTGGCAGGATCGCTTTGCTCCGCAAAGCTATAGGCGGACATGGCTTTTCATTGTACTGAGTAATGTTTTAGAACTGGCAATTCCAATATTATGCGCAGCGTTAATTAACTCAGCGATCCCGAATGAGAATGGCACTATGGCCGCTATCTTGCTGATCAGTGCTGCCTTGAGCGGCTTTTTTCTATCGTATTTAAAGCGTAAGCTTACAAACATACTGGGACAAGAATCCGTTGACTATCAGAAGAAGGTTCGTATTCAGATAGTGGATAAGTATTTTTCAGAATCGTTTCCGGAAGCATCAAGGACTGAGTTCGCTCATTTTTCCACCGCAATTATTCAGGACTTAAATTCACTTTGTGAGCTTGTGTTTGATAAGATCCCCAATTCTTTAGCTTCCGCTTTGTTCTGTATCAGCTCGCTTGCCGTATTGCTTTATGTTGACACGAAAATAACTTCGGTTATGGTTGCTTTTATCATTATTGTTTGTGTTTTGATCGTCCGACTAAAACGGACTTTGATAAAAAGAACTTCTAAGACGGCGGAGTGTAGAGAGCAGCTCAACTTGAAAATTCAAGAATTATTACAAGCGCGAAGCACCATAAAACTCTATTCGCTAACGGACATATGTATGGCGCAGTTAAAAGCTGCGGGGAATAAATACATAGAATATTTTTTGCGTTCTAACATTCTAAGCCCATCGGTTCAGTCGAGTATAGAAATATCGACGATGCTATCATATGTTCTGGTTTTTTCCGTGTACTCACATAGTGAATTGAGTGCGGGAACCGTGTTTTTATACTTTAGCTATCTCGGACAGATTTGGAAGCACTTTTCAAGTATGATGGACATTTTCAACTACATGGCGTCAGCTGAGGTCTATGCCAAACGGGTTGAAGAAGTGTGCAAAGAGGATAATGATGCGCGCATATCACATGGCGATAAATTACTGCATCATATCACATCAATACAGTTTAAGGATATGTCCTTTGAACATGAAAAAGGGCACCGGCTGTTTGACAAACTCGATTTAGAGATATCAGGATGCGGGTTGTACGCTTTAGTCGGAGCATCAGGTTCTGGAAAATCGACACTGTTTGATTTGCTGTTGGGACTGCAAGATCCTGCTGATGGTCGGATCCTTTTAAATAGCACGGAGATCCATGAAATCAATTTGAAGTCACTGCACCAACAAATCGGATTCGTGCCTCAAGACAAGTTTTTCTTTAATCGCAGTATATACGACAATATTTCTCTAAACCGCGGCATTTCAAAAGAGGACGTTCAAAATTACATCAACGAGTTAAACGTTGCCCGGTATTTTGCGCATATGCAAAATGGGCTCGATACAGTGATTATGGACTTGGGCAAAAGCCTCTCTACGAGTCAGAAAGCGATCATCTCTTTGCTAAGAGCCAGTTGTATGAGACCATCCGTTATTTTGCTCGACGAAATCATGGCAAATATCAGTAACGAGTGCAAAAGTGATATTAATGCGGCTCTTCACTGCATAGCGCGGCAATGTATCGTGATACTGATTGTTCATGATTTGGATGCGCTTTATGACACGGAGGATTACCATGTCATACGAATTGGTTAAACAGCTCCTCATCAAATAGCAATCAGATGAGAGTGCGGCATATGAAACAGACAGAAAACAGCCTGCGTGTCCAATTTGCGCGGGCAGGTAAGCGGACCTAAAAGCAATGTAATTAAATATAGGCATCAACGAAAGTTTAGAATGCCTAAATGAAGGAGTACGGAAAATGGATACATCTTGGTTGAATCTGGAAGGAAAAGTTATTATTGTGACCGGTGGTGCATCTGGTATTGGCTTGGCCGTTACCAAAGAATTGCTGGCGGATGGTGCAAACGTCGTTGTATGCGACATGAATCCCAATCCACCCGAAGAATTGAAAGAGAATGCTCATGTTGCATATATTGTGACAAATGTGACGAGTGCTGAGAGTGTAAATGCGATGGTCGCAAAGACCACGGAAATATTTGGCAGAGTGGACGGTATTGTCAATAATGCCGGCATTAACATCCCACGCCTTTTAGTGGACGAGGGGCATCAGTATGAGCTGGATGAAGCGGTATGGGACAAGGTGATGAATGTCAACCTGAAGGGCGTGTTTCTGTGCGCACAGGCGGCGGCGCGTGTCATGGTGAAGCAAGGCAGCGGTGTGATCGTCAATATGTCCTCGGAAAGCGGTCTGGAAGGCAGCGAGGGGCAGAGCGTCTATGCCGCCAGCAAGAACGCAGTTAACTCCCTGACCCGCTCGTGGGCAAAGGAGCTGGGCAAGAAGGGAGTCCGTGTAGTCGGCGTGGCGCCGGGCATTCTGGAGGCGACAGGGCTGCGTACACTCAGCTACGAAACGGCGCTTGCCTACACCCGTGGAATCAGCATTGATGAGCTACGGGCAGGCTACGCCAAAACTTCGACCACACCGATGGGACGCAGCGGAAAACTGACGGAGGTGGCAAACACCGTCGCATTTCTGCTCAGCGACAGAGCATCCTATATCCACGGAGTGACGATCAATGTCGCGGGCGGAAAGACGAGAGGCTAAAACTGACCACTGGATATTTCTTTGCGCGTTATAGTGCCATAAGATTTTTGAACTGCTTTCAAACGATAAAGAAGGCTTAATAGAATCAGGGATATGTCCTGCACAGCAGCCAAAATTTAGCCTTATTTTCAGCCTTATTGCGCTGGTATGAGATAAAATTACCTAACATGAGATGACAATAAAATTGCATAATTCCCCCACATTATGGTACTTGCCGGCATAAAAAAGGACAAGCCAAAACGCCTTTTTGTCGGTTCGAGTCCTGTACCGCGCACCAGAGAAAAG
>OGNF01002050.1_pt1 | contig 16231 bp, 12 predicted proteins | sample 1573321 | NCBI WGS metagenome assembly OGNF01 (sample SAMEA2581911, study PRJEB24529) | metagenome | biome: Human gut stool | place: China | collected 2011
CTCAGAACTGCTTGCTAATAAAGTGGTTATAAAAATCTTCCAGAATTACAGAAAAAAAACAAAATAGAGATAATTTTAGTGTAGAATATACAACCTACCCACCGCAAACGATTGAGGGCCATGTTTACGGAGCTTCCGTCTGCTCTATCTTCAAGGAGACCTTCTCGATAATCTTTCCAAGCTCCTCTTCCAGCGGAATCACATTGAAGTCGCCCCAGAAATCGGCGTCATACTTGAAGTCGGTTTCAGAGAAGACGGTATGCACCGGCAACCGTTCCGCACGCGGGAAGCGCGTCACGTTCTCCCCGTCAATCCGGCAGGTCACCATCTCGAACCAGGTATACAGAGTGGGATTACTGAAGAGCATGCGTTTTCTCTTCATCTTGAAGTAAAGGTCGCCACGGATGTGGTGGACATAATAGGTACCGTTCCAGGGTTTGTATGAGACGGTATAGACAAGTTTCTCCGTTGTCAGCCTGATTTTCGGAGCCTGGCGTATCACGAAAAGCCGTGTGGCGGCCTTCACATACCGGGGATGAATTTCGAAGCGGGCACGCAGCAAGGCGCTGTTCTCCGAGTCTATATAGAGTTCTCCGCAGAACAAAGGCTCCTTTACCCCACGTTTCTGCTCAAAATAGACGACGTTGGCAGTACGGTCGTCCACCGATACGATGTCGCCCGAAGTATAGGTATAAAGTTCCTCGCCGGATTCCAGCAAGAGGAAGTCTGGAAGATTCTTCATGATGTCCAACTGCAGACATGCCTCCACCCCGGAGCTGATTTTGGCAAGCACACTGTCCGTCTGCTCCCGGTTATCTATCTTGCTCATCTTGAGCAGTTTCACCTGGTCTTTCTGTCCGGGTTCCATCGTCGGTGATTTGTAGACCTTGAAAACGGCCTCCGTCAGGCTCTGGAACTTGTTCTTCAGTTGTACACCTTCCCGGTAGAAGGTGGTCAGATAGACCGGAGAAGTGGAGCAGTTCCTATCCCGGTGCTCTATCATCTCGCGAAGCAGCTTTTTAGGCTCCACCAAGCGGATAAGCACTTCTTGCAAGGAAATGACTTTCGGCTCAAGGCTCAGGACATTGCTACGTCCTTCCAAAGCAGAGGCTTCCACCGTTTGCCCCACATAACCCAGATGGGAGAAGGAGAGCATGCAGCGCCTCAACGAGTCGGGCAGGTTGAGCCGGAATTCACCGTTCTGGTTGGTAATGTTACCCAGTGAGGTTCCTTGTGCGATGACCGACGCACTGACGACGGGCTCTCCCGTCTCCTTGTCCAGCAGGATTCCGGCAATGGTGGAATATGCCGGTCGGGGCGGCAGGGGTACCGTTTCTTCCATACTCTTCCTTTCTGCCGCCCGTGTTATCAATATATGGTTGCCTAATACCTTCAATTCGAGGTTCCGGCTGCCGGTTATCCTATGAATGGCCTGCCTCACGGAACACTCCTGCTTCCTGACCCTCACCACTGAGTCGTTATGGATGACCTTACTATCATAGATAAACAGATAGCCGGACTGCTCCGAGACTTTCCCCAACAGCGCATAAACCGTTCCCTTCATTCCAGGCAGCCGGACGATGCGGTCCAGCACATCGCCTCCGTCCGCTCTTGCACTGCCTGCCAGGAAGAAAATGAAGAGTGGCAAATGGAGAATGAAGCATTTCATTGAATTCATTGTTCCGACAATATCAGTCTATTGCCCTGACGTGTACACTTCAAGTCGAACGTCCAGCATATCAGCTCGGCCACAGACTCCGGGGAGTTATTCGAAAATTCGACCGTCAGCCGCCGTTTGCCCAGGGTTGGCGACGCGGCTTCTATCTGCCAGCCGGCAGACTCCTTATTGATGGCACGCAGCACATCCTCCAGGCACTCGTCCTTGAAACGGATGTTGCTGGTGTAGCGGTCAAAGAGCTCCGGATTCTCCGTCTCGCTGACGAGCAGACTGCCCCCCTGCAAGATAACCGTTTCTCCCGCCTCTACAAAGACCGTCTGTTCCTCTTGTTTCAGCAGCACCTTCACCTTCCCGCGCTTCACGGACAAGCTGAAGGGGAGCCCTTCATTGCTCCTGACATTGAAAGCCGTGCCCAGTACCTCCACACGCACCCTCGCCGTCTCAATCGTAAAAGCCTGCTCGGGTTTCTTTGCCACATCGAAGAAGGCTTCACCCTGCAGGTTCACTTCCCGCTTGTCTTCCGCAAAATGTTCGGGATACTTCAGCGTGCTTTCCTGCGCCAGATATACCACCGAACCGTCTTCAAGGGTCTTGACCAGTGTGGGCTTCTCCCGGTTCTCCTCCGTCAGCAAGCTACGACTGTCCCCACCTTGTTCCGGTACGGCCCACCATGCGGCAAAACATACGATTCCGGCAATCACGGCTGCCGCAACGCTCCCCCACTTGAGGTAAAGCCTGCGGTGCGTTGCCGAAGCGTGTTCCGCATCTGCCGGCAGCAGGCAGTCCGTTTCGAAGCGGGCATAAAGCCGTACCCATGCCTCGTCGGTCCTTGTCTTCTTTTTATCTACTTCCATCATTGTGTCCGGATATAATTATCAATTTCATTTCGTAAGGTTCGGAGTACCTTGGTCATTTCCGCTTCCACCGTCTTGACGGACAACGAAAGCGACAAGGCAATCTCTGCATATTTCTTCCCCTCCATGCGGTGCATCCTGAAAATCTGCTGCCGGCGCCGGGGCTGCTTGTCGAGCGTATGCCGGATGAGAGTCCGTAGTTCCTCGTACTCCAAATGCGCGTGGGGGTCGGACGAATAGCCCGGCCCGGACTCCGTACGGACAGATGCCCGATAGCGCTCCTTGACCTCCTGATGCTCACAAAACTGCACGGCTTCATTCCTCACAGAACGGTAGAGATAGCTTTTCACGGACTGGAATACTTGTAACCGCTCCCGGTTCTTCCACAGCACGTAGAACAGCTCCTCCACAATTTCCTCGGCAGACGCCGTATCACCCGTGATGCCCGCAGCATACCAGCAAAGAGGGGAATAATACCGGCGGAAGATTCCTTCGAACGCCTTTATATCGCCCTCCTTTATTCTGGCCAGTATCATCAGTTCGTCCAGCATACACGGTGTTTTTTCTCGGTTGCTCCAAATATAAGGAAAACTATCAGATAATCAATTGGATTGTTTCCGCAATTTGCTGACTGCATTCTCCAGGGATTCCGTAGGTTCTATGATATTGTAGTTCCTCCAGAAGTCTTCGTTCCAGTACTCATCCACCAGGTCGTAGAATACCTGCTTCCGTTTGAAGGTGTTCTTGTTGGAGATGCCGGAGAGAGGGCTTTCCGTCCTGTCGGTCACCACCATTTCAGAGAAAGCGGTGTAGCTGGAGGAGAACAGCCTTTTTTTCCAGTCGCATTTAAAGCGGATGACATTCCGTATATAGTTCAGGTAAGTCTTGGCCCCCTGCTGCTTGTAGGTCACCAGATAGGTGACTTCCTGCGGGCGGAACCGTAAGCCGACGGGCTTCTTATGCAGAATGGCCTCCACTGCCTTCACCCGGTTTGCCATGTCCAGGCCAAACTCGGCACGTGTAAAGGAAAGCCGTTCGTAGTCTATATACAGTTTCCCGATGAACAAGGCATACATCAGGCTGACCCGCGGACGGAAGCTGACTACATACTGCATGCGGTTATCCAGATTGACGGGGTCCTCCATACGGAATTCATAATAGTCCAGATTGTCCGTGCTCAACAGCGCATCGCCATTCTTCACAATGTCCAGATAAAGGGACAAATTGGGGCCTCCCACCACTTTCACAGCCAGCGTGTCACTCTGCTTTTGGCTCAGCAGGCGGCGGCCTTTCAGCAGCTGCACCTTGTCGCGGTCTACATCGCGGGAGTTATAATCCGTCTTATAGACATCCATCACTGCCTCGGACACGCTGATATAGCGGCGGCGCTTCTGCACGGTTTCCCGATAGAAGGCGGTCAGCATGTTGTCATTGCCAGAATAGTTTACTGGAATTTTCTTGATGGCCTCTTCCACTATGACGCGGGGATTATTGCCATAGACCACAATCTCGCTCAAAAGATTGGGGGCCGGTATCATCCAGATGGTCAGCTCGCCCGTTTTTTCAAGTTCTTCCAGAGAGAGGTGTGTAGTGAGATAGCCGATATGGGAGACTTCCAGTCCACGGAAAGCTTCCGCTTCCGCTACTTTCAAGGAGAATGTGCCGTCGGCATTGGTCACCGTTCCGATATTGTTGCCGACAACAGAGACGTTCACGTTTTCGAGTTTCTTCCTGCTGTCCTTATTCTTGACCGTACCGGTGATGACGAGCTCGTTCACTGCCGCGTCCTGCGCCATCAACGGGGTGATACCCGAAGATAAGAATGCAAACAAACACCCAAGTGTAAATCCTACAAAGTTTTTCATAAGGCATGTTTTTAAGGGGTTTCTATTAATAAGAGCGGTGAGAAAGATAAAACCCTATGGAATGGAGAGAAAAACACCAAAAAAGTAGTACGTTGATAATCAGAGAGAAATTTTGCCAAGACATTGCCATAGGTTTGGCAAAACTTTGCCATGCCTATGGCAAAAGTTTGCCAACGCGGTGGCAAAGTCTTGCCAATAGTAAGGCAAAACCTTGTCAAGCTGTCGGCAATAGCTTAGTTGAATTGTTGGGGCTTCCGCTGGCTCAGAATAACGTAGATGATGACCGGCGCACCGATAATGGGCGTGACGGCATTCAAGGGGATAATACCCGCTTCGCCGGGCAAGACGCAAATCAGATTGCAAAGCAGTGCCACTGCACCGCCACTCAGGATGGTGACCGGCAATAGGGAATTGTGATTGGCTGTCCCCAATATCATGCGGGCCACATGCGGCACGGCCAGGCCGATAAAGGCGACCGGACCACAGAAGGCGGTGGTGACAGCCGTCAAGAGCCCGGTGATAATCAAAAGCCAGTTGCGCACACGGCGGATATTTACACCTAGATTTTCGGCATAGCGCTCTCCCAGCAACAAGGCGTTCAGGGGCTTTATCAACAATAATGAGCCGAACAGTCCCACAATGGTGACCAGCGCAAAGGCCGGCATCTGCTGTAGGGAAACTCCACCGAAGTTGCCCAGCCCCCATATCATATAGGACTGCACCCCCTCTGCCGTAGCAAAGAAGTTCAGCAGGGCAATGGCCGAAGAAGCGATGTAGCCTATCATGATACCCGTTATCAGCAGCATGATATTGCTCTTTATCAGCGTGGAAAAGAAAAGGATAAGTGCCATAATCAGCATGGCTCCGATAAATGCGCCAAGCAGTACGGAGAAGAAGCCGGACAGACTGAACACCCCTGCCGTGATGCTGCCGCCAAACAGCAGCATGACGAAGGCCACTCCCAGACTTGCCCCGGCGTTGATGCCCAGAATGGATGGTCCTGCCAGCGGATTCTTGAAAGCCGTCTGCAACATCAGTCCGCAGACAGCCAATGCGCCACCGCAAAGCAGCGCCGTCAGCGCTTGGGGCAAACGGGATTCCCAAAGGATGAAGCTCCAGCTTGCCTTCTCCCCCTCTCCACCGAGCAGGATACGGAAAACATCGGCAGGCGGAATCGAAACCGACCCTACCAGCAGATTGCCCGCAAAAAGCAATAAGATTACTACTCCCAACCCGATACCATATTTCCAGCCTTTACTCATAGTTACATTATTTAGCACACAAAGACACGGAGGCACAGAGTTTTCTATTACTTTCACAAAAGTTCCGTATCTCTGTGTTCATCACTCCTTCAGTCTGCAAAAATAGCGCAAGCCTCCCAAATCTCCTATTTCGGGATGCAGAATCTGTATCAGGTCGGATAACAAATAATCGGGACGGAACGGAGTCTCCTCGTAGAAAGGAACTTTCGCCGTATTACAACCATAGACATTCCGGGTCTTGAAAGCCTTGAAACCGGTGTAGCCGATATAATCCGCCTCCAAATCAGCATAGCTCATGTCGCGGTCACGGTTGTACTTCACCAGCCAGACGTCGGCATCGCCCGCCTTGTCGAAAACGGTCTCGAAAGCCAGAGGAACAGAGCCGCTGTGGGTATCGTCGGCAAAGGCGTAACGCCCGCAAGCATCCTGAAAAAGCCTTCCTATGGTGCTACGCCCTCCCGGTACGTACCATGCCGAGCCACTTTTCAACTCACTGACAACGGAGAACGAGGTGGATGAAAGTTGCGCACGCATCTTGAGGCGTTGGTAACAACTGTCCACTTCAGCAAAAAGGCTGTCGGCTTGTGGCGCAACCCCGAAGAGCAGTCCGTAGAAACGCATCCACTCGGCACGTCCCAAAGCGGAGGTTTCCATGTAGTCGGCACATTCGATGATGGGAATATCCAGTTTCTCGATACGGCCATAACCGCCACTGTTCTCGAACGGAGACAGAAGGATGGCATCGGGATGCAGGTCGATGATGCGCTCCATATCGGGATTCATACCGTCGCCACAATCGGCGATGGCACCCCGGCGGCAGGCTTCGTGCACGGCGGGTAGTTTGATGTACTTCAAGTCACAGACACCGCCGATGCTACCAAACACACCCAGATTATCCATCAGTCCGCAGTGGACGGAAGAGTAGATGACTGATTTGGAGAGTGGGGTACGTACCACAGTACCTGCCGGAAGATGTGCCGGGAGTTCGCGGTCTTTCGGGACCAGTATATAGGTATGTAGCGTGTGCAACGTATCCCAAGGATTGCGCAAGGTGGCAAGGGTATAGCCGGGATAGGACATTAAGGTAAGATTCTCTGCATAACGTAAGGGAATGGTGTCACCGTTGGCCAAAGCAGAGGCAGTCTTGCTCCTTCCCCCACAGGAGGAAAGAAACAAGACTGCGAACAGACAGATAAGTAAACTATTTCTTTTCATTGATATTAATTGAAGAAGATAGCAGAATTAGGATTCATACCTCCTGCATCGAACTGCTCTATAAAGGTACCGTCTTTCTTGAAACGATAAATGGTGCCGTTCGTGGTATATTCAGAAGTACCAATATAGAAATCACCGTTATTATCATTTACTTCCAACATATAAATCGTAGAAGTTTTCAACTTTTCCGGTATATCCTTCAAGAAAGAAGCTTCATCCATCTTTCCAGTCTTTATATTATAAGTAAAAAAAGAAGCGGTAGGATTGGTGTAATTTGAATAAGTCAAATAGAGAATATCATCAGTAGCACACATACGGGTGGCACTGCCTAATTCCGTCACCTTATTGTTGGCAGCAGGGTCTATCATCTGTAATGAATAGCCAATATCAACATAATTACCCCATGAAATCAAAAAAAACTTATCATCCTCTTCAACCAAAGCATTGGGGTTCAAACCTACCGTCAACGTCTCTTTCAACTTGAAAGTACGCAAATCTATCACCTTTACGTCATTGTGATAAGTGCTCCAATCAGCAGTACAGCTATTCGCCACATAAAGCATATCCTCGCAGATTGCCACACCTTCCAGATTGTCGCCAAGTCCGGTCAATTTATCCACTACCTCCAACGTTTTCGCATTGATTTTAGCTACAGCTCCTCCGTAGAAGGAAGCATAGATATATCCATCCTCAGCATCGATATAACGAATGCCTGCACTGAGGTCGTTGTCGTCTACAAACGAAACACGTTTCAACTCCACACCCGCAGCATTCAGCTTAGTCAGATAATTGGAACCACTTACAGCTATATATATTTCATCTTCATACTCAATCATACTCTGACCAAGGTCACCCAACTTGGCGTTGTTTTGAGTCTGGTAAATATCACTGATGAAATCCGCATCCTTATTGGGTGCATAAAAGGCAAGTCTTGCGTTATTAGCTCCCCAACCACCCTCATTCAGAATATAAACACGCGTCTGCGGCAGTGTCACCTTCGACCCGCCGTCATCCAGAGAATCGTCATCGTCGTCACTACAAGATGCCAAAGAGGCACCCAAAGCAAGCATGCAGAGCATACCGAATAATAAACTTCTTACTTTCATAATCACAGTTGTTATTGTTTATAATTAGTTTTTGTTGTTCATAAATAGATTATTCAAAACTTGAAAGTACCCGTCAACCGCCACGAACGACCCGGCATAGGATAATATTTTATCACGTCATACTGTTCATCGGTCAGATTTATAATCTCGGCCTGCAACAGAAGCCGGCAACCGCCCAAAGCAAACTCATGAGAGAGGCTCATCGTATGCTCCAGATAGCCCTCAATCTCATTCTCCGGAATGTTCTGCGACAAATAGTAACGCTTTCCCACTCCTACCGCCGAGTAGCCCACATTCACCCACGGCGTTTCTACAATGGCGGACGCGTTTCCGCTATGAAGAGGAGTATAAGGCAATTGGTCCTTATAGTTCTTCGCGTCGGAATCGGTCAGGTCAATGGCCTTTTGCCATGTATATCCGCCCGACATAATCAGTCTTATTTTCTCCGTCAATGGAACGGTTGCCGCCAAAGTGGCATCCACACCTGCGGCATGCACCTTGCCGTAGTTCGCCATCTTCCACGCATAGGTGGTGGGAAAAGCCACAATCTTATCCGTCACATCATTATAGTAACCGTCGAGCGTAACGGAGATATAGTCGAACACAGACAATCCGGATTTGCTCCATGTGATACCGACATTATATTCGTCTGCCTTCTCGGGTCGCAGATTACGGTTGCCCAGCCGGTAGTAATAGAGGTCGTTGAAAGTGGGCAGACGGAACGTACTCTTATACATCAACCGGAAATACAGCGACTCGTCCTGCCAAGGCTGCATACTGACTGATAAAGAGGGGGCAAAGCGATGGAAGTCATCGGGGACCGTACCTTTCTCGGCATGCTCCGAAGTGGCAGTATGCACCAGCGAAGCCGTGGCCGTGAGCCATCCTTGCCGGTAGCGTGCATTGAAGGCACTGATGGAAGTATATCTTGTAGGGAAAGGACATTCCGGCAAACTGTTGCGCAACTTGTTTATCACCCCATCCTGCGCCAACGAAAGGGTCAAAGCTTCCAAAGGACGGTAGAGAACGGTCGCGGAAATATAATATTCGTCTTGCCGGTGATTTTCCCGATAATATCCGTCGGCATATTCCTTGCCCTCATCCTTATATTGGTTCCAGCCATGATTATACTTTGCCTGTGCCTGCAAACTCCACCGGGGCGAAAAATGCTTCCTATAACGTGCCTGCACAAAAGTATTCTCATCCCAAAGCGTTTCATCGGAAAGGGGATTATAGAGCGTAACCGCCCCTGGAAGTCCCCGGCGGGAATAGAAGTAATAACCCTTCACATCCAGTTCGCTGTCATCCTTGAAAGTATGATAAAAGGTAGCTTCGCCCTGCCAGGAATAGATGCCGGAGTTGTTACGTTTCTCTTCCGTCACGTATTTCCCATTGACCAGCGTGAAAGGGTAATTACCGTCTGCCCTCATATAACCGGCATCTACCGCCACGCGTGTACGGCAGCCCAGTTTCTGCCACCAGCGCAGCGAGGGGCTGACCATGCCGAACGACCCTCCGCGCACCCGTGCCTGAAAAGCGGCATTGCGCCCGTCATCAAAATGAGGTTTTTCCGTCTCTATGCCCAGCACACCGGCCGACGCATACAAGCGGGCGGACTGTAACAAGTCCTCCGACTGCCCGATGGCGAGCGAAAGCATGGAAACATTGTCCAGCGAAAAACGCCCGATATCTATCTGCCCTGCCTGACAATTGCTCACCGCCACCCCGTCATAACTGACAGCTGTATGGGCTGCTCCCATATTGCGTATGGAAACCGTTTTCAGTCCTCCAATGCCTCCATAGTCCTTTACATTGGCTCCGGCAAAACGGCGTACAGCATCTGCCATATTCTGTATTCCCAGCTGGCTGATATCCTGCCGTGACATCGTCTGTATGGGTACGGCAGAAGTCACTTTATTGGGCGACCTGCGTGCTGTCACTGTCACTTTCTCTATCTGATGCACTTTCCCCGTAATCGTATCTCCCCCCACCTCCTGGGCAGAGAGCCGGAGTATACTTGCACCCAATGAAACAGCACAGACCAGTAATACCTTAGTCCTTCCTGACATAGAATAAATGAAGATTATCTTAAACCATTTGCGCACTGCCCACTTTCCTCGAATGGACAATTTTTCGACTTTGTTTTGCAGGTCTTCTGACTCGTTCCCGGTACATCGCCTTCCCGTTCTTTCCGAAGAACAGTGGCACAAGTATGATACACCGAGCATGGAACTCACAGCAGCGGGACTGTTCGGGACTTTCACCCGATTCCCTTTTCATCCGCTTCTCCGGATAGAGAACGCGGAACAAAACGTGGACAAAGATAGGATAAATAAAAGAAGTTTCAGTAAACAATAAAACGAATATTACCGTTTTAACAGTCATTTTTTTAACTTTGTAACATAATAACCCCAAAATCGAGTTGCCATGAAATATAAGTTATTGGTTCTTGATGTAGATGGAACGCTACTCAATGATGAAAGAGAAATTAGTAAAAGGACATTAGCTGCTCTGCTAAAGGTCCAGCAAATGGGAGTGCGCATAGTTTTGGCATCCGGTAGGCCGACTTATGGACTGATGCCACTGGCCAAAACCCTCGAACTCGGCAATTATGGAGGGTTTGTTCTCTCCTATAACGGTTGCCAGATAATAAAAGCACAGAACGGAGAAATATTGTTTGAACGACGCATCAATCCGGAAATGCTGCCTTATCTGGAAAAGAAAGCCCGCAAGAACGGCTTTGCCATCTTCACCTACCACGATGATACCCTCATTACGGATAGTCCGGACAATGAATATATAAAGAATGAAGCCCTGCTAAACAATTTGAAGATAATCAAGGAAGATGAATTCTCTACTGCCATAGACTTCGCACCTTGCAAGTGCATGCTGGTGAGTGACAAGGAAAAAGCTCTGATAGGGCTGGAACAACATTGGGAAAAACGCCTGGCAGGTACTCTGGATGCTTTCCGTTCCGAGCCTTACTTTTTAGAGGTGGTGCCCTGCGGAGTCAATAAAGCGAATACGTTAGGCGCCCTATTAGAGCATTTGGGAGTAACACGGGAAGAAGTCATTGCCGTTGGAGATGGCGTATGCGATGTGACCATGCTCCAATTGGCCGGCATGGGGGTAGCTATGGGACATTCACAAGATTCTGTAAAGGTCTGTGCAGACTATGTGACCGCATCGAATGAAGAAGATGGAGTGGCCCTGGCCGTAGAAAAACTAATATTGGCAGAAGTGCGTGCAGCAGAGGTGCCTCTTGATTTACTGAACGAACGGGCACGACACGCATTGATGGGAAACTTGGGCATTCAATACACATACGCTTCGGATGAGCGCGTAGAAGCAACCATGCCGGTCGACTACCGTACCCGCCAACCCTTCGGCATTCTGCATGGCGGTGCCACCCTTGCCTTGGCAGAAACCGTTGCCGGGCTCGGCTCCATGATTATCTGCGAACCTGATGAGATTGTCGTGGGAATGCAAGTCAGCGGAAATCATATTTCTTCTGCACACGAAGGAGATACCGTAAGGGCAGTGGCAACCATCGTTCATAAAGGGCGTTCATCCCATGTGTGGAATGTGGACGTATTTACTTCCACCAATAAACTGGTTTCCTCTATACGGGTAGTGAATAGTGTTATAAAGAAAAGATAAAATAACTGTTATAAACTACGTAATGTAAATGCATGAAAATCAAAAGGGAACGAGGGGGTTAACCAATTCCTCGGTTTTATCCTTACTTTTGTAAACTATATTAGAGAGTTATCCCGAACAACAAAAAGAAAACGATGCAGATACGCAACAATACATTGATAACGGAATGTTCAGCTTATGATTTCAAGGAAATGTTGGAACGTAAGAAAGTGAAGTCATGGCTTAAATCCGTGTCGGCTTTTGCCAATACGGATGGTGGCAGCTTGTTCTATGGCGTAAACGATGAAGGTGAAATTGTAGGATTGAAGAACGTACAGGCGGATGCCGACTTTATCAGCGAAATGATAAAAGCAAGGCTTGACCCTGTACCGGAGGTGCAGCTTATACCGATTGAGCACGAAGGACGCACCCTGCTTGAAGTGAAAGTCAAGGCTGGTGTTTTGACACCTTATTATTATTATCAAAACGGAACACGCACGGCTTATGTAAGAGTAGGCAATGAAAGCGTAGAATGCAATTCACAACAACTCCTTTCGTTGGTGCTGAAAGGTACACACATGACATGGGATTCACTCCCTACACAAGTGGATGCAAGTAAGCACTCTTTCATCATCCTTGCTAATACGTTCCGCGAACAGACGCATCAGGAATGGAACGACAAGTATTTGGAATCGTTCGGGCTGGTGACTTCTGACGGAAAACTGACCAATGCCGGACTGCTGTTCGTTGACAACTGCACCGTATTCCAGTCGCGCATCTTCTGTACCCGTTGGACGGGACTTTATAAAGATGATGCCATCAGCTCCGTGGAGCATCGTGCCAATCTTGTGTTGCTTCTGAAATATGGCATGGATTTCATTAAAAACTACACCATGAGCGGATGGGTGAAGATGCCAAACTATCGACTGAACCTCCCCGACTATTCCGACCGTGCTATCTTTGAAGGGTTGGTAAATCACCTTATTCATCGGGATTACACGGTGATGGGTGGTGAAGTACATATCGACATCTACGATAACCGTGTGGAACTGGTATCGCCCGGCGCGATGCTCGACGGCACACAGATTCAAGACCGTGATATCTATAATGTCCCATCCATACGCCGCAACCCCGTTATTGCCGATATGTTTACCCAACTCGACTACATGGAGAAACGTGGTTCCGGTCTGCGCAAGATGCGTGAGCTGACCGAGAAGCTGCCCAATTTCCTGCCTGGCAAGGAGCCTCACTATAAAACCGAAGCATCCTCATTCTTCACCACTTTCTATAATCTGAATTGGGGTGAGAATGGTAGAATCTCCGTGGAAGAGGTGGCCGACAGGGTAAATAGTACCCTCAAAAAGTACCCTGTAAACGGAGGAGGTTCGGAGAAAAAGTACCCTGTAAATAATGAAAGTATCCTCAAAAAGTACCCTGTAAAAAACGAATTGAATAGACCAGTGGGCAGGACTGCTCAACGCATCATAGACATGGTTATATCAAATCCAATGATAACCCGTGAAAAAATGGCCGTTGAATTGGGCATTTCATTAGATGGAGTTAAGAAACAGATTAAAAATCTCCGTGAGAGAGGCATTCTCGTCCATGAAGGTTCTGACAAGGCAGGCTATTGGCGTATCATCGTAAAACCATAATAGGGAGGGCGTGACACATGACAATCTTTATCTTGGTTTCCATCTTATTGGTCGCAGCCTTGGCGATAGCCTTGCTTATGGGCGTTTCTCCTGCGAGCCAAAAAGTCAAAGTCCGGACAATGTATGTCGGAGCTGCGCTTATGCTCGTAGTTGCTCTTGTCGTCTGCGACTATATTGATGCTTTGCCGGATTTTCCGTCCAAGTTCCGATTTCATGCAGTATTGGTGCTTACCGTAACCGTAGGTTATCTCTGCATTGCCATTGCTTGTATGGAAAAGTACAATGTCCTAAAGCGTAAGAACCGCATGCTTGAAGACGCCCTTACTGAAAAAGAGCAAGAGAAAGTATCCATTCTGATGGAACGCCAGAGTGAACAACAACAAGCACTTCAAAAAGGAGAACTTGAATGGTTTGCCGGGAAAATCAAGATGTTCAGCGAAGAGGAACAAAAAGCTATTCTTGCCAGTGCCTACGCATTTACAGAACATGACTTGATTCTTCCGCCCTCAATCACAATCCAGCCAAACGAGATGTGCAGTCAGCAAGAACTCATGTATTACGCTTACTCCGCTTTCTCCAACATGGGCAAGAAACGCAGCGACATTGTAAGTTTCTTATGTCAGGTCTTTAAGGCATACTTTCCTGCTGGTGAGAGTTCTGTTTCAAAGAAGATGCCGGGATTGGATAAGGTTAAGGAGAGAAGAGAGAAAGAAAAGGATTCGGAAATATTGTAACATATAACGACATGAATGATACTGTAAACACCAATATCAACTCTAACTTTTTTACGAATAGAAGCAATAACACCCTTATGAAAGAATTTGAGGGCATATTGCAACATAATCCCAATATTCGTAATTTGGATGCTGTTGTCGGATTTCTGCGAGCATCTGGTTATTTTTCTTTGCGCCCATTCCTTGATGGCATCAATAAAGTAAGGGTACTAATAGGCATTGATGTAGATAAATATATTGCACAAGCAGTAAGACAAGGAAGAATGTTCTTCGGGGCTGAAGAAGAAGTAAAGGAAGACTGCCTACGCAAAATACGTCAGGACATAGAACAATCAAATTATCGCAAGGAGGTTGAAGATGGAATGTTCCAAATGGTACAAGATCTCATAGACGGGAAATTAGAGATGCGCGCCCATCCTTCAAAGAAAATTCACGCTAAAATTTATGTACTCTATCCTAATGATTTTAATCAGTACACACAAGGTGTAGCTATAACAGGCTCAAGCAACCTGTCTGGCAATGGTCTTGGCATTTCGGAAGACCGCCAATATGAGTTTAATGTAAAACTGAATCGATATGATGATGTCAAGTTTGCAAAAGACGAGTTCGAACTACTCTGGAAAGAAGCTGAAGGGTGTGAAATAACAGCTGATGATGTGAAAATCTCCATTGACCGTACATATCTAAAAGGAGATGTTTCACCATACGAACTGTATATCAAAATGCTGATGGAATATTTCTCAGACAGAGTAATGGCTACAGACGATAATAATCCGTTTGATATGCCAGAGGGGTATAAAAAATATGACTATCAGATGGATGCTGTTGAAGAGGGATATCAAAAACTGCTCCGTTATGATGGCTTTTTTCTTGCAGATGTAGTGGGTCTTGGCAAAACGGTCATTGCGACTATGATAACAAAAAAATTCTTGATAGAAAACGGTAGAGACAAAACTAAAATTCTTGTAGTATATCCCCCTGCAGTTGAACAAAACTGGAAAGCTACATTTAAGGATTTTGGAATTGATAAGTATGCAAATTTTGTTTCCAACGGAAGTTTATCAAAAATCTTGGATGAAGATAACTACAATTATTGGAATGCAGACGAGTTTGATCTTATACTTGTGGATGAGGCTCATAAATTCCGTTCTCATACAACAGCAGCGTTTGAGCAATTGCAAGAAATATGCAAAATGCCTCGCATTGAAACAGGTAACATACCGGGATATAAAAAGAAAGTCATGCTCATTTCTGCAACACCAATGAATAATACTCCGGCAGATATATATAATGAAATACAACTGTTCCAAGATCCACGCCATTGTACAATTGATGGTGTGTCAAATCTGACTGCTTTCTTTGCACCTCTTATTAAGGAATTTAAAAGATTACGAAGGGAACCAGATTTTAATGTCAATCATTTCAAAAAGCTCGCTGAGCGTGTACGCGATAGAATAATAAAACCGTTGACCGTTAGGCGTACCAGAACAGACATTGAAAGCATATCTCGTTACAATAAGGATGTGAATGGATTTCCAAAGGTGGAACGCCCCATAGAGAGCCGTTATGAATTGAATGAGCATCTTGCTGATTTGTTTGAACACGCAATGTTTACACTTGAAAAGAGTCTGACTTATGCGCGTTATCAAGCCATAGCTTATTTGAAACCAGAAGCAGCCCAAGGTTTGTATGATAATGCGGAACTGATAAGTCGAAGCTTGGCAGGTATTCGTAAAAATGGATTAGTGAAACGTCTTGAAAGCAGCTTTTATGCCTTTCAAGTATCATTAGATAATTTCTGTCAGGCAAATCAAAATATGATAGACATGTTTGAACGTGACAAAATATTCATAGCTCCCGATCTTGACATCAATATGCTGTTAGAATCAGGGTTAAGCGATGAAGAGATAGAGGAAAAGCTAAATGCCAAGGCGGAAGATAATCCCAAAAATGCAGTATTCGCTGCGGTTGATTTCAAGCCTGAATTTATTGAGATGCTACACAATGACCAAAACACACTTGAAAAGCTGCGTGCGGCATGGGCGGATATAACGGATGAGGATGATTCCAAATTTGCGAAATTTGAAGAATTACTTAAACATGAGTTTTTCAAGACAGAACGCAATCCTGAGCAAAAATTAGTTGTGTTCTCAGAATCAGTTGATACGGTTGAGTACTTAGCTCGCCGTATCAATCGCAAGGATGTATTAGTTATTTCTGCTG
>OGNF01002056.1_pt1 | contig 16177 bp, 9 predicted proteins | sample 1573321 | NCBI WGS metagenome assembly OGNF01 (sample SAMEA2581911, study PRJEB24529) | metagenome | biome: Human gut stool | place: China | collected 2011
TGAGGCACATCTGCGACCCCTGCATTAACATTTTTTGTGGGATGGGGTCTTATGACTGCCTGTTGGCGCGCTTGCGCTCGTTCTCATCGAGGATGATCTTGCGCAGGCGAAGATGGTTGGGCGTTACCTCCACATATTCATCCTCCTTGATGTATTCAAGCGCTTCCTCAAGGGAGAACACCACCGGGGGCACAATCTTGGCCTTGTCGTCGGCACCGGAGGCTCGCATGTTGGTGAGTTTCTTCGACTTGGTTACATTCACCGGAATATCCTTCTCCTTGGCGTTCTCGCCTACCACCTGGCCGGCATAAACCTCCTCCTGCGGAAAGATGAAGAAGCGGCCGCGGTCCTGTAGTTTGTCGATGGCATAGGCATATGCGGTGCCGGCCTCTATTGCGATCAGCGAACCATTAGTGCGGCGTTCGATATCACCTTTCCAGGGCTGATATTCAAGGAAACGGTGGGCCATGATGGCCTCGCCGGCTGTGGCCGTGAGCACATTGTTACGCAAGCCGATGATGCCGCGCGACGGTATCTGGAATTCGATATCCACGCGGTCGTTGCGGGTGGTCATCGACAAGATATCTCCCTTGCGGCGAGTCACCATATCGATCACTTTCGATGAATATTCTTCCGGCACATTGATGCTCAGCGCCTCCACAGGCTCGCATTTCTTGCCGTCGATTTCCTTCACAATCACCTGGGGCTGGCCCACCTGAAGCTCATATCCCTCGCGGCGCATCGTCTCGATAAGGATAGAGAGATGGAGCACACCGCGGCCATATACAATCCACTGGTCCTCGCGGGCGCCTTTCTCCACACGCAGGGCAAGGTTCTTGTCGAGTTCGCGCTCAAGACGTTCCTGGATATGGCGGGATGTGACATATTTGCCGTCCTGACCGAAGAATGGGGAGTCGTTGATGGTGAAGGTCATCGACATTGTGGGTTCGTCAATGGCGATGCGGGGGAGCGGCTCGGGATTTGAGAGAAGTGTAAGAGTGTCGCCAATCTCGAAATTCTCGAGACCCACGATGGCGCAGATGTCTCCGCTCTCCACCTCTTCCACGCGCTTGCGGCCCATTCCCTCGAATGTATGCAGTTCTTTAACTTTCTGGCGCGTCACCGTGCCATCCTTCTTGCAGAGCCCCAGTTCCATTCCCTCTCGGATTGTGCCGCGATGCACACGTCCCACTGCGATTCGGCCCACATAGTTGCTATAGTCGAGGCTGGTGATAAGCATCTGCGGGTCACCCTCGATGCGTCGTGGCGCAGGAATATATTCAATGATTGCGTCAAGGAGCGCAGTGATATCCTTAGTGGGCTTGCGCCAGTCGGTGCCCATCCAGTTCTGCTTGGCAGAACCATAGATTGTGGGGAAGTCGAGCTGGTCCTCCGTGGCATCGAGGTTGAACATCAGGTCGAACACCATTTCGTTCACCTCGTCGGGGCGGCAGTTAGGCTTATCCACCTTGTTGATCACCACTACAGGCTTGAGTCCCATCTGGATGGCTTTCTGGAGCACGAAACGCGTCTGCGGCATCGGGCCTTCGAAGGCGTCAACGAGAAGCAGACAGCCGTCGGCCATATTGAGCACACGTTCCACCTCGCCGCCGAAGTCGGCGTGTCCCGGGGTGTCGATAATGTTGATCTTCGTGCCTTTATAATTGATGGAGACGTTTTTGGAGAGAATCGTTATGCCACGCTCGCGCTCGAGGTCGTTGTTGTCGAGTATCAGTTCGCCGGTGGTCTGGTTGTCACGGAAGAGGTGACCGGCGAGAAGCATCTTGTCTACAAGTGTGGTTTTGCCATGGTCCACATGGGCAATGATGGCGATATTGCGGATATCCTGCATAAATCTTTCTACTAAATCGGCTGCAAAGTTAATAAAAATATGCTATATAACACATTATTCGTCCGAAAAAATTCTCCAATCCGACCCCGTTCACCGCATATCTAAGAGCGGTGGCGTTCCATCCATCAGTCGACACTGATTGGTTCGGAGAGATGATTGCGCCTGTGATAATTGTCCTCGCCATTCTTCCGGTTCGATTTCCTCTTCCCAGACTTGGATTTTCCCTTCTTGCAGCGTTTTCGGCTTGTGGAGTCATTTCTGTTGCGGCGATGCCTGACCTTTCTCGATTTGCTGAAATCTGCATATTCCCCTTCAGATTCTACCTCGGATTCGGCAGCTGTATTGAGAGTGTCGGCTGCAAAGATGAGAGCTGACGGAGGGATGTCGGCTGTCTCCACAGTGCCGCAGCGTTTCAGCGCAAAACCGCCGAAAGTCACGGCCAGTGCCACCAACGCAATGGCTATTGCCCCGTTCCGCTCGCTTTTACTCAATGGTTTCATTGTGGAATCATACTGTCAGCGCTCCCCGAAATGCCGCAATATCAATTATCAATCATCAGAAGGGATAGCCGATTGCAAGGTGGAAGGCGAATGCCTTCTTGAAGGCGATGTTGAAATATCCGTTTCGCCCGGTGTAGTAGGGAGCGTGGAGGCCATAGCCGAGGTCACCGCGGATCACAATCATGCCGAGGTCCAACCGTAAGCCCACACCTGTGCCGAGAGCGATGTCGCGCAGGAATCTCTTTCCCTGAAGCAGACCGCCCGGACGCAGCGGGTCGTTCTTAAGCAGCCAGATGTTTCCGGCGTCAATAAAGGCGGCTCCATGCAGGATGCTGTAGATGGGAAAACGATATTCGGTGTTAAACTCGAATTTGAATGTACCGGTCTGGTCGAAGTAGCCATTCTCATTATCGGTGGGCACATGGTAGCTGCCGGGGCCGAGGGAGCGCACCGTAAACGCACGGATTGAGTTGGCACCGCCGATATAGAATTGCTCCGCATACGGCACTTGCGTGGAATTGCCATAGGCATGCTCTGCGCCAATCATGAGCCGAGTCACAAGCCAATTGTCAGTGGCCTGCTTCAATCTTCGCGTATATACAAGTTGCGCCGTTCCCTTGATGAATTGCGAGAATGGCATGCCGAAGAGTTCCTTGCGTCCCCTCACCCCGCAGGCGCGCCAGAGACCCCAGAACACATTGCCGCCTTCGGTGAGAGTGGCGGTGAAATTGATGCCGTTGTTATGTGCCCGTTCCATCCAGCGGTCGTAGGTATAGGTATAACTCAACACCGGGATGAACTGGCTCTCAAAACTGAGCGCCACAGCAGGGTTCTGTGTCATGATGGAGTCGAAATCGTGGGTGGTGCGCATCAACTTTGTGTAGGTCAGCCTGAATAGGGTGAGTTGGTTCATCACGTGGCGCGAATGGTTCCACTCATACGTAAGGCCGGCCTTCACCTCCGCCATCCGGAAATAGTGGGGACGGTTGAGGATATTGCCGGAAAGGGTGATGGTGGTCCAGTTGATATCCCGATTTGTACGTCGCACGAATGCCGGGGCGAGCAGGCGCGGGAATGCAAGCGAACCGCTCAGGCCGAACTCATAGGAATTGAACACAGAGCTGCGGTCGGAGCCGGTCTGCCATTCGTAGCTGCCCGACAGGTTTACGCTGAGCCGTTCGGCGCCTCCGAATATATTGTTGTTGGAGAGACCGAGCACAAGCCCCGGACCGAGATAACTGTTGGATTTGGAGGTGATGTTTGCTTCGATTGAAGCCTCCATGGGGCGCTCATATCGGCAGTCGATATATACATCAATCTGCGGGTCGGCATGGTTGGTATCCACGGGGACTGCCTGAATCTGGATATTTCCGAAAATGCCGAGACGGGAGAAACGGCTCTGGGTGCGGTCCATGTCGCGCACGGAGAAGAGCTTCCCTTTGCGGAATGTGATGCAGCCTGGAATCATGTTGGGGCGCAGGCGCTGCGGACGATACACTATGATATCCCCCTTCTTGGAGGGGATTGTGTCCGGACGGCCGGGACGCCTTGTGCTCCGGCGGCGAAGTATGGTGGTGATATTGCGGGTGCGGTAGGCAAGCATGGCGATCGAGGGCGCGTTATTGCTCAGTTGCACCCGGAGGGCTATCTTCCCGGGAGTGATGAGGGAGTCGGCAAGAAACTCGATATATTCGGGCCGGAAGAAGTAGTAGCCCTTATTGCGCATGGCGTTGGCGATGTTGACGCGCACCGCCTCCAGTGAGTCCACGCAGAAGCGCTCGCCCTCACGCAGATAGCGCTGCTTGCGAGCCATTGAATCCACAAAGCGGCTCACCGGCACATCAGGCCGCTCCATATACTCGATGGTGTCGAGAAGATAGGGCTGATTGATATTGACGGTGTATTCCACCGATGCCTTCTTGGGATTCTTTCCCTCTATCACCTTATATTGCGCTGTGGAGGAGAAATAACCGTTGTCGTTGAGAAGCTGTTTGAGCATCTTGATGCGGGTGTCGGGCTTGATGTCCGACAGAAGCACTGGCTGCTCCACAAGCTTATTATATATCCATCCCTTGAGTCCTTTTGAGGAATCGCTCCAGTTGTTGTATACCCAGAGGCCGAGCGGGAACGGCATACGGCGATAGGGAGAAAGGAAGGGCCAGGGATTGTTGGGGCGCACATTGACAGCCTTTGTAAGATTCGACTTCACTCCGGAGGGAATCTTTGCCACGGTGGAATCCTGCCGGAATTTGATTTTCATGCCGTTGTAGAGCTGCTGGCCCTCGGGGATGCGCTTGGTGGTGGAGCACGACGCGAAGATGCCCGCCACTATCAGGATGGCGCACATCAGCGGCAGGATGCCACATGTGGTCAGTCGGTCGTTGCTTTTCATTGTTCCTCGCTTTGATCGTTATTTCTCAGACTTGTCCGCTTGCTTGTGTCAGGCATGGGTGTCTCTTTGGCAGGAAGGGAATCCTGGCTATTGCCCGCGGTATCGGACTGAACAACCTTCGGTTTCCGCTTGCCCCAGCGGATGCGGAAGAGGCTCTTCAGGTTGTCAATACGGCGTTTCATCACAAAACCGGCTCCCATCTCCGTGATTTCGCCTTCGAGAATCGATTCGTATCCTACGTGACGGAAGAGGCGGACACTCATATTGGTGGTCTGCGTCTGCTTGAGCACATATTCCATCGACACGTCGCTCACCAGATTGTCGGCAAGATTCTCATCGGCATTGGCGTCGGTGGAGTAATTGCCGCCTACCTGGATCTTGAATCTATTGTTGAAGAGCGACTTGGACACCTGATAACTATAGCTTGTCTGCGTGTTGGAGACGCCGTTGGTCATCTTATCATACTGGTTGATGCCGAAGGAGAGGTCCACTCCGCGGATATGCTTGGCTGCCCAGCTGTTGAGTTGAGATTCGAGGAAGGAATAGAGGAAGTTGCCGTCGAGATTGGCGTTTGCCTTCGTGTTCTGTCCCGTGTACTGGCCATAGAGCAGCAGGTTCATGGCCTGCGTCTGCCGCTGGTCGGGGCTCATGCTCTGGAGCTCGTTCTGAATCGACAGGTCGTCGTTGGTGGCAAGGTCAAAGGCTACCTTGAGGTTGTTGAGCGCATTGGTGGCATGAAGCGTCACGAGGAAGTTGACAAGCCGCGAATTGTTACCGCTGGTCACATTGGCCTTCATCTCGTCGGTGGCGGTAACATTCAGAGTAGGATTCATCACATTTCCGCTCCAGGTGATTGTGGATGCAGGGTTAAAGGTGAAGAGTTTCTCACCAATCACCGGAACCGAATAGCGCACATATCCGTTGCCGAGCGTCAGTGTGCCGTTCAGGTTCATATCGCCCATATAGTTCTGGGAATAATTCAGATTGGCCGTCGGGGAGATTTCGAGTTTATCTGTGCCGTTGGTCGACAGAAGCAACTCCACCTGTGTGCCTGGCTGAATCTGCACATTGGCGTTGATGCGCATATTGAGGGGGGATTCCACCACAGAGTCGGCCTTGGCCACAAGCGTGGAGTCGGCGAAGTTCACGAATTTCACCACATTGTCGTCCTGTCGCGTCTGGAATTCGGCCGGGCTCATGTTGAGCCGGTAAGTGGCGTCGGTGGTGCCGAGCAGGTTGACATTTCCGTTTATATCCAGCCGCTTCATCGGGCCCTTTACAGTGGCGCCTAAGTTGAGGAAAATCTTGCCGAAAAGGTCGCCCTTGGAACGTTTGTCGCTCTTGATGAGCTGCATGTTATTGGCGTTCATTCCGAGGTCGAACCCGATATTCGAGAAGTCGGAAGCATCCACATTGCCATTGATTACAAGTGGGTTGTCGTTGGCTGCAAAAATACTGAAATCCTTGAATGCCACTACATTATTGACCACATCCACCCTATCCTGAATGAATTTCAGCGTGGCGGCTGCCACAGGCACATATGCCGACACGGAGTCAAACTGGATATATCCGTTGAGTTTGGGTTTGGCGAATGAGCCTTGCATATCCATCTCGCCGTTGAGCACGCCCTGCAGCGAAAGGGTTTTGCCGAGGAACGGATTGGCTATCTTGAGGGGGAAGCGGGTGATCGACACTCCGAGTGAGTCGGGTTTCATGCCTCCAATTGAGTCGGGCGAGAGGGACGCGTGGAATGCGAGGGCCGGCTCCTGATTCACCTTAAGGGCGGCATTCACGGCAGTCCTGCCGCTCATCGTATAGTCGGCGTTGAGGTCGAGGTCGAAGTCGCCCACCTGGGTGCGTTCATACGTGAATTGCTTCACTCCGAGCGTGCCCTTCCCCTCGAAACTCTGGTTGAAATAGTGCACGCGCAGGTCGGCGTTGACATCGCCGGTCATCTCCGGTGCGAGCGCCCACATGCGCAGGAAGTCCTGTATATGCAGGTTGTCAATCTTGAGGTGCAGGTCATCGCCAAGCCCCTTGTCATTAGGCTCTGTGCGCGCAAGGATGCTGCTCTCTGCGGAGTTGGCCATCAGATTGGCCTCGACATGATTGGTGTAGATATTGTAATCGATAAAGTTGTCGTCGTTGAGCTGCCAGGGAAGATAGGCGATAGTGGCTTTCAGAGGGGTAAAGTGGACTGTGGCCACTGAATCCTGGAGAGCTGCCGTCAAACCGAGTCGATAGCCCATCTCATTCTTTATGTTCCGCTGCGTGAGGAAGGCGCCTATACGGTTGTGACCCAGATAACCGTTGAGGTTGACCTGCGCGAATTCATCCATGGTGCCGGGGCGGTTGCCGAGATGGGCGCGATAGTCGAGAAGTGCGCCACGCTCCTTGAGATTGAGAGTAATCGTGTCGAGCATCATCGATCCGGTGTTGAACTGGCGCACGCCGATGTTGCCCTGAAGCAGCGAATCGCGGCTGATGCTGGCATACACAGTGTCGACACTCATTCCCGACGGCTGCAGGAATTGCGACAGCAGTCCGTGGCCGGAGGCGTTCAGGTCGAGGGTGAAAAGGGGCATCCCATTGCTCAGAGAATCTATCGAGATGTCGCGCTTGCCCACCTGCTTCATTGCCGCCGTTGCCACTGAGGAGAATTTCTCCACCACGCTCTTCAGTCCTGACGGACTGCGGAAACACATATTGGTGAGATGCGACTGGAGATCGAATGCAGTGCTCACCGGGTCGGCATACAGTTTCGCGGCCACGCCCTGCGGCAGATGGATATATGTGCCGGGCATGTTCCAGTCGAGCGAGTTCGACTCCAGGGCGACATCATAAATCCAGCGGCCGGGACTCGCCGTGCCGTTGATATGGATGTCGCCGCTGCCGCTGCATATCGAGTCGGTGAATCCGAGCATCTGCAGGTCGAGTTCGCGGATGCGGGTGGCAATATCAAACACATAATCGTCGGGGTGGATTGTGCCGCTCCCCTCTATGTCGAAGTCGAGACCCGGATTGGCCGACTCCGCGAGGAGATTCAGCGAACCGTCGGGATTCAGCGTCACATTGGCGCTGATATTATGGAAGTCGCGACGATTATATTGGATATGCGCGATATCTATGATGGCATCGGTCACGGCCTTGCCCGACATGGGGTTGAAGCCCCGTCCGTTGGCCTTCACTTTAGCCGTGACGCTTCCTATGCCTAAGTCGGGCATGAAGCGCGCCACATCTATTCCTACAGCATCCACATCGGCGGAATATGTTTCGGAGTTGAGCCCCACATGGCCGAGGGCGGCAAGGTCGCCGGCCTCACTGAAGAGTTTGAAGTCGGCACCATATTCATCACCCGCTGCGTCGGCGCTTCCCTTGATGGTGAACGCGGGAATCGCTATCTTCGAGGGCGCGATAAATTTGTCGGCCACGCGCGGGTCGTCGAGCGATCCGTCGAAGTCCACATGCGCTATCAGCTTTTTGAAGTCGAGAGGATTCCGGGCATTTCCTTTTGCCTTGAGCGCCACAACGCCCGGCATATTGACATCAAGCCGCTCAATCTCCACATCGGAGAGCGTGCCATTGGCGGCTATATTGAATTTCAATGGTTTGCGCGCCGGCACTATAGATGTGAACTGCTTCAGCGAGGGCATGAAGGAGTCTACGTCCGGCAAGCCGATCCGGCCCTCGGCTCTGGCATTGAGTGATGCTTTCGGGTCGAGTGCCATGAGGGCGAAGGGGATATCGGCGGTGGCGGCGATGTGCGAGAAGGTGGTGCGGATGTCGAGGGCATCGAGTCCGAGGCCTATGGAGTCTACGCTCACCGTTCCCTTGCCGGATGTTATGGTAAGTCCGCAGCGCTCCTTAGCCTCAAGTCTGGTGAGCGGGAGGCGCACGGTGGATGATTCATTGTAGAAATTGCGCATGCCTATTGCCACGCCGTTCAGGCTGAGATAGGATGCATCGAAACCTGGCGCGGGTTTCACGCCCCGGGTGGTGTAGAGCACTTTCATCCCTGTCAGGGAGATGCTGTCACCCATGATTCGCATCGGAGGCCCGGTGGACGGGGTCGATGGTGGCGCCGGATGCGTGCGGACATATTCCGCCGTGGGCTGCATATAGGTGGCGTGGCCGTCGCTCATTGCAGCAAGTTGCCAGGTCACGAGGCTCTTGTTTAGGTCCACCTGTGCCTTGCGTATCTTCACATCCTTCACAGCCACATCGAGCGTGTCGATTGTGGGCAGCATCGACATTCCGAAGGCGAAGTTCTCCATGTCGATGTCGTTGGCGTTGATCACAAATCCGGGGCCTGTGGATTTCGCCGTGTCAGGCTCGTTCTTCTTCTTCCATACATCCATGAAGAGGGAGAGGCTGCCATCCTTAAGTTTTACCTTGTTGAGGTTGATTTCGCTGGTGGCGATATTGCAGTTCGACCTGGAGTCAACTTCGAGCAGGCCGGCATTTATGGCCATTATCATGGAGGAGTCGGCCGACACCATTCTATAGTATCCCCGACGGAGAAGCAGTTTATTGAGCTTCACGTCGAGATTGAGCAGCGGGATGAGTTTCACGTCGGCCACCACTTCTTCGGCGCGCACCATTGTATCAGTGGGCGAGACGGCAGTGATCACGAACACATCCTTCAGATGCACGTCGAGAGGGAAGGAGAGGCGGAACTTGCCGATGCCGATTGTCATGCCAGTCTTGTCGTGCACAATCTTTTCGGCCTGCTTCACCACGAAATCCTGCACCGGAGGGATATAAAGGAGCACCGGGATAAGGAGCACAACAATCACAATCCACATCAGCGTCTTGAGCGTGATGCGGAGCCAACGTGGCAGCCTTCGTTTCTTCGGCACTTCGGAATCATTTCCGGGCTGAAGATCCTCCTCGGCTGCGGGCTCGGGAGTGTCGTCGTGTTTTTCCTTTTCTTCCATCTGGGGCGGATTCCCAAGAATTGGTCTTAAACGAAAAGGACCCCTTCGCGGGGAAGGAGCCCTTTTCTCATGTTTAACCTTTAATTCTCAAATTCTTAGTTGGATGCGTGGGGCTGCACGTTGATATACTTGCGGCCCTCTTTGCCGGTGGAGAAAACCACCACGCCGTCGATGAGCGCGAAGAGAGTATGGTCTTTGCCCATGCCCACGTTCAGACCCGGATGATGGGCCGTGCCGCGCTGACGTTTCAGAATATTACCGGCTTTGCAGTTGGCTCCACCGAAAATTTTCACACCGAGGCGTTTGCTTTGCGACTCGCGGCCGTTCTTCGAACTGCCGACACCTTTTTTATGTGCCATTTTCTATTGGGGATTTAGTTGCGTTAAGCGGTTACAATTTTTTTAATGATCACTTTGGAGAACTGCTGGCGATGGCCGTTGAGGCGGCGATAGCCTTTGCGACGTCTTTTCTTGAAGACAATCACCTTCTCTCCCTTCACGAGCGGCTCTACCACTTCGCATTCTACCTTAGCGCCCTCTACGGCGGGCACTCCGACCTTCACGTCGCCGTCGGCGTCAAGAAGAAGCACTTTGTCGAAAGCTACCTGCTCTCCGGCTTTCACTTCATCGCCGAGATGGTGCACATACAGATACCTGCCTTCCTCGGCTTTGAACTGCTGGCCCTTGATGTCTACAATTGCGTACATTGTAATTATTTAACGTTTTGTTAATACGTTCCGCAAGGCGGCGCTGACACGCTCTTTTCCCGGCCTTCACGGATTTAGCGACTGCAAAATTAATCATTTCCTTTTTCTTTTACAAATATTTCTTGCCCAATCGGAAAAAAATTCATAACTTTGCACCGCTTTTCACACAAAAGCAGCCCCGGCAAGGAGAGCCGAGGCACTGCTTTTCGCAGAAAAGTTCCTATTTTCAAACATTTTAAATTTTATCTCCACCATGCATCTTTCCACAGAAGAAAAGAAGAAAATCTTCGAGACCTATGGCCGTGATGCCAACGACACAGGCAGCCCCGAAAGCCAGATCGCCCTTTTCTCGGTACGTATCAAACACCTCACCGAGCACCTGAAGTCGAATCACAAGGACTACGCTACAGCCCGCGCTCTTAAGGCCCTCGTAGGCCAGCGCCGCAGCCTCCTTGACTATCTGATCCGCAAGGACATCAACCGCTATCGCGCCATCATCGCCAAGAAAGAGCTCGGCATCCGCAAATAATGCCCCTCTACGCTTGAATAGCATAAAGGCTTCCATCCGGAAGCCTTTTTTTTATTTGCCCATTCCACAAATATAATATTGCGGTGAGGGGCTTTGAGCTCTTATTTCACTACGAATTTCTCCGTCTTTCCGCTCTTAAGGCGCAGATAAAGTCCCGGAACAAGACAGCTGCTACTTACACGGTAGCCGTTTACGCTATAAATCATTTCCATATTATCATTATTATCCGCATCAACATTTTCTAATTCAGCGGGGAATGGCCGGAAATCATTTTCCGTAAAGAGCACTTCATCATTGTAATAAACTGCCAACATCTTGTAATAATAATAACCATCTGACATTTGAAAATCAGGAGTCAGCAATGTATTGCTTGTGCCAACACCCTCTATCACTGCCAAAGGTCGATAAACTCCCCACCAATCCTTTACTTCATCATAATATCTTCTTTTCAATTTCCCAAATGGGGAATCAATGTAGTCATCGTGCACCATGCAATCGTCGGACATAAACGGATGGTAAAATGGTTTGTCTCCGTAACTCATGTTCATATATTCGATTGTGCGGTCTTCTAACTGCTCATATATCCGTCCGTTTTCTTCTATAAAAACTCTGACTTTTTCCCCTGTTTTGGGCAAGTGCTTGTACACTTCCTTGTCTGGCAATACATATTTAATCAGCACTTTTTTGGCAGGTTTGGAATAAACCAATGTGTCGCCAATCACTTCTGCCCAATATTTCACCCCGGTATGGATATCAGACGGCCCCAAAGCCAAATTATCACTTACATACTCCCAGCACTTCCCTTCCGTCAGGACTTTCTTGTATTCAGTCTCATCAGCACGACTCTGCAATCCCGGCATTAACAACATCACACATAATAACAAACCATTTCTGATTATCGAAACAGAATGTAAACATACACGCTTGCTGATTATCGTTCTCATTTTATTTATTTTCATAACTTTCCTGTTGAAGTTGCTTTTAGACCCCATCCCACGAAAAATGTTAACGCAGGGGCGACCGATTTTTGATGCAACTCAGCAAGTTAAAGAAGGAGCATAGCGGGCTATGCAACTGTTGCGACTTGGCTGAGATGCGCAAATAGCGGTCGGACATAACTAATTTCTTGTCGGGACGGCGGTCATTATGTTAAAAATTATATTAATTTCCCATCCTGAAGTTACCGTGGTCTCGCAGCTTGGGTGCGACCCCTGCGTTAACATTTTTTGTGGGATGGGGTCTAATTTTTATAAATTATTTTGCGCCCTTGATGAATGAGAATGCTGCCGGGAACCGGCTTCTTAACCACCCTACCCATAAGATCATAATAAGGTGTATTTTCTTCCTCCAACATGTTTTTTTCTGGTTCAATCTCCAACGTTCCCGAAGGGATGATTCGGAAATCCTCTTCCGTAAAAAGCAATTCATCATTGTAATAGAACGCCGTCATCCTGTCATAATAGTGGCCATCTGTCATATCAAAATCCGGCGTCACATAGGTGTTGCTTGTACCAACACCTTCAATCATTCCTAAAGGACGATATATATCCCGCCAATCTTGCGCTTCGTTAAAAAAGATTCTTTTCAGTTTTCCCATTGGCGACTCGATAAAATCTTCATGTACGATAGAATAACACATATATAGCCAATTATTCTCATAATTCATATCCATAAACACCTCTTCGTAATGATCAAACTGCTGATATATCTTGCCATTTTCTTCAATAAATACCTCTACACGTTCCCCTGTTTTAGGTCTATCCTTGCACCACTCCATATCAGGCATTTCCCATTTTACAAGCAATTTCTTTGCCTCTTTCGAATATACTATTGTATCTCCTATAACTTCAGCCGAATATTTAACACCTATCCAAGATTCCGGCGATCCTAATAAATGATCGCTTTCATATTCCCACCTTTTGCCTTCCGTCAGAACCTTTTTATATTCAATTTCCTGTGCAATGACTGAAACACACGAAATTAAAGACAAAAGGCATACAACAAGGCCACGAATCCCGACCACAGATCGGAACAATTCAGACTTGCTCGTTTTCATTCTTTCCATGCTAATTTTGTTTACATTAATTTGCAATTCTCCCATAATCCTCATCATGTTCTTTCGATTAAAAACAGTTTTCATACGACTTCTTTTTATTTTGTTAATGAAGTTGTCTAAACTAATTTTTATGGTAAGATTTATTAAGATTTTGAGGTAGATTTGGTCAGCTGATGAGGGAGCAACCTCTCGGTTGGTTCCGATGAAGACGGCCAAAGATACCCAAAAGATTAATAAAGATTGCCATAAAGTTTACACTTCTTCTGATGTTTTAGCTCACGTAAATTAGTTTAGACAACTTCTATGTTAGTTTTATTTAAGTATATTAATGCTGTCATATATCTGTCCGTTTACAACAAGGTATACAACATACGTCTTTGGAATACCTGCTTTTTTAATGTTAACAGGAACACTATTCAAGTCTCCCAGATCTTCCTTTGAGAGTGAGTACACATTCTGACTCCCCAACTCATAGTCTGATACCAAAATTTGGACATCTGATGCATCCTCCGGAAGATGCAATGACAACTTAATCTCACCATCTCCAGAACTTGGATTACAAGCAAGAATCTTAGCACCACCTTCCCCTGTATTATCAGCCGCCTTTAAATACGCATAAATCTGCTTTGGTTTGTAATTCTGCTTTGTGATGGTCGCTATACATTTGTCAAAAAGTCCATTATATGTCACAGACCTAACATTTTCATAGACTTTAAAGAAGCGGCTTCCATTGTCATCCTCGCTTGTTATACTCACACGGCAACCGTCCACCCCGGTGTCGATAGTGGTTACAAAACCTAAACCTAAAGAGAGCGATCCTTGTTTAATATTTACTGTGCAGTTTGCATTGTCAAATTGCATTGGTTGCTCAGTAAACAATGGCATTTCAGGGTCCCCGACAGGATTAATGCCATATTGCACCCATCTCTCGCTGTCAGAATTTAATGTCTCCCCATCAACTTCATTTGAACCCGATGTAATCAGCCCTACCCTTTGTAATTTTGCCAACGATGCTATCTTGCCGAAATTTTTGTCTACAATCCTGTCGGAGAACAGCATATCATAGAAAGATGCGTCATACCTCAAAGACGTCCCGTATCCATTGAATATTAATCCGTTGTAGAATCCAGATCTTGAACATCCAAAATATCCTACAACTCCACTTTCTGTATTTCTCATGAATGCCTCGCTTAAGCATGGACCCAATCCACATGCTTCATCAAAATCAAAATAATTCGTTCTACATGAATTTGTAGTTATGACTGTCGTATTTACAGGCGAAACAATATTATTGACGTGGGGAATGCTTTGAAACTCAGCCTTCTTCTCCACAATCCATTTATTGGAATCTCCATGTCCTATGTATTCTATGAAACTATATCCTTTACATAATTCGTTTCTAAGTCCATCTGGAGTCAGGTCGACATTTTCGTCCCCGTCAAAATCAGTACCGGTATCAAAATATCTAACTCTTTTCCCTGTAAAATAGGACTTTATATGTTCGTCGTAAAGCCTGTCGCCCAACATTTCCGCATCACTTGTTCCTTTATCATCAGGATCAATAATAGAATAATGCAAATACTGACGCATGGAACTTCCAGCCATAAGGATATTTTCATTCCATATTGGATTCCTCTCTGAATCTACAAATTTCATGGAAACATTATATGCATCCATTCGGTTATTTACAGGCATTCTCGTTAAATAGACATCATCTATCAGATCAACGTTGTCTTCTAATTCACCATATGTATTGTCTCCATCTCGATCCCAATTGAAAGTGTTACCGAAACATGCATAAAACTTATCGGTAGGGATATTATTAAACTGCGGATCTTTTTCATTTCTCTTATATGTTCCCATATTGCAATATCTTGTAGGGACTATTTCTGTATCGCCACCCAACAACACATATTTGATGCCATGATTGTTGCTGTAATCCCTAATACATTTCTTAATTTTAATAGGTAAATCTTCGCCTGTATATGAAGAGTTAATATCTTCCACAGTCTCTATAGCTACTCTAAGCCCTTTCACATGTTTCCAGTTAAGCAATGGCTGGAAAGATGTCGCAAGGCTATCGCAAGTAATCAGCAAATAATCTATGGGCTGCTCATACTCTATATCTATAGGACTATGGTTTATCACAGCAGTATTGCTGGCGATTGCTGCCACAAGTTCATGGTTGTATGAAGTCAGTAAAGGAGAGCCACTGCTCGTTTCCAAATCCTTTGTTTCTATCTCAAGAGTCATCTTGTAAATAAAATAAAGGGTGCCGCTGTTCCTCACGTATTCAAATGGAGTGATCAGATAGTGAAGCATCTGATAACCTTCGATGGCTGATGTTCCGTTAAGCAAGCATACCTTTTCAGGGTAATCAAATGCATACGGTTCTTTACCTGAGGTATTTCCAGGATCATTGATTGATATATCAGTTGATACATCTTCACTACATTTGGCGAGCGTTATCCTATTTTTTACTGCTTTTTTGCTCACAGTCACCTTGGTAGACACATATTCTTGTCCCACCCTGAGAACAATATTTTTTGACAGCAATGGCAAAGATGGCATTCCGGCTCGAGGATATGAAGCGTTGACTTTCGAACACTCCACGTATGTGTGGTGTGTTGCAGGGTCAACTGAGTAACTGAAATCACTTTCATCAAAAGTGATTTCCACCTTTTGGATAGACGACAATGCGTTCAGAGCACTCCCCACTATAAGCAAACTCACCATGCTAATTCTGATGACGGAGAACCTCCTTATGACTTCTTTTGAGAAATATTGCAAATTTTTCTTCATAACTGGATTGTTTAGTTGTCGCAAATTTAAAAAATTTATTATCATAAAACAATCTAAAACCTTAAAAAAATCAAAGAATATAAATTCAGTTGCATTTAGAACGTGGTATTGAAGTTGTCTAAACTTTTTTTTGATACGATTTCATCAGGTTTCCGAGTGGATTTTCATTCCGGAAGAGGTAGTTTAGCGGTCTAAACAACCGATGAGGGAATGGGAAGACGCCGAAAAGATGACGGAAGATTGACAATGAGAATGAAAAATTTCTAATTTATCATGGCTTTTTACATTCGTAAAAAAGTTTAGACATCTTCATTATTAACAAAAATCCTCCGCATCGCTGCGGAGGATCTATGCGCTTCAGGATGGGCTTGAACCAACGACCCCCTGATTAACAGTCAGGTGC
>OGNF01002060.1_pt1 | contig 16145 bp, 10 predicted proteins | sample 1573321 | NCBI WGS metagenome assembly OGNF01 (sample SAMEA2581911, study PRJEB24529) | metagenome | biome: Human gut stool | place: China | collected 2011
CCGGCAGCACGTTCAAGCGACCGGTGGGGGGCTATGCCGCCGCACTCATCGATCAGGCCGGGCTCAAGGGCTACACAGTCGGCGGCGCACAGGTGAGCGAAAAGCACGCGGGCTTTGTCGTCAACCGCGGCGGCGCCACGTTTGACGATGTGCTGCGGCTCATGGACGATGTCCGCAGCGCGGTGCTGCGCACGTCCGGCGTGGAGCTTGAGCCGGAAGTGAAGATCATCCGGGGGTGACGAGGATGCAATTTCTGATCGTATCGGGGCTGTCCGGCGGCGGCAAGAGCCGCGCGGCCGACGTGCTGGAGGATCTGGATTTTTACTGTGTGGACAATATGCCCACGGCGCTGCTGACGAAGTTTGCCGAGCTCTGTCTCGCTACGCGCGGCCGGTATGAAAAGGTCGCGCTCGTGACGGATATCCGCAGTCAGGAGAGCTTCACCGAGCTCTTTGACGCGCTCGGCGAGCTTGCGGACATGGGCGTGGATTACCGCATTTTGTTCGTTGAGGCGTCGGAGAGCGCCATCGTGCGCCGCTATAAGGAGTCGCGCCGCCCGCACCCGCTGCAGGCCGAGAGCCGCTGTTCCCTGCCGGAGGCCGTGCGCCGCGAGAGCGAGCTGCTCGCCCCCGTGCGTGAGCGCGCGGACTATGTCATTAACACCACGGGACTCACGCTCTCGATGCTGCAAAAGCGCATTTGCGAGATCTTTGTCGACGGTGGTACGCGGCGTGATATCCTCATCAACGTCGTGGCCTTCGGCTTTAAGTACGGCATCCCGATCGACGCCGATCTGGTATTTGACGTGCGCTTTCTGCCGAACCCGTTTTATGTCGAAAAGCTCCGCCCGCTCAGCGGCATGGACACCGAGGTGCAGGAATATGTCCTGCGCAGCGACGTGGCGCAGCACTTTCTCAAAAAGCTCACCGGCATGATCGACTTTCTCCTGCCGCAGTACGCTGCCGAGGGACGCTATGCGCTCACGATCGGCATCGGCTGCACCGGCGGCCAGCACCGCAGCGTGGCCGTGGCCAAGGCACTGACGGATTATCTCGCCGCGCGCGACGCGAATGTCCGTCTGCGCAACCGGGACTTCCCGAGAACCTGAGCGGAGGCGCACCATGTCCTTTGCAAATGACGTGAAAAACGAGCTGTGCCGCGTGCCGCTCAGCCACCATTGCTGCGCTGTGGCCGAGGCCTACGGCGTGCTGCTGTACTGCCACACGTTCACGACGCGGGAGATCCGCATCGTGACGGCGTGCGACGCCTTTGCCGAGCGGCTGCCGAAGCTGTTTCGGCGCGCATTCGGCGCGCACTTTGTACTCCCGGTCACGGAAAAGGCCGGCGGCCGCCATGTGCTGACCATCACCGACCGCGCCGCCATCGAGACGGTGTTCGCCGCCTTCGGCGCGGATCTGTCGCGCACGGTCGCGCACCACATCAACCTCGGCGTGCTGGAGAGCGACTGCTGCAAGGCGTCGTTCCTGCGGGGTGCGTTTCTCGCCGGCGGCAGCGTCACAGACCCGAGCAAGAACTACCACCTTGAGCTCATCACGGCGCACGCGAGCGTCAGCCGCGAGGCGGCCGCCCTGCTCACGGAGCTGGGCTTTGCCGCGCGCAGCATCGACCGCGGCGCCAACACCGTGCTCTATTTTAAAAAGTCCGAGGCCATCGAGGACTTTCTGACCAAGATCGGCGCGCCCTGCGCCGCCATGGACATCATGTCCGCCAAGGTGGAGAAGTCCATGAACAACTCCATCAACCGCAAGGTCAACTGCGACACCGCCAACGCCGACAAGGTCGTCGCCGCGGCGCAGGAGCAGATCGATGCCATCCGCCGCATCGAGCGCGATTACGGGCTCGACGTGCTGCCGGAAAAGCTGCAGAGCGCGGCGCTGCTGCGCATTGCCAATCCCGAGGCCAGCCTTGCCGACCTCGCCATGCTCTCGTATCCGCCGGTGACGAAGAGCTGTCTGAACTACCGGCTGAAAAAACTCATGGAATTTCACATGGACGACTGAAAGGAACGCACGATGGGGTTTGCACATCTGCACGTACATAGTGAATACAGCCTGCTCGACGGCGCCTGCCGCATCGGGCCGCTCGTCGAGCGCGCCAAAGAGCTGGGTCAGACCGCGCTGGCGATCACCGACCACGGTGTCATGTACGGCGCGGTCGCTTTTTACAAGGCGGCCGTGGCTGCCGGCATCCGGCCGATCATCGGCTGCGAGGTCTATGTTGCCCCGCGCGGCATGACCGACCGCGTCCACGGTGTGGACGATGCGTATACGCACCTCGTGCTGCTCTGCCGCGACGAGACCGGTTACCACAACCTCTGCTATCTTGTGTCGGCGGCATTCGAGCGCGGGTTTTACGGCAAGCCGCGCATCGACTGGCCGCTGCTGCGTGCGCATGCCGAGGGACTCATCTGTCTGAGCGGCTGCGTCGCGGGCGACATTCCGCGTGCGGTGCTGCGCGGCGATTATGAGGCTGCCAAGGCGCGCGCCGTGGAGCTGCAGGCGCTGTTCGGCGAGGGGAACTTCTACCTCGAGCTGCAAAACCACCGCATGACCGATGAGGCGCGCGTGCGCGCGGCGCTGCTGCGCATCCACCGGGAGACGGGCATCCCGCTTGCGGCGACGAACGACGTGCACTATATCAAAAAGCAGGATGCCTACGATCAGGACGTGCTGCTGTGCATCCAGACCGGGCAGACGCTCGACAGCCCCGAGCGGCTGCGCTTTCCGAATGACGAGTTCTACCTCAAGAGCGAGGCGGAGATGCGCGCGCTCTTTGACGAATATCCGGACGCTGTGGAAAACACGCAGCGCATCGCGGACCGCTGTCGGTTCGATTTTACCTTCGGGCACTATCACCTGCCGCGTTTCCTGCTCCCGGAGGGGGAGACGGACTCCGACGCCTATCTCACGAAGCTGTGCGAGCGCGGCTTTGCCCGGCGCTACGGCGACCGGCCGGAGGTACACAGGCGCATGGAGTACGAGCTCGATATGATCCGGCGCATGGGCTTTGTGGACTATTTTCTCATCGTCAGCGATTTCATCGGCTACGCCAAGGGGCAGCGCATCCCGGTCGGTCCCGGGCGCGGCAGCGCGGCCGGGAGCGTCGTGTCCTACTGCCTCGGCATCACGGACGTTGACCCCGTGCAGTATAACCTCTACTTTGAGCGCTTTCTCAACCCCGAGCGCGTGAGTATGCCGGATATCGACGTGGACTTCTGCGTGCAGCGGCGCGGAGAAGTGATCGACTACGTCATCCGCAAATACGGCGCCGACCACGTGGCGCAGATCGTCACCTTCGGCACGATGGCGGCGCGCGCCGCCGTGCGCGATGTCGGCAGGGTCATGAACCTGACCTACGCCGAGACCGACGCCGTGGCCAAGGCCATCCCCGGCGGCATCAACACCACGCTCGACGAGGCGCTGCAGCAGTCGAAGCCTCTGCGCGCGATGTATGACGGCGACGAGCGGCTGCACCGGCTCATCGACACCGCCCGCGCCATCGAGGGTATGCCGCGCCACGCGTCGACGCACGCGGCGGGCGTGGTTATCACCGAGCAGCCGGTGTATGCCTACGTGCCGCTGGCAAGCAATGACGGCGCGCTCGTGTGCCAGTATCAGATGACGACGCTCGAGGAGCTCGGGCTGCTGAAGATGGACTTTCTCGGCCTGCGCAACCTCACCGTGCTCGAGGACGCGGCGCGCCGCGTGCGCCGCCGCGTGCCCGATTTTCAGGTCGAGCGCATCCCGCTCGACGATAAGAAGACGTTTGATATGCTCGCCGCCGGGCGCACCGTCGGCGTGTTCCAGCTCGAGAGCGCGGGTATCACCTCCGTGTGCATCGGGCTGCGTCCGCGCAGCATCGAGGACATCACCGCCGTCATCGCGCTCTACCGTCCGGGTCCGATGGAGAGCATCCCGCGCTTTCTCGCCTGCTCGGCGCATCCGGAGCGCATCACCTATCAGCACCCCCTGCTCGAGCCGATCCTCGCCGTGACCTACGGCTGCATCGTCTATCAGGAGCAGGTCATCGAGATCTTCCGGCAGCTGGCCGGGTTCTCGCTCGGTCAGGCGGACATGATCCGCCGCGCCATGTCGAAGAAAAAAGAGGCCGTCATCACGGCCGAGCGCGCCGCCTTCGTGCACGGCGACCCGGCGCGGAGCATCCCCGGCGCGGTGGCCAAGGGTGTGCCCGAGCAGACCGCCAACGCGATCTATGACGAGATCCTTGCCTTTGCAAGCTACGCCTTCAACAAGGCGCACGCGGTATCCTACGCCATCGTGTCCTACCGCACGGCGTATATGAAGCGCAATTATCCGCACGAATACATGGCGGCACTGCTGACCTCCGTGCTCGACAACACACCGAAGGTCACGGAGTACATCACCGAGTGCCGCGAGCTCGGCATCCGCCTGCTGCCGCCGGACATCAACGCGTCCGACGCCGACTTCACCGTGGAAAACGGCGACCTGCGCTTTGGACTCGTGGCCATCAAGGGCGTGGGGCGCGGACTCATTCAGGCGCTCATGCGTGAGCGGGAGATCGGCGGACCGTTCACGGCGTTTGACGAATTCTGCCGCCGCATGAACGGGCACGATCTCAACCGCCGCGCCGCCGAGAGCCTCATCCGCGCCGGCTGCTTTGACCGCATGGGCTATAAGCGCAAGGCGCTCATGCAGTCGGTCGACCGCGTGCTGGGCGGCGCCGCGAGCGAGAGCCGCATGAACCTCACCGGTCAGATGAACCTCTTCAGCACGCCGGATGACGGGGGAGAACCTGCCGACACGACGCAGCTCGTGCTGCCGGACGTGGAGGAGTTCACCCGCGCCGAGCTCATGGCCATGGAGCGCGAGACCACCGGTCTCTATCTCACCGGTCACCCGATGGATGCGTACCGCGCCCTTGCGCAGCAGGCGAAGGCCGCGCCCATGGGTGACATTCTGGCGAGCTTTCACGCGCCGGATGCCGCCCCGCACCGCTACCGCGACGGGCAGCACGTGGTCATCGCCGGCATCTGCACCGCGAGCCGCGAGCGCGCCACGCGCAAGAATACGCGCATGGCTTACCTCCAGCTCGAGGACGACAGGGGCAGCATGGAGGTCATCGTCTTTTCGCCCGCGCTCGACGCCTGCCGCGACCTGCTCGCGCAGGAGACGCCTGCGCTGTTCGTTTCGGGGCGCATCTCGACGCGCGACGAATCCGACCCGCAGCTCGTGGCGGATCAGGTCCTGCCGCTCAGCGAGCAGGGACTTGAGACGCTGCGCACGCCGCCGCACCGCGACCCGCCGCCCAGGCCCGAGGCACCGCCGCGCCGCAGACTCTGGGTGCGGCTGCCGACCCGGGAGCACCCGGCGCGCAAGCGCATCGAGCTGATCCTGCAAATGTTCCCCGGTGACGAGCAGCTCGTGCTCGTTTTTGAGGACACCGGCAAACGCGTTGCCGCGCACTGCTGCGTGCATCCCGCGCTCGTCGAGGAGCTGCGATCCCTTGCGGGGCAAGGAAATGTCGCCGTCACGGAGGAGAAAACGCGTTGACGCGGCGGGCATTATATGGTATACTAATCGCTAATTTATTTCCCGCCGCGGATAGGCACCGGGCGGGAGAACAACTCAGGAGTGTGATGATCCGCAATGGACGCTGGCCCTAATCAGGACTTATGGAATCTTTTGCCTGTCATAATCGTGCTGCTCCTTGGTGCGGCCTATTTCGCCATCATGGAGACAGCCTTTTCATCCGCGAGCCGCATCCGGCTCAAGACCGCCGCTGACCACGGCAACCGCCGCGCCGGTCAGGCGCTGTACGTGCTCGATCACTTTGATCAGGCGATCACGACGCTGCTGATCGGCACGAACATCCTGCACCTGACGATCGCAACGCTCGTGACCGTGGCCGTGCAGCGGATGTGGGGTATGTGGGCGGTCACCGCCGCGACGCTGGTCACGACCGTGGTCGTGTTCTTCGCCGGGGAGATGCTGCCGAAAAGCATCGCCAAGAAATACGCCGAGCGTCTGGCCATGGCCACGGCGCGTTCGCTGCGGTTTTTCATGGTGCTCTTTCAGCCCCTGTCCGTGATGCTCACCGCCATCGGCAACGCTGCCGCCCGCTGCATCCGCGGCGAGCCTGCCGTGACCGTGACGGAGGATGAGCTGGCCGATATCATCGAGAACATGACCGACGACGGAGAGCTGACCGCCGAGCGCGGCGAGCTCATGAGCTCGGCGCTCTCGTTTGCAGAGGTGCCGGTCGAGAGCGTCATCACGGCGCGTGTCGACGTCGCCGCCGTGGACGTGGACGACCCGCCGGAGGAGATCCTTGCCTACGTGCGCGAGCAGCGCCACAGCCGCCTGCCTGTGTATGCCGGCAGCGTGGACAATGTCATTGGCATCCTGCAGATCCGCAAGTATATCAAGGCCTGCATCGCAGCCGGCGGCAAGGCCGTGGATATCCGTCCGCTGCTCGACGAGCCGGTGTTCGTGCACCAGAGTACGCTCATCGCCGAGGTGCTGCCCGAGCTCAGCCGCCGCAAGGCAAACCTCGCCATCGTCACCGATAACTACGGCGGCACGCTCGGCATCGTCACCGTGGAGGACATCGTTGAGGAGCTCGTCGGCGAGATCTGGGACGAGGACGACGTCGTTGAGGAGTCGTTCGTGCCGCTCGGCGGCGGCCGCTATGAGGTCGATGCCGAGATGACCGTCGGCGAGGTGTTTGACCGCCTCGACTACACCGACCCCGAGGACGACGAGGAGCTGCAGTATAAGCTGCTCGGCGAGTGGACATATGAGCAGTTTTCCTACATCCCGCGCGAGCGGGAGGGCTTCCGCTATCACCGGCTCGACGTGCGCATCTCCGATATGCGCCAGAAGCGCATCGTCAAGCTCACCGTGCGCCTGCTGCCGGAGGAGACCGACGCGCCCGCAGAGACTGCCCCGGAGAAAGGGGGCGAGCCGGCATGAGCATCGTGTGGTATTTTGTCGCGCTCATCGTGCTGATCGCGCTGTCCGCATTCTTCTCCGCGTCGGAGATGTCGTATTCGTCGGCCAACCGTCTGCGGCTGGAAAACGCCGCTGAGGACGGCAGCCGCCGCGCCAGGACCGCCGTCGGCATCCTCGACCACTTTGACCGCGCCCTGAGCGCCATCCTCATCGGCAACAATCTGGTCAACATTGCGTCGTCGTCGCTTGGCTCCGTGATCGTGATCCTGCTCGCGGGCGAGCAGTGGACGTGGGTGTCCACGGTCGTGCTGACGCTGCTGGTCATCATCTTTGGCGAGACGATGCCGAAGATCGTTGCCAAGCAAAACGCCAACGGCATCGCCCTGCGCAATGCCTATGTCATCCGCGCGCTGTCGATCGTGCTCTATCCCGTGATCTGGCTCGTGGTCGGTCTTGTGCACCTGATCACGCGACCGCTGCGCGGCGACACCGGGGACGACGATCCGGAGGAGGCCGCCTCGCAGGAGCTGCAGTCGATCATCGAGACCGCCGAGGACGAGGACGTGCTCGACGGGGACCGCAGCGAGCTGCTGCGCTCCGCGCTCGATTTTTCCGACGTCAGCGCGAGCGAGGCCATGACCGCCCGTGTCGACATGGTCGCCATCGACATCGACGACGACTGGGACGAGATTATGCGCGTCATCGACGAATCGACGTATTCCCGCCTGCCGGTCTACTCCGACAGTGTGGACAACATCATCGGATTTTTGTACCTCAACCGCTTTTTCAAGGCCATGATGGACGGCCGGCCGGACGATCTGCGCGCGCAGCTCATCCCGCCGTGCTTCGTCTACAAGACCACGCGCCTGCCCGATGTGCTGGCAAAGCTCCGCCGCGAGCAGAAGCACCTCGCCGTCGTCACGGACGAATACGGCGGCACGCTCGGCGTCATCACGATGGAGGACGTGCTCGAGGAGCTCGTCGGCGACATCTGGGACGAGACCGACGAGGTCGAGCGCGAGGTCGTTGCGCGCTCCGACGGCGGGTATGAGCTCGACGGCGACATGACGATCTCGGACTTTCTTGAGCTGCTCGACTGGAACGAGGACGCTCTGGACGACGCCGACAGCGCCACCGTCGGCGGCTGGACGCTTGAGCGCTTCGGCACGTTCCCGAAGCCGGGCGACAGCTTCCGGTATGAAAATCTCACCGTCACGGTCCTGGCCATGGACGGACGCCGCGTCGAGCGTGTGCTCGTGCAGCCCGACCCGGCTTCCGACAAGGACGAATAAGTGCATACAACCCCGAGTCCGGTCTGTGCAAAAGCTGCACAGACCGGACCTTTTTCTGTATGGAAAAGGTATCTTGTACCCGGTGAGGGAAAATCTGCCCAAAAGGCGCAAGATGTGGCGATTTGTATCATAAGCTCGTTAGTGCGTGAAAGATTTTGCACACTGCGCGCGCTAAAGTTTCATTTTTTGCTTGATATTTGCGTTTTTTGCAGGTATAATGAACGCATATTGAATCATCCAGGGAGGAAAATTTCAAAAAGGAGAGAATACAACTATGAAGTTCAACAAAATTGTGGCGTTGGTTCTGGCTCTCGTCATGGTGTTCGCGCTGTGCGCCTGCGGCGGCGGCGACACCAAGAACAAAGATGATTCCGGTTCTACGGCCAAGGTCGACACCAGCACCGTCTCCGTCGGCGCGGTCGTCATCGCGCGTGACGACGTTCCGACCGACCAGATCTATGCGTTCGTGTCCACCATCTTCAATAACCTCGACGCCATCGCCGCTCAGCACGGCAAGGGCGCGGAGCTGAACCTCGAGGCTGCCGCCTCGGTCAAGGGCGTGCCGTATCACCCCGGCGCTGCCAAGTATTTCGAGGAGAAGGGCCTCAAGGTTGACGCGGTCAAGGACGGCGCCGGCACCGGCACCGCCGCTGCGCTCAACTTCGGCACCGGCGGCGACACCGGCACGTACTACGGCTTCGGCGGCGTGCTCGCGTCCTACGTCTCCAGCAACTCCGACTGCAAGGTTACGGCCCTCACCTCCGGCGGCTCTCAGGCCAACGTCGAGGATCTGACCAACGGCAACGTCCAGATCGCCTTCGTGCAGAGCGACGTCATGAACTACGCCTACAACGGCCAGCGTCTGTTCGAGAGCCCGGTCACCGGCTTCTCCGTCGTTGCCCAGCTCTATCAGGAGCAGGTGCAGATCGTCACCACCAACCCCGACATTAAGACCGTTGCCGACCTCGCCGGCAAGAAGGTCTCCATCGGCGCTGCCGGCTCCGGCGTGTACTTCAACGCCATTGACGTGCTCAACGCCTATGACCTCAAGGAGAGCGATATCTCCGCCGTGTACCAGAGCTTCGGCGACAGCGCCGAGAGCCTGAAGGACGGCAAGATCGACGCCGCGTTCATCGTCGCTGGTGCGCCCACCACGGCCATCACCGACCTCGCCACCGCCGGCAATGTCTACCTTGTCAGCCTTGACGACAGCCACGTGCAGTCCCTGCTGTCCGCGTCCCCGTACTACACCGCCGCCACCATCAAGGCCGGCACCTATTGATGCCTGACCCGGTGATGCGCCGCATCCCGTAAACGTTCGCTACGGCGTCAGTACCCCTGACGCCGTAGTTTTTCCATTCTACCCGGAACGGAGGTTTCCCCCTATATGTCTGACACCAAAACGACCGCAGCCGCTGCGGAAGCCGCTTCTCTGCAGGAGGATATGGACGCCGTCATGCGCAAGTATGACCGCGAGTCCGCCACCCGCATCTGGTCGGGCAAGCCCAAGATCGTTATCTCGGTCATCATGGCGCTGTTCTCGGTCTACTGCATCTGGTCGACCCTGCTTAGCACCGCCGCGCTGGAGGTGCGCCTGACGGCGTTCCTTGGCCTGATCATCATCATGGGCTATCTGACCTATCCCGCCAGTAAAAAGCACGTGCACGCCAACCGCCTGCCGTGGTATGACATCGTCATCATGGTCGTCGGCGCTGCCGCGTTTTTCTACTACTGCTTTAACTATCCCGTGCTCATCAAGACGCTCACGAGCGCCGCTAAGATGACGCCGTTTCTCATCGCCGTCGGCGTGGTCGGCATCCTGACGCTTGCCGAGCTCTGCCGCCGCTGCGTCGGCGTACCGATCCTTGTGGTCGTCGGCGCGCTGCTCGTATACACGTTCGTGAGTATGCTCAAGGGCGATCAGTCGTTCGAGCAGGTGCTCGGCCGCGTGATCTACACGCTCTTTTTCGGCACGTCCGGCGTGCTCAGTACGCCTGTGCAGGTGTGCGCGAAGTTCATCGCGGTGTTCATCATCTTCGGCGCGTTTCTGGAGCGCACCGGCATCTCGAGCTTCTTCATTGACCTCGCCAACGCCATCGCCGGCTGGACCTCCGGCGGTCCGGCCAAGGTCGCGGTCATCTCGTCCGCGCTGTGCGGCATGGTGTCCGGCTCTTCCGTCGGCAACACCGTCACCACGGGCTCGGTCACGATCCCGATGATGAAGCGCACCGGCTACAAGCCCGAATTTGCCGGCGCGGTCGAGGCGGCAGCCTCCACCGGCGGTCAGATCATGCCGCCCATCATGGGCGCGGCCGCGTTCCTGATGGCCGAATACATGAATGTCACCTACGGTCAGGTCACCCTCTGGGCGATCCTGCCTGCCGTGCTGTACTTCGGCGGCATCTTCATCTCCGTGCATCTGGAGGCCAAGAAGCTCGGCCTGCGCGGCATCCCGCGTTCAGAGCTGCCCCGCTTCAAGTACCTCATGCGCAATGTCTATCTGCTGCTGCCGCTCGTGTTCCTGATCTGGGTGGTCACGGCAAACATCCGCTCGCTGCAGTATGCGGCCTCCATCGCCATCCTCATCTCCATCGCCGTGAGCCTTGTCGGTACGATCCGCGACGCTGCGGCCGAGGCAAAGGAGGCCAAGACCGGCAGCGCCGCCGGCATCGCCGTCAAAAAGACCGGCCTGATGATCCTCGAGGCGCTCGAGGCCGGCGGCAAGGGCAGCATCACGGTCGCCGTGGCCTGCTCCATGGCCGGCATGATCGCGGGCTGCATCACCGTCACAGGTCTTGCGTCCAAGCTCATCAGCGGCGTCGTCGCCCTGAGCAGCAAGATCTCCAACCCGACGCTCTCGCTGCTGCTGGCGCTGTTTTTGACCATGCTCTGCTGCATCGTGCTCGGCATGGGCGTGCCCACGACCGCGAACTACTGCATCATGGCCTCGACCTGCGCGCCGATCCTCATCACGCTCGGCATCCCGAAGATCGCGGCGCACTTCTTCGTGTTCTACTTCGGCATCGTTGCCGATATCACGCCGCCGGTCGCGCTGGCGGCCTACGCCGGCTCCGCCATTGCCAAGTCCAACCCCATGAAGACAGGCATCAATGCGACGAAGCTCGCCATCGCGGCGTTCATCGTGCCGTATATGTTTGCGATGAACCCGTCCATGCTGCTCATGGATCAGGGCGTGCTCGCCGCAGTTCAGGTCATCATCTCGTCCTGCCTCGGCATCTTCGGTATCGCCGCTGCGCTCGAGGGCTTTGTCGTCACGCGCGCCCCGTGGTGGCAGCGTCTCATCCTGGCCGCGGGCGGTCTGTGCCTGATCGACCCGAAGCTGACGAGCGATCTGATCGGCATTGCCGCTATTGCGGTCATCGTCATGCTGCAGATCGTGCTGCGCAAACGCAGCACGCCCGCTGCCGCATAAACTATCCGGAACCTTTCCTCAAGATGCACGTCAGATACTTTCGGCGTGCATCTTTTTTGCGCGCCGTGCGCCGCGGCACGAGGCTTTACACGCGCCGGCCGATGGCGTATACTATTTTTATGCTAAGACACGGAAAGGAGCAATCTGCATGAAACGAAGCATTGCGGTGCTCATACTGGCGCTGGCGCTGGTGCTGACTGCCTGCGGCGGTCAGCAGGCGGCAGATGCACAGGCCGAGGCTGAGGACATCACACTGTGCCCGACGTATGACAACGGCAAGGGCGGGTATTTTTCCATCACGCTGCCCGCTGCCTGGGGCGATCATTACGTGACCGAGTGCGGCGCGAACGACGGCGGCTATTATGTCGGCTTTTACGAAAAGGTCGATCATGACAACGGGCTTGGCGGCTTTTTGTTCATGCTTGAGGTCTTTCCCACCGACTATGACTACACCGAGCTGCCGGAGTATCAGGCCATCTGCGGTCTGACCGTCGACGGGGCAAACTACAACCTCATTGCCGAGCTGCCGACCGATGTGCAGTTTGCCAACGAGAACGCGGATCTCTACCGCAGTATGTCCGGTGATTTTTCGACCATCCTCAAGAGCCTGACGTTCTCCAAGGGCGTCACGCGCACGGATGTCACCGCGCCGGTGCCGCAGCCTGAGACCGACACGTGAGAAAAGTGAAACACCGTCTCCCGATCGGGAGACGGTGTTTTTGCATTTTGGCGCGGTTTTGCCGTCCGGCACACATATTTTGCCGAAAAACGGGCAGACTGTGTCCGATGTGCGGTTATGATGCGGTTTCTCACATATGTCACAAAACGGCGGTCATCCCGCCGAGGAGGATGCCGAGATTATCCGACCAGATGTCCGGAAATTGACTGAGCGGCAGGGGATTTTCGCCGCTGCCCGCCTCGATCGTGAAGCCGGGACGGCGGAAGTCCTGAATGAACCAGTCCTTGTAGCCCGCGTGACCGGCCGCGTAGGGCGTCGCGGCGACGGCATAGCCGCTCGCGGCGGCAAAGCGCTCGGCGATGGCCTTGCTGCCGGGCACGTCATAGCCGTCGTACTGCCAGTAGATCACGCGCCCCTGCGTGTGGTACGACAGGGTGAGCTGCGGGTCGAGCGCGCGTGTGAAGCTGTACATGGCGAGGCTCTCCGGCGCTGTCAGCGGCGCGGGGCCGACATAGTCGCGCGGTCCGGGGCGCGTGTAGCCGGCGGCAAATTTGATCTCGCGCGCGATGCTCCATCCGGCGGGGTACTGCAGGTTGAGGTCGATGCCGCGTATGTTTGCCTTCCAGCCGGACGGGAAGGGGATCGCGGGGTAATTTTGCGCGAGCGTGTGCGCGGCGTCGGTGCGCTCGCGGCTGAGTGCGCCGGTCACAAGGTCGATGCCGTCCGGGTCGACCGCCGGAGCGAGCACGAGCGTGACCTGCCGCAGCAGTGCGCGGATGTCCTGCCCGCCGAGCTCACCGCCGTCGCCAAGCCTGGCGCAGAGCTGCTCGCAGAACGTGAGCAGCAGCGGCGTCGTGATCCACTCGTTGGCGTGGTGCGCGGCGTTATAAAACACGCATGCTTTGCCGCTGCCGAGCGTCAGATACCACAGCGGCTTTCCGAGCACGCTGCGCCCGAATTCCCCGATCGCAAGCGTTGGATAGCGCGCAGCCAGCCCGCGCACCACATAGCCGATGAGCGCCGAGGAGTATGGGATGCGCACCGGCGTGACCGGAAACGGCAGCGGCACGGTCACTGCCCGGCCGATCGGCAGACGCTCCGGGTCGAGGTAGGGGTTGGCCAGCCGAATGGCCTCCACGCTCGTTCCGTACTGCCGCGCGAGCGCGCCGAACGTGTCGCCCGCGCGCACGGTGCGCAAAATGAAGCCCGTGTAATACGGCAGCAGCGCACGGTGCGTCTGTGCGCCCGCGATGCCGTCCGGCGTGAGGGCGTTCGCCGCCTGAAACGCGCGCACGGCTGCTGCGGTCTGTGCGCCGAAGATGCCGTCGAGCGCGCCCGGCATCTGTCCCGCACGCTCGAGCGCGAGTTGCAGCAGCGCCACGAGCGCGCCGCGGTCGCCCGCTTTCAGGGTCTGTGTCATGAAAATTCCTCCGATGCATCGAATTACCAAAGCTGGTTCCGTACATCGTATGCACGCCGCCGCAGCCATTTGCGCCCGCACAGGCAAACGAGCAAGAATGTTCCGCCGCTATTTTGCCCGAAAGCCGGCATACTGATACTGCACGCAAAAAGGGGGGATATTTTGCAGACAAAACCACGGAGACTGTGCCGCACGGCCTTGCTTGCGCTTGCGTTTGCGCTTTGCATGGGCGTGGCTGTGCAGGCGGCGTCACTTGTGCCGCTCGGTCAGGCGGTCGGCATCCAGATGACCACGGCAGGCGTGCTCGTAGCGGATCTGGCCGAGGTGGACACGCCCGGCGGCACGCGCACGCCCGCAAAGGACGCGGGGCTGCGCCCCGGCGACGTGATCTGCCGCATGGACGGGCGGGAGATCGTGTCGTCGGCGGACTTTCTGGCGGCGCTCGATGCAGCGGGGGATACCATGACCGTGACCGTCCGGCGCGGCGACGCTGAGGTCACGGCTGCGGTCACGCCCGCCGTCATGCCGGACGGCACGCGGCAGCTCGGGCTCTGGCTGCGCGACGGTGTGACCGGTGTCGGCACGCTCACCTACTACGACCCGGACACGGGGCGCTACGGCGCGCTCGGCCACGGCATCGCGGACGAGACGAGCGGTGCGCTCATGCCGCTGCGCGACGGCAGCGTGCTCTCGGCCGTCGTTGCGGATGTGCGTCCGGGCGGGCATGGCGCGGCCGGTGAGCTGGTCGGCAGCTTCGATGCCGCCGACCGCATCGGGGCGATCGAGCGCAACGGTCTGTTCGGCATTTTCGGCACGCTCGACGCGCCGCCGGACGGCACGCCTGTTGAGACCGCGCCCGCAAACGCCGTCAAGACCGGCAGCGCGACCATCCTGTCCACGGTCGCGGGCGACACCGTGCAGGCGTACACCGTGAACATCACGCGGGTCTATCACGACGGAGCGAGCACGCGCTTTGCCATCACCGTCACAGACCCTGCGCTGCTCGCGGCGACCGGCGGCATCGTGCAGGGCATGAGCGGCAGCCCCATCCTGCAGGGCGGCAGACTTGTCGGCGCAGTGACGCACGTGCTGCTGGCAGACCCCGCCAAGGGCTACGGCGTGAGCATTGACGATATGCTCGCGGCGGCGCAGGAACAGGCAGCATAACCTAAATATTTTATACACGAAACAGACAGTACATAAAAAATCACACCGACACACCATTCTTGAATAATCATCCCAATAATTAACATAAACTAAACCAATCTAATGAAAAAACTCAAGTATTTAGCATTTGCCGCATTTGCCGCTCTGGCAATGTCGTCATGTACCGACGACATACTGCCGGTTCAGGGCAAGCAGACGGAACCTGAACGCACAGTCTCTGACTACTCAATCTCTCCCGAGGAGGCTCTGGAGAACCTCGAAGCCTTCATGGAAGGAGATGATGAACTCACGCGCAGTCACGGAGAAGTCTCCGTAAAGGACATATTCCCGGTGAAATATTCCACGGTGGCCACCCGTGCGGAGCAAAGCGGAAATGAATGCGACAACCTGATTTATGTGGCCAACTTCGAGGACAACGAGGGTTACGCGCTGCTCGCCGCTGACGAGCGCATTCCCGACAAGGTGATCGCGGTTACAGAGGAAGGCAATCTTGATCAGGAAACGGTCAACCGTATAGCTGGAATCGGAACACCCAACAAGCCGCTGTATCCGGAATATCCGGCAAAAGGCCCAGGCATATTTTCTGTCAATAAATATGGTGATGAGAAATTCATCAACCCCAATACCATCAATCAATATTATGAGGATGTCGACGATTATCTGATAGGCAACTACGAAGGTCTGAGATATCAGGTCGGCACGGTTGGGGGAAATCCGGGCATCGGCACCTTGGGAGCCGAGGACATACCGGTGGGGATGTGTATGGCATACGCAGCTTCAAGCATCCCGGGAAGACCGGACCCAACCCCTGATCCAAATCCGAATCCCAATCCACCCGGGGATGTTGACCCGATTCCAGATCCAGACCCGATTCCAGATCCGGAACCAAAACCAGATCCGGAACCAAAACCAGATCCTACTCCGGATCCAACACCAACTCCTACTCCGGATAAGCCGACAGACAAGGACCTGCCCTGAAGTGTATACACCTAACATACCTCGTGGAGGGTAACTGAAAGCATATCGCCGATGCTTGCAAGATTCAGCCAGTGGCACCAGAGGGATCCCTTCAACAGGCTTTATGACAAACGTCATAAATATTTGGTTGGTGAATTGCATACTCCCGCAGCGGGATGTTTCCCTCTGTCCGTTTCTAAAATTCTTACATATTTTAAATATCCAGCGCTTTCTTTTCCTCCGG
>OGNF01002062.1_pt1 | contig 16142 bp, 18 predicted proteins | sample 1573321 | NCBI WGS metagenome assembly OGNF01 (sample SAMEA2581911, study PRJEB24529) | metagenome | biome: Human gut stool | place: China | collected 2011
ATATAATATTTATAGAAGGAGAGAGTTGTAGTTCTTAAGCTGTAGCTTAACCGCTCCATTTGAAATCAACTTATGGACTTAACTGTTCGTGAGTCGTTTTATAATAAAAACATCAAAAGAAATATGGCGTTCTTGGAATACGTATTAAAAAACTGTAAAATTTCAATATGTGTGTATAATAAATATAGGAGATGAATAGCCTCAGCGAATGCGGTTACCACTATATAAAAAAACAACAACATATTCTCATAGAGGAATGTGTTGTTATTTTTATTTCTTATCTATTAATATCTATGTAACTTAATTGGTATTTGTATCAATCGTCAATAAAGAACAGTTGTAAATAAATTTCTTTTTATAGATGCAGTGCTTTTTTAGGGCACTCATCTATGCATTTCATACATAATATGCATTCTGTTCCATTTTCTCTGTTTCTTGCATTATCAGTCATGTCCACGTTCATTGGGCAGTTTTTTTTGCACTTGTTACAAGACACACATTTTTCTTTGTCGCACTTCACTCTCAATATTGAGAAATAGCTTAATGGTTTTAGAAAAACTGTTATCGGACATATATATTTACAAAACGCCCTATTGTCTTTAAATGCAAATGCCAAAATTATTCCTATTAAATAGTATAAAATATTTCCTATTATAAATGACCACAACATTATTGTGCTTTTATTTTCCACGTTTAGTAGAAATAGCGCACTTACAAATATTAACGATATTGCAAAGGTTATGTATCTTATGAATCCTAGTTTTTTTCTTTTTTCTTTTGGCACTTTGTACGGCAGTAAATCTAACACCATTCCTGTCCAACAGGCATATCCACACCATCCTCTTCCAAAGAATATTGGTCCACATATTTTTGCTACCAGATAGTGAATTACTGCCGCTTCGAATACACCTAAAAACAAGTAATACCAAAATCCCTCTATTTGCATATTTTCATTACTGATAATTCCTAAATACACTAGCATATATAGTCCTACTGCAAATTGTACTATGTTTCTAGCATATTTTATCTTGTGAGAATATAAGTATATTCCTGTTGCCAAGCAGGTTCCTATGTAGGAGAAATTAAACAAGTAAAATTTGTTTTTTGTCGTACATGTTAATGTTACTGCAACTGTTTCGAATATTAGCCATAAGATTATTACTGGCCAATTACTTTTTATCCATTTCTTCATTTTATCATTCCTTATTTTATTATTTTTAGAGTTTCTACCAAAGCCATTATTTTGTCTACAAAGCATACCAAAAAAGCCTCTTTACTTCTTGGAACTTTTGTTATTGTTAATGGCCACATATGTGTTTCGATTATTTTAGTTGTTTCTTCATTTGCGTCACACATTTCTCTTGCGTTTTTACTTGCTGTTAGCGGATGTCTGTATCCATGCCATCTATGTAATTTGTCTTTTTCGTGCCAATCATATAAAAATAAATCATGTAAGAATGCTCCTACTATTAAGTTTTTGTAGTTAAATTTTATGTTGAATCTCTTTTCTAATTTTTTGGCCCAAAGTAGACTATAATATGCCACATTTCTAGAATGTTTATATACCGTAGTTTTTCCATGTTGATAATATAGTGATTCTAGTTTGCACACTTGTTTATAATTTTTTATATTCTTCAAGTTGGTGCACAATTCTCTTTCTATTATATTTATCATTTAACTCATTCCTTTTTGTTCTAATATTATTGTAACACTTATATAAGATTCTTTCAATATGAAAATATTGTAATTTAGTAACTTGTGTGCATATTGTATATTTCTGCTTTTATCTCTGAAATGCCTTTTTCAATGTATTGATTCAATCGTGTATTTTGAATTTTTAGTTTTTTATATACTGTGAGTATATTTGCGTATACTTCTTCTTTTGTTTTAACTTCTTTTTTGGGTAACATTTTTTCCAGAGTTGTCATTAACGTTACACTAAAAATATTTATAATTAGATTTTTATAATCTTTTGAATAGCTTTGTAAAATTTCTTCGACATTTGGAATTGCTTTGCAAAATTCATTTTGGTAATACAAAGACTCTAGATATTTCTCAATAAATTCTATTCCTTCAAGTTTTCCTATTAAGTTATTATACAATGGATAGTCTGCTGTTATTTTCATATCTCTCGCATTGTAATCAGGATCATATATTCTAAAAAATTCTTTTATTCCTTTGATTATTGTATCATTATATCTTCTATAATTAAATTTCTCATATCATCACCTATTTGTTATAATAGCACAAAAGCAGAGATTTATCAATTATCTCTGCTTTGCTAATCTTATGACCCTGTTGATTTGTATTTTTTTAGTCCTATTCTCCAGACTACATAACAAGGAATTGTAAAGAGCATTGAAGCTATTGGCGCTAGCATGTAAAATTTGTTGTCCGTTCGTCCTATTACATACAATAGTGGATAATAATTTACTAGTGCTAATGGTATTATAAATGTGAAGAATTTTTTAACCCATTCTTTGTATATGTCTAGTGGATATTGAGCTAAGTCTCTTCCTCCATCTGTAAATATGTTCATTATTTCCAAGCTTTGCGTTGTAAAGAATGTAATTCCCGCTTTTAAAATGAACAAGGCCGAATATAATATAAATGTACCAATTATCATTAGTATTAGTGTTATCAAGATGTCTGCCCTTATCAGCTCTGGCTTGCTAACTAGCAAATATACGAATAATATTATTGCCATGGTTGACCTTCCCACTCTTTCAAATGATATGTTTGCTCCAAGTACTTGTAATATAATATTTCTTGGTCGTACCAATATTCTATCAAACTCTCCATTTCCGGAGTATTGTGTCGAATCTATCAAATGCTCTAAAAAAGCATTCTGACAACGAGTACCCCAAAAATGATACGATAAAGCATATCATTACATCATTAATCGTGTATCCTGCTATATCTCCAAACTTGTTAAACAAGAATATTATTGATACAAACGAAAATACTGTTGTTCCCGTTTTTGCCAACAATGATATTATAAATGTTTTTTTGTACGCAAGTGCTATTTTTAATTGCATCGCTAAATATTTAAAATATAATCTCATCTCTCTACCCTCCTTGTACTACTACTTTTGCTATTTGTTTGTTTATAATTCTTTTACCAATGTATGTAAGTAATATAATCCAACATACTTGTAATATCAGTATTTTTATTGTTTCTCCTGCCGAGCTGATATAGCCATTGTATATGTTGAATGTTACATTTTGCATGTAGTAGAATGGTGTGAATTTTAAGATGTTTATTATAAATTCTGGCATAAATGGTATTGGAATAAGTCCTCCTGACGCAAAGTCCATCACTAGTCCGAACATGGTTTTTATTCCATTTGATGTTACCGTTTTTAGTATTACTCCATACATTATCATTATAAAAGATATCATTACTAGTACGGATAAAATCATTGCTATTATGCTTAAAACTAAGGATAATGCGCTCTTTGGTGCCATTATTTGATATTGTCCTAAAAACGGCATCATAGAGACTATTAATATTGGTAGAGCTCTTAGAGATACCATTGCTGTTTTCTTTGCTAAGCTCTTAGCATGCCATATTGAATATAAGCTAATTGGTTTTACTAGCTCTGTTGCAATATCTCCAAGTCTGCATTGTTCCTCGATTTCCTTGTCTATATTCCATATGTTAAAGAACGCAAAGAATGCTTGTTGCAACCATATATATGTTGTCATTTGTCTTACCGAAAAGTCGCTGGCGCTTCCGTCTTTTAGAAACGCAGTATATAGCATTATGTACATTCCTGCCCATACAAACTGTGTGCACGAGCCCGCTATCGCTGCTACTTTGTATTGGATCTCATTTAAAAATTTTATTTTGAAGTATGATAAATAGATTCTTATCATTCGTGTTAGCTTTTTTATTCTTTCCATTACTCAAATATCTCCTTTCCTAAATTTGATATTCTCTGTAAAGATTTGCAACAACGTCGTCTATTGGAGTATTGCTTACATCCAAGTCTTGCACTTCAACTATTTTTGATAATAATACGATTGCATCTGTCAGTTTCATTTGGTGTTCATCAACTTCGATTTTGGCTTCGTTTTGGTTCTTTTCTAATAACCTCATTTCAAGAGGTAGTTCTGTTATTTTTCCTTTGTATTTGATGTTTAACTCTTTTTGGCTATATCTTTTCATTAAGCTATTTAGACTTCCATCTAGTAGTAATTGTCCTTTTCCTATTAATATTATTCTTTTTGTTAGTGCTTCTAAGTCTCCTGTGTCATGTGTTGTAAGAATTATTGTTGTGTTTTTCTCTTTGTTTATCTTTTTTATAAATTCTCTGACTGCAATTTTCGATGTGCTATCAAGTCCTATTGTTGGCTCATCTAAAAATACTATTTTGGGGTCGTGTAAGAATGCTGCTGCAATTTCGCATCTCATTCTTTGTCCCAAACTTAACTGCCTTGTTGGTCTTTTCATTATTTCTTTGATGTTCAACATTTCTGTTAGCATGTCTCTTTGCTGTATGTATTTTTCATCTGGTATATTATAAATTTCTCTTAGTAATTCAAACGAGTCTTCTACCGGTACGTCCCACCATAGTGCCGACCTATTTCCAAATACTACTCCTATATCTTTTACATAGTCTTGCCTCTGCTTGTATGGAATTAAGCCATTTATTTTACATTCGCCCGAATCTGGCGTTAATATTCCACACATTATTTTTATTGTGGTTGATTTTCCTGCTCCGTTTGGTCCTATGTAGCCGACCATTTCTCCTTCGTTTATTTTAAAAGATATATCGTTTAGCGCTTTTACTTCTTTATATTCTCTTTTAAAATAACTCTTAAATGCATTTCCTAATCCTGCGTTTCTTTGTGCTACTTTGTACGTTTTAGTGATGTGTTCTAATTCAATCATAAAATTGCCCCTTTCTTTCTACTTTTAATTGTTAGAAATCAATTTTTTAATTAAATTACTAGTACTTTTACAAAATTTCGCAACGGAAAAAATACCAAATATAAAGATATATACCCCTTATCTTTACATTTGGCATTATATGATTTTTTTATTTTCCCTTCGTTGTAGTCTTTTACTTGTTTTTATAGCATTTCTTGACTTGCTTAAATCATATAATCCTATAAAATAGAGTTTGACTTCTGTGTTCGGAATGGGAACAGGTTCTCTCTATAATCGATGTCGTTTATTTTACTACGATTTTATAACTTTGTCAAGAAAATTTTAATAATTTAGATGATTTTACGCATTTATACTGTACCACGCTCTTCTATCAACCTTAATGGTTCCGATAAATCAGATTCTTGCCAAATTGGCATTACTTTTGTATAGTATTCATTTTCAGCAATTTTTACTTTTAATATTTTGTATCCTAATCCTATATATTCTTCATAACCTGATATTACCGAGTCTGATATATACACATGTACAACTCGAATAAATATTGGCTCTTCATTGTTGTCTACTTTATTTTTGTCTACTATGCAGAATATTACTCCTAGAATTATTATGGCTAATAATATGATTAAAATTATTGCTATTATCTTTTTACTCATTTCTCTTTATTACTGATCATATCATATTTATATAGATCTTTCAATATATCTTAAAGATAAATAAACTAATTTCAAAATCTCATCTATTAAGTCTTAATGTTTTTATTTAACTATACTTTTTGATTGACTTTGATGTGTTTTTGTTGTATCATTGTATAGGTTAAAGGAGATGGAAATTTATGGTAAAAAAAGTAGGAAACTTAGATTCTTTAGAAGTAGAAAGCCTTAATATAGAATCTATAGCTCCAACACAAACTAAAATATCTATCTTTTTAAAAAATATTTCTTCTGAAGATGTTTCTAATCTTAACCTTGCTATTTATCTTGTCGACAAAAACGAGAATCATCTTGCTAAATTTAAGGCATATATTAGTACAATAGTTCCAAACGAAACTAATAAAATAACTATAAATACAGAAAAAAATTTATCTTTGGTAACTGATTTGTTGGTATGCAAATATGAATAAGTATTGTTTGGTTATTATTTTTAAATAAAAAAATTATCTTGCTCATTTTACTGAGCAAGATTTTTATTTAGTTTAATGGAATATAATATCTTAATTTTAATGTTCCTGATAGATCTATATTTGGATTTTTTTCTATACATTCATTAATATCCCATCTAATTATTTGATTGCTTTCATCATATGACATTCCATAATTTGCCAATTCTTCTTTAGATGCGCAATTAATCACTTCTGTATCATTGTTATAAACTACTAATGGCATTTCTAGTATATCTGATGCTTTAATTGCAATTTCTCCACATTTTATATCTGAAACTATATCAGATACACCTGTTATATAATTCTTTTTGTCATTCATATTTTCTAATATAGAAGTAAATTCTTGTATAAGCGTTTCTGTATTCTCTGCTGTATATACTTTCTTTACTAGCTTTCCTGATTTATCTTTTTCATAAACAGTTGTCATATTTGCTAATGTTTTGTAGGCATTCTTTTTTGGATTAGCTGCATCTTTTCCAAATCCTATACAGTATATTTCATCTGCTAGACCTGCTTTATCCTTGTCACCTTTTAAATCGTTTAAGCTATCTGCATATTTTCCATTAATGTCTCCATCGCAAAGTACTATTACAATATTTCTATTTGCTTTTGTTGCTTCATTATTCTTGTATCCTTCTATTATTGTTTTTGCTTGTTTTAGAGCAGGATTAATATATGTTCCAAATCCCTCTCTTCTGCATCCTATTGTTATGCCATCAACTTTAGTTACTAATTCAGAATAATCACTTGATGTTGCACTTCCTACAACATTAGCACCTGATTTGATTGTTGTATCTTTTATTTCGTAATAATTTCCGTCTGTTGCTTGTTCTACATATATCTTTTTATTGTTTTCTACAACATAATACTTAGTATAGAATAGATGACTTTCTTCTTTTACTTTATCACTAGTATATGGACCTTTTCCTATAACATCAGCTGTATCTTCTTGATTAGATTCATTATTGTTAAATGTAATTACCGACATATTTGTATTCTTCAAGTTTTTATCTGCATAAATTTTATTGATAAATTCTTTTGTTGCAGTTTTAGCAGAATTTAATCTTGTTTTTTGTTCATCAGATGGTGCTACATAATATGAGTCATCGTTCAAATATGATGTATTTGCTATTGGTTCGTTCATACTTGATGAATTATCCATAATGAATATGATATTTACATCGTCTGCTTCTCTACCTTTAGTTATTTCTCTTACTTCTACAGTTTTTCCGTTTACTGTTGTTATAGCATCATTGCTATCTGTATTACCATTTAGAGTTGCTTTATTAGTAATTACTTCTCCTATTGAACTTTCTTTTATTTTTGCATCAAATTCAAATTTAATATTTTGACCTTTTCCAAGTTTTTCAACATTCCATTCAATACTTGTTTTTGCATCATTTAGTTTTCCATCTTGTGTAATGCTCTCTTGTATTACATTTAATTCTGATGGTAAATTATCTGTTACTTTTATATTTTTTGCATCTACTAGACCTCTGTCTTCAGTAACTTTAATTGTATAATGTAATATATCTCCTGCATTTGCTGTTGATTTGTTTACTTCTTTATTTATTGTAACATTTGGTGTTCCATAATATACGTTAATATAGTTAGTTCCAAGACCTATTATTAAAGGCATGGTTCCATTTGATGTTGTTCTATCATATTCTTCATATGTTACACCATTATATGTTGCTTTATGATCAACATCAGATACTTCTGCAAGATATTTTTGACCAGGAACTGTAACTAATTCTTCTTCCGCTTCTATTCCATTATAATAGTAATGTACTGTATATGTTAGGTCTGTTCTCTTTACATAATATACTTTGATTACATCTCCATTGCTTACTGTCTCTGGTATTGTTGTTGGATCTGTTTTCTCAAATTTATATCCATAATACTTATTTACAGTATTTATATCTTCTTTCTTTACTGTCAATGTATCTGGTTGTAATACTTGAACTTCTGTCTTTACTGTTTGTGTGTCTCCTGATACTATTTCACCATCTTTGTAATATTCTACTGTATAGCTTAATTCTTTCTTTGCGTCTTCATCTAGTACATAATATACTTTGATTACATCTCCATTGCTTACTGTCTCTGGTATTGTTGTTGGATCTGTTTTCTCAAATTTATATCCATAATACTTATTTACAGTATTTATATCTTCTTTCTTTACTGTCAATGTATCTGGTTGTAATACTTGAACTTCTGTCTTTACTGTTTGTGTGTCTCCTGATACTATTTCACCATCTTTGTAATATTCTACTGTATAGCTTAATTCTTTCTTTGCGTCTTCATCTATTGTATATACTACAGTTTCTTCTACATCACTGAATGGCATTTCTCCTTGTACTACTGTTTTATCTGCTTTATATCCTTCTATTTTTGGACTTTCAACATTATAGCTTGCTTTTGGTATTAGAGTTTCTGTATATGTTTCTGCTGCTTGTTTTCCATCTTCATATATATATTTAATAGTTAAATTATACTCATTTTTTGCTTCTACAGTATTTTCTGTTTCTTTTTCTTCATTTCTGTATATTGCAGTTGCGATATTGGTTATGATTCCATCATTATCTAATGATTTTATTATATCTTCTTCGCTTACTACGTGTTCAGCTAGGATTTTTTCGTTTCTTCCTACTTCTACTGTTTTTATAGTTGTAGAAACTCCAACCATATCATCTCTAACTTCTATATCATTTAATGTTACTTTTCCTGTATTTGTTACAGTAATTGTATATTTAATTGTGTCTCCTACTTCGGCCTTGTCTGATTTGTTTTCGCTATATTTAACAATTTCTGAACTCTTTTCTATTGAGAAACTTGGTACACATATTTCTAGCCCATTGTTAGCTGTTATTGCTTGTAGGCTTATTGGTGCCCATGTTATATCCTCTGTTTTCCAAGGATTTTCTACTACTGTTGTTTGTGTATATTCTGTATCTGGAACTGTAGTTCCTGCATTTCCTGTAGTAGTTCCAGTTGTTGTACCTTGGTTAGTTGTTGTTCCTGGATTTGTTGTTGTGTCTCCATTTTGAGCAGGTGTTGTTGGATTTTGATTATCATCTATTATTGGTATCTGCTCTGGATTGTCTGTGTTTGGTGTATTTGGATTTTCTACACCACCATTATTATTTGAGTCATTTCCATTGTTAGCAGGTTCTGTTACTTCTGTGTTTTCCATAGCAGCTGCTGCATTATTATTACCTTTAATATAAGCAACTGTACCTGTAATTGCTGCTATCAATAGAACTACTGCTATTGCTATAATTATAATGGTTTTCTTACTCTTATAATTAATTCTTGCTTTCAATTTTTTTACCCCCATTTTTTAAATTATATAATTTGTCTTGCTTTAGTTATCAATCTATTTTTGTGTCCATTTGTACATGTGATTAGTGTTATCTCTCTTGTTGTTGGATCTACACTGTTTGCACATGTTACATCACTTGGATCTATTGAATATATTTTAAATATTTTATATTCAATTGTTTCGTTTTTTAAATTGGTTAACTTAATTGTATCTCCAATTTTCAAATGGCTAGTTTTTCCAAACATTGTTCCATCTCTATTATTGTGTCCTGCCACGCAATAGTTTCCTATTTCATTTGCTTGTGGTCCACTAAATTTTGTAACAGAGATTTTCATTGTTTCTTCATTGGTTTCGTTTATTATTGGATACTTAATATTTATTTCTGGAATTTCTATTATTCCCTCTATTTTATATCCCTTATATTCTACATCTAGTACTTCATTTTCATTGTTTAAAGATTGATTGCTTAGTTCTTCTTCAATAGTTGTTAATGTTTTTGATATTTCTTTTTCGTTTAGATAGTTTTTACCATATCTAATGATTATCATTGCTATAACTACTATTAAAGCAATAACTAAAATTGTTATTATCAGATTACAAATTTTCTTTTTCATAATTATTTGTTCTCGTCTTTTTTGTTTGTTCTTTTAATTATTGCTACTATGACTAAAGCTAAAACTATAATTCCTAATGTGATAAATAGTATTGTTCCACTATCAAATGTAACTGGTAGTTTAACTATTTCTTCAACAGTGGTTTGATCCACACCTTCTTCTGGTGTATAATCACATACTAAGAATTTTGCATCTACTACATATGTGTTTGGATCTGTTTCTTCTTTAAGATAAACTATATATTTGTCATCTTTTCTTGCTTCTTCTGGTTGCAGAATTTCGTTATTCTCTACTAATGTCCATTCTCTTACACCTGGCATTAATTGTTGATATAAATTATAGAATTTTTGGCTTAGACTTAAGCTCTCGTATGTTCCTGTTACTTCTGTTTTTAATTGTTCTGCTAAGTTGAATAATTCTGTTGCTTCTGCGTTTGCTTCATCAACTTTAACTAATTGATAGTAATATTTTGCATCTTGTTTTGGTTCATTAATTACAACTTTTCCAACTGTTATTGTTGTTTTTACACCATCAGTCATTTCTTCTTTTTGGCTTTTTTGTGTTGTATCAACTTTGATTCTTTTTGTTGTGTTGTTTACAACTTCGATCATTTCATCGCTTAAAGCTTTATTTAAATCTACTTTGTCTGCTGTTACAAGCATTTCATCGTTTAGATTTCTAATCCATAAATATGTAGATTTTGTTACATCATTAAAGTATGTATCTTTTAACGCTTGATTTACATATGCTATGTTTAAAGCTCCTTCTGATGTTGAGTCTTTTGCTGAACTCTTGAAAACTAAGTTTTCTACATTTTCAGCTGAATCATTTGAAAAAGCAAATTCAAATTCGTTATTGCAAATGTCTTTGTAATAAATTAAATAACCCTCTGCTTTTTCCAAAATCACATTATCTTTAGTGTCTGCCATTACAGGCAATTGAAAAATTGCTGCTAGCATTAATACTATAATTGTTAATGCTAAAAGTTTGGTTTGTTTTAGTTTTTTCATGGTTTCCCCTTTCTAAATTTTTTTACTAGATGTCTGTTTTTCTTAATATTACATATTATTCCAATTTTTAAAAAATACTCCTAATTTTGAAAAATATGTTTCAGACAAAATACGGTTCTATGATATCACAAATTTCCTTAATTTTCAAGTTAAATTTACATAATCTTCTATTTTTATATAGATTTTTTTCGACAATTATCGGTTTTTGGTTGACTTTTTGTCTTACTATGTTATAATTTAGGTATAAAACAAAGGAAGGATTCCAGTTATGGTTGATTTATCAGGTAAAATCGAAACTGATTTAGAATCTAAAACACCAAATATTTTAGAAGAAAATGTTAATAATGACACACAAGAAAATAATTCTAATCAGGATAATTTAATAGATAATAAAAATGATTTGCAGATTGTAGAGAATGTTTCTTTAGGAAATACTGAAAATGTAGAAGAATCTCCTATTGAAACAGAAGATCAAAATCCAGAAGTTGCAAATTGTTTAGCTTTGACTGTGAAAAAAGATTATAATTTGTCAATTGTAAAAAATGTTGTTGTTAAGGCTTTTAGAAATGCGTGGAAAATTGCACTTTCTATATTCACTCTTAACTTTTTGAAATTCTTTTTATAAAAATATTCACCCAAGAAGGATACCCCTCTTGGGTGTGTTTTAATTAGTTTTGTTTTTAGTTGTTTTTCTTTGTATAAATTCTATCAGTTTATTCCATAAACTATATAACTTATTTTTATATACTACTGCTAAGGTATTTCTAGATTGATTCCTATTTACCTCTATATATTTTTTTAGGTATTTCTCGTTCATTTCACTCTTAAAATTTATGAACTTATCTTCTTCGTTTGGTGTATCTAATAATCTTCCAACCATTTCTTCGTAATCTTCTAATTTTTTTACTTGTTCATCTACTTCTTGTGGAGTAGTTAGTCTTTTGTACATTTTTGTGAAGTATGTTGTATAGATTACTTCTTGTGTTTGCATATATATGTCTATTATTTTATTTTCATCTCTATCAGCTTTGTTGTTTTCCTCTAAGATTACGTCAAAATTCTTTACTATTTTTTCTGTGTTTTCTTCAAACGTGTTATATAGCTCATTTTCAAACTTGTCCGTGCTACTTATACAACTCTCTACTGCTTCTTTGTTTCCCATTAAAAATAAAATTTGTGCTATTAAACTTGTCATATATTTATAATAATTTTCACTGTTTGTACAAATTGTTATTTTTTCATTATTGGTTCTATGTAGAGTTCCTCCTAATGCTTTTGCTGTTATGTATTGAACTATTGCTTCGTTTATTCCTAATGCAAATATTTTAAATTCTTGGAATTGACATATTCCAGCTCTATTTTCTTTTTTGCTTATTTTCCCAAAGTTCTGCAAGTAGTGTATATTTTCGTGTATTAGATAAGCATCTATATTTGATAAATCTTTTTTCTCATCTATGTATATTGTGTTATTCTTATAATAATAAAACACTCCTCTAAACTTTTGGTCCACATTCGCATAATACATATCACAGTTGAACATTCTCATATATAACTCGTTGTAGCAATCTGATAGCTCTTTTATATTTGTTGCTAATTTATCTGCTATACTTTTTGCTATATAATTCTTCTCTTCTATCTTTACTTTGTCTAGCGGAATTATTCCAATTTTTTCTAAGTCTTTCGATATATTCATTTAATTTTCTCCAAAATACTATAATACATTTTTATTATACATTATTTGGTATGCTTTTTTGTTACATTTATATTAAGTTTTTATTTCATTTCTGTAACAAAAAATTAAAGCTTTGGATTTTACTCCAAAGCTCTATTTTTTATTTTGCGTAATCTACTACCCTTGTTTCTCTAATGATGTTTACTTTTATTTGTCCAGGGTATTCCATTTCTTCTTCAACTTTCTTTGCTACATCTCTTGCAAGTATTGTCATATCTGCATCTGTAATTTGTTCTGGTTTTACTATAATTCTAACCTCACGACCAGCTTGTATAGCAAAAGATTTTTCAACTCCCTTAAATGAGCTTGCAACCTCTTCTAGTTTTTCAAGTCGTTTGATATAGTTTTCAAGTGTTTCTCTTCTAGCTCCTGGTCTTGAAGCTGATATAGCATCTGCTGCTGCAACTAATACAGCTTCTACGGTTTGTGGTTCTATATCTCCATGGTGTGCTTCTACCGCATTTATTACTAATGGGTTTTCTTTATATTTCTTTAATATATCTACACCAATTTGTACGTGAGTTCCTTCTATATCGTGGTCTAACGCTTTTCCTATATCATGTAAAAGTCCAGCTCTTCTTGCAAGTTTTGGATCTAGTCCTAATTCATCTGCCATTATTCTTGCCAAGTTAGAAACTTCTATTGAATGATTTAACACATTTTGACCATAGCTTGTCCTATATTTTAGTTTTCCAAGCAAGTTGATTAGGTCTGGATGAAGTCCTATTACGCCTGTTTCCATACAAGCTCTTTCTCCTTCATCTTTGATTGTTTGTGCAACTTCTTCTTTAGCCTTTTCTACCATTTCTTCGATTTTGGCTGGGTGAATTCTTCCATCTTCCATTAATTTTTCTAATGCAATTCTTGCTACTTCTCTTCTTAACGCATCAAATCCTGAAATAACCACAGCCTCTGGTGTGTCGTCTATTATTAAGTCGACTCCTGTCAATGTTTCTAAAGTACGAATATTTCTACCCTCTCTACCAATTATTCTTCCTTTCATTTCTTCATTTGGAAGTGGTACTATTGATACTGTAGTTTCTGCAGTATGGTCTGCCGCGCATTTTTGAATTGCATATCCTATTACCTCTCTAGCTTTTTTAACTGATTCTTCTTTTACTTTTGCTTCCGCTGCTTTTATTAAATTAGCTTTTTCAAAAGTTAATTGTTTGTCCATTTCTGTTAGTAATTGTTGTTTAGCTGTTTCTTTAGATAATCCTGAAATTTTTTGAAGTTCTTGTATTTGTTTGTCTAGAGCTTCCTCTATTTCTTTCTTTTTGTTCTCAACTTCTTGTTTTCTGTTTTCTACTTCTTTTTCTTTTCTCTCCATTTGTTCTAGTTTGTTTTCAAGATTTTCTTCTTTTTGTAATAGTCTTCTTTCTTGTTGTTGAACCTCGCCTCTTCTTTCTCTAACCTCTTTGTCTAGTTCTTTTCTAGCATTAATAATTTCTTCTTTTGCCTTAAATATTTCTTCTTTTCTTTTATTCTCGGCTTCTTTTTGTGCTAGTTCTATTATCCTTTTAGCTTCGTTTTCTGCACTGCCAACTTTTGATTCTGCGATCTTTTTTCTTATTGCAATACCAACAAAGGTAAAAATAACTGCTGAGACTAGAAAAACGGCGATATTAATTATGATACTTAATTCCATAATTACACCTCTTTCTATTAAATTTTCAATGTGCATAAAAATATATATCTATTATTTTTAATTTTAGCATATATTTTATCTTTATATATTTTATCTTTATTCTTGCAAACTGTCAAGTACTTTTTACTTTAATATGTGGCAATCACAAAATATCTTTCTTTTTTCTTTCTTCGCATAAGAAAACTGTGCAATTCAAAAAAAAATAATTTTGAATTCACACAGTTTAAATTAAATAACCTTCAAGTCTGCCTTAATAAAGTGAAACACGCGCACCGAGGTATTTCTCACTGGTGTTCTTTTCTTCTGGTCCCCAAGAGGTAACAGTAGAAGTAGCTCCAGTGTAGGAACTTCCCCTAGAAACACAAGGCACGATAGCTGCAAAGCAATACTGTTGTAGAGTCCATTCTTCTAGATTTCCAGCAAAATCGCATATATTTAACATACTATTTCTTGTTTCAGCTCCTGTTGTTAATAAAACGCTTTTGCTTGATGCTTTATTATAAGTTTTATTTGTTTCTTTTGATACTTTTTTCCAACTTATTCCATCATCTTCTGAATACATTGCATCTATATTGGTTATATCAAAGCTTGCATCTTTATAATTCCCCCACTCTTTAGAATTTTGTAGTAAATCGTCTGTTGTTCCTTTTGTTTTTAAATACTTACATACTAAATCCCATTGTAATCCAAACAATAGACTACTTGTATATCCAGTTGGTGCAAATGCTTCTGCTAAACTTTCTGCTTGACTGCATCTTATCCAATTATATGGTACTTTATTCTTCTTTATTACTGGTGTTTGTCCTTCTGTTGGATGTTCTGTTGAATGGTCTGTGCCAAAACTTCTTGTTGTATTTTCGTCTATTCCTATTTCATATCTTCCTATCCAAAATCCTCCATTTTGGTATACACTTTTTAGCATTTTATTATACTTATCTGTATAAGTATCTGCATCGGCTATTCCACATCCCGAATACCATGTATCAGCATAGTCGGAATATCTTCCTCCAGTAGTATACTTTAATAAATCTGTCTTTATTGAAGCAAGTTCTTCTACTGAAAACTCTGTTATCTTTAATCCCGATTTTGCATATACTGTGTCTGTTTTTGGTACTTCTACCCATACATATTCATTTCCTTTTTTATCTGCTATAACTAGTCCATTATCCAAACTTGTTCCTGGTACTTTTGTGTAATCTTCATTTGGTAAATATGGCTTAGTTTCTTTTGTTCCTTTTAGGTTTCCTGTTACTGTTTCGTCTATCCAATCATTTGTGCTATCCATTTGTTTTTGTTCGTTTGTTTTTGATGTTCCATACTCTCTTCTTGCATCTTTACTTTTTTGGATTATTCCATTTTTGTCCACTACTAAGCTTATGCTTACTCCTGCTAATATCAAAAGCACTACTATTGTTACAACCAAAGCTATCAGTGTGATTCCGTTTTTTGTTTTTTAACATTTTTCTCATTTTTAATTTTCCCCTTTCATTCGTTTCCTTTAAATTTTTTAATGTTTCTTTTGACATTTCGTTCCCCTTTCCTTTTGTATATTGTTATTACAAAACATTATGTTTTATAAATCAACCAGTAATTAAATTTTTATTAAATATATAATTTAATAAAAAAGTCGATCTCATACAGTTGGTTCAAGTCTAATGAATGCTCATTTTTTAGTATTTTTATTTTTCCCATTTTTTTATTTTTCAGTATTGATTTTTTCTTACAGCTATGCTATAAATAGAGATAGTAAAATTTTATTA
>OGNF01002064.1_pt1 | contig 16134 bp, 17 predicted proteins | sample 1573321 | NCBI WGS metagenome assembly OGNF01 (sample SAMEA2581911, study PRJEB24529) | metagenome | biome: Human gut stool | place: China | collected 2011
AAGGAGTGGATGTGAATGATTAAAGTTGCATGTGATTATAATATCAAAGAGGACATAGGTTTTATATTAGAATCAGAAAAGATAAATAATATAGAGTTTGCTGAAAGGGCAAAAGTTTCACGGACTACATTGGAAGGAATAGTGAAAAAAGGCATAGCCAGAGATGATGTCTGCGAAAAAATATATGCTTACGCATATAATAATAAATATAGGATTAATTCGGTTAAGGAAGAATTAATAAAAGAAAAATTTGCATTTGGAATCTATGAAGATGAAAAATGTAATAATTTGATAAAAGAAGTAAAATCAAATAAAAATGATGGATATGTTGTATTTGATCAATTACGATATGGAAAATACTATATAAAAGAAATAAAAGCACCAGTGGGATATGAATTATCAAATAAAATAGTAAATATTGAAATAAATGACAATGGAGTATTTGCAGATGGAAATTTAATAGAAGAAAATGATTCAATATATAGTATTGATTTTGAAAATGATATAATTGAAGTGCCAAACACAGGAGATAATAGACATACAGAAATATTTGCCTTAATTGGAGGATTATCTGCTATATCACTTGCTGGAGCATTTATTTATGATTATAAGAAAAAAAGTAGAAAAAAGAAAAATAAATAAAAATCAAAAATATTATAGACAGAATTAAAAAAATATTGTAGAATGATTTGCATAGGAAATTGATGATTAGTGGAACGGTTTTGCCACCAATTTTGCGATTACATCGTAGGAAAGGTGGTGATGTTTATGGTTAAAGTAATACTATTTTTTGTAATATTGCTAATGTTATCTTTAACATTAAACGTTGCCTTAATTGCAGTTCTTTATAAGAACTGGGTTGATAAGCAACTACATAAATAAAAAATAAACCATTCTACTTTTGACCGAGATGAATGGTTTATAAAACTATATATCGGCAAAACCGTATCTAACGGAATTGTCATTTCCTATAGTTATTATACCTAATTATAATAATAAAGTCAAGATATAAGTTTTCGAGTAAGGAAAAATAAAGAATTCGAATATAGAATTATATAGAGAGTTTGAGCAAGTTTGCTTAGACTTTTATTTTTCATGTAAAAAAGTTTTTAATTAAATATATAATTTAATTAAAAACCGTATATCAAATATATAGCATAACTCTAAGAAAAAATCAATACCATAAAATTCATAAAAATAAAATTTAAAAAAAGTTCAAAATCGTAAAACTTAAGAGCAACAGGTGTTACACAGAAAATATATTTTTATTTAATTATATATTTAATAAAAACGTGAACATAATAAAACAGGAGGAATAAGTTTTATGAGAAGAACAATAGAGAAAATAAAAGAAAGAAAAGGCATAACTTTAATAGCCTTAGTAGTAACAATAGTTGTAATTTTAATACTAGCAGGAATAACAGTAGGAATGGTAACAAGCGATAACGGAATATTAAAAGAAACAAAAAACGCAAAACAGCAAGCAGAAATAGATAATGAAAAGAGCATAGTCGAGAGAGCAAAAATGCTAGCAATGATGAGAAGTAAAAACGGAGCAATAACATATGACATATTTGAACCAGCACTAAAAGACGAAGCAGGAAAAATGTCAACAGACGTAAGCGATGCAGGAGATATAATAGAAGTACTTTTCACAGATTCAAACAGGTATTATGAGGTAGACAAAGATGGAAATGTAAGCGAGCCACAAGAAGTAGTAAAAGACGAATATGCAGGAGATATAACCAAAGGCGGAAGATGTGACGGAAGCAAAGAAAAACCTTATGAAATAAATTGCATAGAAGACTTAGTAGTATTATCAAATATCGTAAACGGTAATGGAATAAAATTTGAAAATGGACAATTGGTAAATGTAAATGGTACGAAGTCGTTCAAAGGAGAGTATTTGATATTAACTAAAAACTTAAATTTTAAATCAAAATATTCATATGCTGATAGTACAAGAACAGATTTTGGAAACTTAAACAACGATGATACAGATGGAAACAGTCTAATGACAGAAATGACAACAGGAACAGGTTTTACTCCGATAAGTTATAGTGCAGGAACATTTAGGGGAAATTTTAATGGTAATGAACATACTATATCAAACATATATATAAATGCAGCAGAAGATGATGAAAAAGCAAAAGGATTATTTGGATATGCTTATGATGCATATATAGGAAATCTTACAATAACTGGAAAAATAAATTCAAACTGGCATACAGGAGGAATGATAGGAGAAGCATGGGGATCCACCATAGAAAATTGTCAAAACAAAGTGGATATAATTGGCTATAATATGGTGGGTGGAATAGCAGGAACTAGCGCAAAAAAAATAGAAAAATGTAAAAACTATGGAACATTAGAAATAACAGGAAATTATTATGGTTATGGAGGAGCTGGAGGAATAATAGGAGTATCATCTGGTGAAGAAACCGAAATTAATAATTGCATTAATTATGGAAAAATTACAGGATTACATAACTCGGGAGGAATACTTGCTACAGCACGTTGCGATGTTACCATAAGAGATTGCAAAAATCTAGGGATGATAAGTATTTCAGGCAACAATAAAGTAGTGGGAGGAATTGTGGCTTGGAAAAGTAATAAAACATTAGAAATAATAAATTCAGAAAATAAAGGAAATATAAAAGGAACAAGGGAATGTGGAGGTATAATAGGAAGTGCTTCAGGAGCTGGTTGGGACTCAATCTTGGATACTTATATATATAATTGTTATAATACAGGTAAAATACAAACAGACAATATAGCAGGAGGAATTATAGGGCAACAAGGAACAACTGCAGCTCAAAACCATGTATATATAAACAATAGCTATAATTTAGGAAAAACAGTAGGAAAACAAATAGGAAATATAATAGGCGTGATTCTAACAAGAACCAACACTGACACAAAAACAGAGTTTACAAATGTATATTATCCCTTAGAGCCAGCAATAGGAACAGGTTCACCAACAAGTGGAAAAGCAACTCTAAAAACTGAAACAGAAATAAAAAGCCAAATATTTGTAGATTTATTAAATTCAAACATAGGAACAAACACAGACTGGAAAAAATGGAAACTAGGAAGTGATGGGTATCCGACATTTGTAGACTAAAAACAAGCAAAACTGATAGCAAAAATGTTATCAGTTTTGTTATTGCGTAAAATAAAATTTAAGAAAATTTTGAAACCATTGACATTTGAAACTTGCCATTATATAATTTGAGCACGAAAGAGGTAAAACAAAATGATTAAAAGACTAATATTTGATTTAGACAATACATTAATAGACTGGAAAGAAGAATACTGGGGAGCAGTAGAGAAGAGCTTTGAAGATTTAGGACTAGAATATACAAGCAAAGATATGGATGCCGTAAAGCATGCTATAGATATATATGAAGATGGAAGAAATATTACATATAATAAAGAAAAAATGCAAAAGACTGTTGAAAATGAACTAGGATACAAATTGCCAGATAATTTTATGGAAAGATGGTCGGAAAATTTAAAAACTTGTATACCAGAAAAAATTGATAACGACATAATAGAAAGCTTAGAGTATTTGAGTAAAAAATATGATTTGGTAATTTTATCAAACTGGCTTAGAGATTCACAAATTGGAAGATTAAAAAATGCTAATTTATATAAATATTTTTCTGATTTTTATATAACAGAAGATATACCAATGAAACCTAACAAAGAAAGTTTTGAGATAGCCATAGGAAGTTATGCAAAAGACGAATGTATTATGATAGGTGATAGCTTAAAAACTGACATAAAAGGAGCGGTTAATGCAGGAATAAAAGCAATATATCTAAATAAAACATCAGAAGAAGATATTAATACAGAGAATATAACAACAATACATAAATTGTCGGAACTTAGGAAAATTCTTTAAAACAGTTGATTAATCATAAAAAAAGTAGTAAGATATAAATGCGAATATTACAAAGTAAGAAAGGATGTTAAAGATGAGATATTCTGAACAAAATAATGAAGACAACTTAGTAAAAATAAAAGTAATAGGTGTCGGAGGAGCAGGAAATAATGCTGTAAATAGAATGATTGAAGAAGGAATAAGAAATGTTCAATTTATAGCTATAAATACAGAAGAACAAGCACTAGCTCAATCAAAAGCAAATTTTCAAATGCATATAGGGAAAAATACAACTAAAGGGTTGGGTGCAGGTTCTAATCCAATACTTGGAGAAATGGCAGCAAGAGAAGACGAGGAAAATATTAGAAGTGTACTAACAGGAACTGATATGGTATTTGTTACAGCCGGAATGGGTGGAGGAACAGGTACAGGAGCAGCACCAGTAGTATGTGAAATTGCAAAATCAATGGGAATATTAACAGTTGGAATTGTTACAAAACCATTTATCTTTGAAGGAAAAAGAAGAAGAAATAATGCAGAAGACGGAATTGCAAGAATGAAGAGAAATGTTGATGCACTTATTGTTGTAGAAAACAACAACTTACTAAAAGCTGTTCCAAAGGGAACAACAATGGTAGAAGCTTTTAGTGAAGCTGATGGAGTTCTAAAGAAAGGTGTTCAAGGAATTACAGACTTAATTACAATTCCTGGATTTATCAATATCGACTTTGCAGATATTAAAACTATAATGAAAGATAGTGGAATAGCTCATATGGGTATTGGACTTGCAGAAGGCGACCAAAGAGCATTAGATGCAGCAATAGATGCAATGGATAGTCCGCTTCTAGAAACATCTGTAAAAGGAGCAAAAGGACTTATAGTAAATGTAACTGGCGGAATTGATTTAGGACTAAGTGAAGTTAGCACGGCAGTTGGATATATAAAAGAATTCTTAGATCCAGAAGCAAACATCATTTTCGGAACAATAGTTGATGAGAGAATACACGATGCTGTAATGGTAACTGTTATAGCAACAGGCATTGAAGAGAATGCAGAAGAAAGAGTAATTAAATATAACATATAAATGAATCCTCCTTAAATATGAAACATATCTTATGTAGAGCGAATATTATACAATAAGATAAGCCATCATTTCATATTTAAGGAGGAATTTTAAGTGAATATAACAGTAGTGGACCAAACTATTATAGGAATATTAGTGCCATTTCTAGGAACATCACTAGGAGCTGCATTAGTATTTTTTCTTAAAAAAGAAATAAAACCAATAATTCAAAAAATATTGTTAGGATTTGCATCAGGAGTGATGATTGCTGCTTCTGTGTGGTCATTATTATTACCAGCAATAGAAATGGCAGAAAATCAAAATAAAATAGCTTGGGTTCCAGCGACAGTTGGATTTGCACTAGGAGTAATTGTTTTAATACTAATAAATAATATTGCAGACAAAATGGAAAGCAAGGCTCTAAAAAACACAGAAGATAAAGTAAAAAGTACAAGTATGTTAGTATTAGCTGTAACCCTACATAACATACCAGAAGGTAGATTTCAAAGTAGACAGTATGCAGGATAAAACAATTTGAATTTAATAGAAATACTTAAATTTCAGAGTTTAAAAAATTTTGAAGTTTATTTTTAACTATTGACAAAAAACAGATGTTTGATGCAAAATTGAGAAAAATATAAATTTTGTAAGTTTATGGAAAAGTTTTAAATATTATGATATAAATAGAATAATTAATGTAACTTATAATAATAAAGATTTATTGGATGATGATTATAGTACAAATATTCAAAAGCTAAAAAACGAGATAAAATCGATAAATATAATATTAAGTTGTGGAGGAAAAATAATAAATGAAATATGATAATAGAAAAAAAGAAGATAAATTAATTCGTTCAAGTGCTGCTGAGTATTTAACATATATAGCGGCGGCTGGAGAAAACGGAGTTGAATTGAGATATGAAGATGAAAATATTTGGTTAACTCAAAAAATGTTATCAGTATTATATGGTGTATCAACATCTGCAATTAATCAACATATAAAAAAGATATATGAAGATAAGGAATTAGAAGAAAAATCAACTATTAAGAATTTCTTAATAGTTCAAGATGAGGGAAATAGAAAAATTTCAAGAAATGTAATACATTATAATCTCCAGATGAATACAATTCAATAGAGAAATATATAAGTAATTAAATTAAGATTAAATACAAATTACAAGGTGTATTTTTAATTTATAATTTTATTCTAACATCAAAAATGTTAAATAAAAAAAGCAAATTTTACTATTTACTTATTATAATGATTATGATATAGTAGCAGTAAGGAGGAGAAAACTATGAAGAAACAATGGATAATGTGGGTGGCAGTTGTGGTTGTTGTAATTGCCGTGATTGGAGTGGTTGCTATTAGTGGAAAAAATGGAGGAACTACGGCAACGGAAATTAACATGAAAAAAATGTTCAATACTATTTATGCTGATTTAAAGGATCAATTACCAGATAGCTTAACAACACAAGAAATTGATATCAAAGATGGTGAACAAGTTGCAGAATATACTGGACTTGTTTCAACAAAAAATGTTGAGAAGTTACTAGTTTCAGAACCTATGATAAGTTCGCAAGCATATTCAGCTGTTGCTTTAAAAGTAAAAGCAGGAGCAGATATTGAAGGTATTAAACAAGAAATGCTAGATAACTTAAATATGAACAAATGGATATGTGTTTCAGCAGAAAAATTATATATAACTAGTTATAATAACATAATATTTGCTGTAATGTCTGATGAGGATTGGGCAAAACCTGTTTATGATGGCTTTAAAAAATATGTAAACAATAAAAATGGAAAAGAGCTAGAAAAAACAGCACAAGAAGATATTTCACTTCCAGACGAAATGTTAATAGTAGAATAATTACAGTAAAAAGCTTCTTATAAAGAAGCTTTTTACATATAGGAGGTAAATATGCTATTTACAAGTATTAGCTTTTTGTATTATTTCTTACCAATTGTTATAATTTTATATTTTATTGTACCAAAGAAATTTAAAAACTTTATTCTTTTTTTATCTTCAATATTTTTTTACTTTTGTGGAGAACCAATATATACCTTTTTGATGATTGGTGAAATTTTTATAGCCTATGTGGGAGCTAGGTATTTAGAAAAACATAGGAAAAAGAGTATTCTTGTTTCTTTGCTTGCTATACATATAGGTGCATTGGGACTGTTTAAATATTCTGATTTTACAATAAACAATATAAATCAAATTTTGGGAAGTAAAATTCCATTATTAAAATTAGCACTACCAATAGGAATTTCGTTTTACACCTTTCAAATTATAAGTTATGTAGTTGATGTATATAGAGGAAAAGTAAAAGCGCAGAAAAGCTTTTTGAAACTGGCAACATATGTATCATTATTCCCTCAACTAATTGCAGGACCTATTGTTAGATACGAAACTATTGAGAAGGAACTAGATAGTAGGACAAGCAATTTCGAAAATTTTGCATATGGTGTAAGAAGATTTGTCATAGGACTTGGAAAAAAAGTGCTAATAGCAAATATGTTAGGCGAATTATGTGATGTATTTTCTACCACAAACGAAAAAAGCATTCTATTTTATTGGATATTTGCAATAAGCTATTCGCTTCAAATATACTTTGATTTTTCGGCATATTCAGATATGGCAATTGGTTTAGGACGTATGTTTGGATTTCACTTTTTAGAAAATTTCAATTATCCATATATTTCAAAAAGCATAACTGAATTTTGGAGAAGATGGCATATGTCTTTAAGCTCGTGGTTTAGAGATTATGTATATATTCCACTTGGTGGAAACAGGAAGGGAACTATAATTTTAGTAAGAAATATTTTTATAGTTTGGGCTCTAACAGGAATTTGGCATGGTGCAAATTGGACTTTCGTAATATGGGGATTAATGTTTGGAATAATGCTTATAATAGAAAAATTATTTTTGACAAAACATTTAGAGAAAATGCCTTCGATTTTACAAAGGATTTATGTTTTATTTACAGTAATGATAAGTTTTATAATATTTAATGCAAATAGTATAAGGGAGGCGTGGAATAATATTATAGGCCTATTTGGAGCAAATGGAGAAAGCTTAATAAATGCAAGTACAGTATATTATTTAAAAAGTTATTTGGTGGTATTAGTAATAGCGATAATTGGAAGCACACCATTACTAAAAAACATAATAGAAAAACTAAAAACAAAAACTAATGCAAATAAAATAATAAATTTGTTAGAGCCAATAGCAATGACTTCAATATTGATTATAGTTACCGCATATTTGGTAGATAATTCATATAATCCATTTCTATATTTTAGGTTTTAAGGAGGCAATATGAACGATAAATTAAAAAATGTTGTAGTTACAATAGCATTTGTATTTATAATTGTAATTTTTTTCATAGCAAATATAATAAAAAAAGATGACACAATTTCTATTGCTGAAAGAAGAAAATTGGAACAATTTCCTCAAATTTCTGCCAAAACAGTTTTTAATGGTACTTTCTTCAATAAATTTAATAAATACACCACAGACCAATTTGTACAAAGAGAAAAATTTAGAAAGCTTAAAATAAATGCAGAATTTAATTTGCTTAGAAAAAGTGATTACAATAATCTTTATCAATATGGAGATTACATAATAAGCCAAACATATCCATTAAATGAGAAATCAGTTTTAAATATCTCAAAAAAAATAAATCAAATATACGAGCAATATTTAACTGATCAAAACAATGTATATTTTACGATAGTTCCAGATAAAAATTATTTTATAAATGATGAAAATTTAAAATTAGATTACAATAAATTAGAAAATTTATTAAACAGAAATTTATCATTTGCTAAATATATACGAATATTTGATATGTTAGAACTAGAAGATTATTATAAAACAGATACGCATTGGAAACAGGAAAGGTTATTAAAAGTAGCAAAAACTATTGCTGAGAGTATGAATGTGAATTTAGAAAACGAATATAAAGAAAAAACGATTTGCGATTTTCAAGGCACATATTCAGGACAATTGCCAATTTCTACTGCCAAAGACAAAATAAAAATATTAACAAATTCTGAGATAGAAAAAAGCAAAGTATATAATTATGAAACAAAAAAAGAAAATAAGGTATACAATATGGAAAAAATAAATTCGCTAGATAAATATGATATATACTTATCTGGTGCTACACCAGTACTGAAAATAGAAAATCCTGAGAATAAAACAGGTAATGAGCTTATAATATTTAGAGATTCTTATGCTAGCAGTTTAGTCCCATTATTTATACCTAAATATAGTAAAATTACTTTAATAGATACAAGATATATTTCACCAAAATTGTTACCTAATTATGTAGAGTTTAATAATCAAGATATTCTATTTATGTATAGTACGCTTGTAATAAATAATAGTTACTCATTAAAATAGCAAATAAGAGATGACTTTTTGGTCACCTTGTAATTTTATTCTAACATCAAAAAATATTGACTTTAATTCAATAATGTGATATTCTGCATAGGTAAAAAGTATTAGGAGGTAATAATTATGGAATTAAAAGGATCAAAAACAGAGCAAAATTTAATGACGGCTTTTGCCGGAGAATCTCAGGCAAGAAATAAATATACATATTTTGCTAGTAAAGCAAAAAAAGAAGGATATGAACAAATAGCTGCAATTTTCCAAGAAACAGCTGATAATGAAAAAGAACATGCAAAAATGTGGTTTAAATTATTAAATGGTGGAGAAATTGGAACAACAGCTGAGAACTTAAATGCTGCTGCTGATGGAGAAAATTATGAATGGACAGATATGTATGCTGAATTTGCTAAAATAGCTAAAGAAGAAGGTTTTGACCATATTGCATACTTATTTGAAGAAGTTGGTAAAATTGAAAAAGAACATGAAGAAAGATATTTAAAATTATTAGAAAATGTAAAAGATGGAAAAGTGTTTGAAGCAGGAGAAGTTAAAATATGGAAATGTAGAAATTGTGGACATATTGTTGTTGGAACAAAAGCTCCAGAAGTTTGCCCTGTATGTAGCCATCCAAAAGCATATTTCGAAATTAAAGCTGAAAATTATTAAAATATAGAAAAACTATTCTTATGAGAAATATAAATTAATATGGAGGGAATTTATGAAAAAAGAATTAGTAATAAAAAGATGTTCTAAATGTCAAGCTTTAGTTGAAGTCATAAAAGATTGTACTAGTGATAATTGTAGTATTAAATGTTGCGGTGAAGAAATGATAGAATTAGCTCCAAATAGTGTAGACGCATCTTTTGAAAAACATGTACCAAACTATGAAGCAATAGATAATCATATAATTGTAAAGGTTAACCATGTTATGGAGGAAGACCATTTTATAGAATGGATTGCAATGTTAGCAAATAATAAAATTATAAAGAAATTTTTATTGCCAGGTGAAGAAGCCTGTGTAATATTTCCATATGTTAAAGGAAGTAAAATTTATTCTTTTTGTAATAAACATGGACTTTGGTCAAAAGAAGTTGAATAAATATAGATAAATTAAGCTTTTTGTGTGAGATTTGTTACATAGAAATGATTGTGATAAAAATGAAAGATATTATCATTTCTGATGATATAATGTAGAAGCAGTAAAATTTGAAGATTTACCAGATGATTGGGTTTGTCCTTTATGTGGTCTTGGAAAAGTTTTGTTCCTACTCCTTTTTGCACAGAATTTTGATAACATAAAACAAATGTAATATGTTTTTATGCTACCGTATTACAATAAGAAATATTATTTATTCTTGTAATACGGTAGCATAAGTACTATTTTGGATGTAAAGTAGTAAAAAGAATGGAATCTATTAAATATGTATAAAGGAGAGTGATAAAAATGTTAAAAAATGCTATAGCATATATCTTGAGAAAGAGGAGTAGAACAGTTATTATATTTATTATTTTAACAATAGTTCTTTCATGCTTATACTCATGTTTAAACATAATGAAATCAACAATCAGCTTAGAAAATAATTTATATAAGTTATCAAATACATCTTTATCAATAACACAAAATAACAATGAGAACTTTAAAACAAATCAATTTAAAGAAATAGAAAATATAAAAGAGATAAAAGAAACAATTCCCCAATATGATGGACTAGCAAAATCTACAAATATTAAAGCAGTAGAAGGAATGCAAATGATCGAAAGAGACGATATGCCAGAAGAATTTAGAAATATATTTTCAATAGAAGCCACAAATAATACTGGAAAGGACAATTTATTTAATAGTGGAGTTTTTACTCTTATAAAAGGTAGACATATTGAAAAAGATGACAGAGAAAAAATTATTATACATGAAGAACTGGCACAAAAAAATAATTTAGAATTAAATGATAAAATTCGTCTTGAACTATTTGATTTAAACAATAATGAAATAAAAACAGAATATGAATTTGAGATTATTGGGATTTTTTCTGGAAAAAAACAAGAAAAATACACAGGAATGACATCAGACTTTAGTGAAAATATGGTATTTATCGATTATGAATCAAGCCAAACAGCATTAAACAACGCAGAAAACAATAAAGTTGTAAATAAACTTGAAATAATTTCAGATAGTTCAAAAGATACAAATATAGTATTAAATAAAATTAAAGAAATAAAAATTGATTGGTCAAAATTCAATATTGAAAAAAATGATGATGTATATGAAGAAACTTTAGAATCTGTAGAAGGGATAAAACATATAATAAAGGTTATGACATATTCAATTATGACAGGAGGAATAATAGTTTTATCATTAATATTAATTTTATGGCTAAGGGAAAGAATTTATGAAATAGGAATATTATTATCAATAGGAATAAGTAAAGCAAAAATTATAGCTCAATTTACATTTGAGTTAATATTTATATCACTACCATCTATAGTAGCATCTTTATTTTTAGGAAATGTGATATTAAATCAAATAATAGGTGGATTTATCAATTCTGATAATTCGACAATAAATATTAATAATCTACTAAAAAATGATAATTTAATATCAAATATTACAATATTTTTACAAAGTTATGGAATATTAATAGTAATTATTGTTTTATCAGTTATTATTGCAAGTGCAATGATATTAGTAAAAAAACCAAAAGAAATATTATCAAAGATAAGTTAGGAGATTGCAATGGATATATTAGAAATAAAAAATGTAACATATAATTATTCAAATTCAAAAGAGAAGATTTTGTCATCAGTAAATCAAAAGTTTGAACTTGGACAATTTTATGCAATAATAGGAAAATCAGGAGCAGGGAAGTCAACATTACTTTCATTATTAGCAGGACTAGACAAACCACAAAAAGGTCAAATTCTATTCAAAAATGAGGATATAGAGAACAAAGGGTATAGTAATCATAGAAAAAACAATATAACATTAGTTTTTCAAAATTATAATTTAATTGATTATTTAACACCAATAGAAAATGTTAGATTAGTAAATAAAAAGGCATCAGAAGATATTTTGTTAAAATTGGGACTTGATAAAAGTCAGATAAATAGAAATGTAATGAAACTATCTGGTGGTCAACAGCAAAGAGTAGCCATAGCAAGAGCATTAGCATCAGAAGCACCAATAATTCTAGCTGACGAACCTACAGGAAATCTTGATAGTGACACTGCAGGAGAAATAATAGAAATATTAAAAAAATTGGCTAAAGAGAGAAATAAATGTGTAATAGTTGTAACACATAGTAAGGAAGTTGCAAATTCTGCTGATATTATTTTAGAATTAAGTGACAAAAAATTAAGAAAGATAAGTAAAATTAATTAGGGGGGATATTGATGATAAAAAATGCTTTTGCATATGTAACAAGAAAAAGTTTAAAATCAATAATAATATTATTAGTTATTATGGCTATGTCAACACTTAGTCTGATTAGCTTGGCAATTAAAGATGCTACTAATAGAGCTTCAGAAGAAACTTTTAAAAATATAACAAATAGTTTTTCTATGGAAATAAATAGAAGAGTTAATCTTGGAACACCTAGAGGTGGAGGGAATATAAAAGGAAAAGACATAAAAAAAATAGCTGAATCTGAAGATATTTCCTCTTTTGTAAAGAGAATAAATAGTGTAGCTGATTTGGTAGATAATGATATTATAGAAACTAAAAAAACAATTGCAAATCAATCACCAGAAAGAGCAGAAAATTTTAAAAGAACAGTTATGCTAACAGGAGTTAATGATTCATCAAAAGAAAATAAATTTGTGTCAGGAGCTTACAAATTAATAGAAGGAGAACATTTGGAAGAAAATGACAAAAGTAAGATTTTAATACATAAAGACTTAGCTGAAAAAAACAATTTGAAAATTGGAGATAAAATAAAAATTAAGTCCAATTTATTTGATGCAGATAATGAAAAAGGAGCAAATGAAACACTAGAAGTAGAAATAAAAGGAATTTTCGATGGCCACAATAAAAGTAGTGTAACTTCTGCACAAGAACTTTACGAAAATACATTAATAACAGATTTAGATACAGCTGCAAAAGTTTATGGAAATACAGAAGATACTGCAGTATATCAAGATGCAACATTTTTTGTAAAAGGTGATAAAAATTTGGATCAAGTCATTAAAAATATTAAAAAACTTGATATAAATTGGAAACAATACAATTTAATTAAAAGTTCAACAAATTATCCAGCACTACAACAATCAATATCTGGTATATATTCAATAGCAAACAAATTATTTGCTGCTTCATTAATATTTGCAGGTATTACAGTTTCATTATTATTACTTTTATGGATGAATGCTAGAAAAAAAGAAATAGCAATTTTTCTATCATTAGGAATATCAAAATTGAAAATTTTTGGACAATTTGTTGTTGAATTAGTATTTATATCTATCCCTGCTTATATAGGCTCATATTTCTTAGCGCTTTATACAGGAAACATGATAGGAAATAATATATTAAATAAAGTTACTGGAAATATAACAAAACAAATAGCAAAGCAATCGGCATCTAGTGGACTTGGTGGAGGAGCAGAAGTAGACGGCTTTAATAAAACTCTAACAAGCTTAGATATTAATATATTACCAAAATCAATAATATATGTAATTTTATTTATGTCTTTGGTACTTATAATATCTTTAGTGTTATCATCTATAAGTAGTTTAAAAAAGAGCCCAAAGGAATTGTTAATTGATACAAAGTAGATGACATAGTTTACAGATAATTAAATAATAAATAGTGTAAAAGCTAATAAGGATTTAGTTATGAATAAAGAAGAAATAATAAAATATTGTTTAACATTAGAAAATACATATAAAGATTGTCCATTTCCAGATGACTTTGAATCAGTAACAATGAAACAGTGTAAAAATAAAAAGTGGTTTGCACTAATTATGAATGTTAATAATAAGTTATATCTTAATGTAAAAACAGATCCAAACTATTCAGACATATTAAGAAATACTTATGATTATATAATACCTGCTTATCACATGAATAAGGAACATTGGAATACAATTATTATAGATGAAAAGGTGGACGAGGATTTAGTAAAAGAATTGATAGAACAAAGTTATCAATTGACAAAGTAAAGTTAAATGCAAATAGTAATTTCTTGTTTGAATTGGAGGGGAAAAGATGAGTTTTTCATATACTAGAAAAATAAACTATTATGAAACAGATAAAATGGGAGTAGTTCATCATTCAAATTATATAAGATTTTTAGAAGAGGCAAGATGCAGATGGTTAGAAGAACTGAATATATCAATGGAAAAATTAGAAGAATTAGGTTATACTATTCCAACATTAGAAGTCAATTGTAAATACAAATATCATATAACAAGTGGAGATATAATTATAATAGAACCTAAAATAACTGAATTTAATGGAGTAAGAATGACAGTAACTTATAATGTTATTGATAAAAAGACAGAAAAAATTGTTATAAATGCTTGGACAAAACATGGTTTTACGGATAAAACTTTAAGACCAATAAATATAAAAAAGAAGAATGAAAAAATATATACAATATTTGAAAAATTGTTAGAAGAAGGTATAAAAACCAATAAATAATTTCAAGGCAAATTATAACAATAACTAGTAATTTAGAGGTGTAAGATGGAATATAAAGAATATGGATCAAAGAATAATGATATTATAATTTTATTACACGGTGGAGGTCTTTCTTGGTGGAATTATATAGATGAAATATCCTTGCTTGAAAATGAATTTCACATAGTTATTCCTATATTAGATGGACATTCAGGAAGTGATACAAATTTTACTTCTATTGAAAGCAATGCTCTAGAAATTATAAATTTTATAAATAAAAATTATAATGGAAAAGTAAAACTAATTGGAGGGTTATCATTAGGCGGACAAATTTTATTAGAAATATTATCTAAAAATCCTGATATATGTGAATGTGCTATTATTGAAAGTGCTTTGGTAATGCCAATGGACTTTACCTATAAAATGATAGAGCCAATATTTAATTTATCATATTGTTTGATAAGCAAAAAGTGGTTTTCAAAACTACAATTTAAAAGTTTGAAACTTAAAAAAAGCTTGTTTGTTCTATATTATGAAGATACTTGTAAAATTACAAAAGATAATTTAATTGCTTTTATGAAGTCAAATTCTAATTATGAAGTAAAAAACACTTTATCGCATACTAAAGCAAAGACCCTCGTATTAGTTGGAAGTAAAGAAAGACCTATTATGAAAAAATCAGCAACTAAAATTGTTCATTTAATACCAAATAGTGAACTTGAAGTATTACAAGGATATTATCACGGAGATATTAGCATAAATCATGCAGATGATTATGTTGAAAGAGTAAAGAGGTTAGTTCGTTAAATTACAATTTTGATAATAAAGAAAAAGGAGATTATGTATTATGAAAAGAGAAAGATATTCAATAATTTATAGTAGTAAAACAGGAAATACAAAAAAACTTGCAGAGGCAATCTATAATACTTTACCTCAAAATAAGTGTGATTATTATGGTACAGTGGATAAAATTGATGATGTATTAAGTAATGTAATTTATATTGGTTTTTGGACAGAAAAAGGAAATGCTGATCATCTAACAATAGATTTTTTAAATAAATTAAAAAACAAAAAAATATTTTTATTTGGGACAGCAGGATATGGCGAAAGTGAAAAATATTTTGAGGGTATTATTAATAATGTAAAAAAGAATATTGATAGTAGCAATACA
>OGNF01002068.1_pt1 | contig 16121 bp, 17 predicted proteins | sample 1573321 | NCBI WGS metagenome assembly OGNF01 (sample SAMEA2581911, study PRJEB24529) | metagenome | biome: Human gut stool | place: China | collected 2011
AGGGCGATCACCGGTTCAACGAAAATCTTTAAGATGATTCCCATCTATTATATCCGCGGCCAATATAAAGCGCCGGGCTTGTCTGTAAAGATACCTGCAAGCCCGGCTCCCCGCCACTCGTCAAACTGATTTCTGGTTATAGCCTATAGTGGAGGTCACGGAAAGATTGACGCTCGCAAGGGCTGTACAGCTATTTATTATTTCAGAATGCCCGATGAAGCAGAACCGGAAATTTGAGGTTCATTATCGCGACCGACTTTTTTGCCGAAACTGAATGTATATGTCGCTGTGATTTTCACCAGCGCATGAGAATTTCCATTTATAAAAGTTTCTTCTGTACTGTAAAACTTGCTGTTCATTACACGGCTCGCACTCCTCCAGTTCCATCTGCCGATATTCATAATCAATGCGGATATGTTCCACCCTGAATTTGACCAACCTATATTAACATAGTAGTTATTCTTTTCGTGCTGCCACAGACCGTTCATCATGCCGTCCCATGTTCCGGCCTTAGAGATATATGTCAGGCCGAAGTGCCAGTTTTTCAGATAATAATACAGCTGAAGATTATAGCGGATATTAAAATGGTTTACATTGTATGGTCTGCCATTGTGATTGAACACCTGACTTAAATTTCCTGCCAGCAATAAAGATCTGTTAAAGAAGCGCGCTGTTCCCTTTATGCCATACACGCCTTGTGCATACGATCCCATGGGCTGTTTTATTGTTCGGATGACTCCATTGCCGTCTGCTACATAATCATAGGCATAACGGTCTTTTACAATCCACCCCCATGAATATGCACTTAAACTGTAATTGTTATCGGGAATCCATGTGTATGAGAAATCAAAATCACAACTTTTTGCCGGGAACAGATTCGGATTCCCGGTATATTTAAGGAACGGAGACGCAGTTATTACCTGATTGCTTTTGTAATTGGGTGAAGGCAACCATGATTCATATCTGAATATTGCCGATAAAGAATGTCTGTGGTTTGGCGAATACTGTACTGACACATCAAAAGAAGGGGCGTTTCGTCGGTCAAAAGATGAGCCGAATTGCAATCTATCCCAGTTCCAGCCAAATCCTATAAGTCCGCGAACATTATTAAAGGAAAGCTCATAGTTTGCACCAAAGCCTACGCGCGAGGATTTGGCCCGATCCAGCCCATTGGCGGAACCGGAGTAAGATGTGCGGTTATATTGATAGGAGCCTTTGACAAATCCCAGTATGCTCCCGAATTTTCCAAAATCATGCTTGAATTTCAGGTCTCCCGACAGGTAATTGGTATTGTCCACTGCTGAGTTCAAGATAGATGAATGACCGGATTCCAAATAATCACTGCTTTGGGATGTGTGCGACAGGCTGTATTTCGGTGTGAAGGTAATTGAATTATCATTCGGAAGTATAAAGAAATAATAGCCATTGTAAGATATGAACTTCGAGAAATTATTTGATGAGGAATAATATTCGGACGCGGGATATATATTTTCAGAATATTGTATCAGGCCGTTTCTGACGGTGTTCGGTTGTCGGTCAAGATTGCTATTAATTAATGTAGAAGCCTGTATTTTATCGGAATTATATGTTGCCTTGAATATCAGATAATAGTTGTTGCGATGGCGTTTGGAGTATGTCAGGCCTGAGATGCGCTCGAATTGTTCCACAGTTCCATCGTCCTGAGGCAAACGGAAAGTTTCAGCCATATCTGAGCCAGTATGTGTTGAGCCATTGTTATATGCCGAGCCCATAATATCGTATGTCATTTGCTTATATTGTATGCGCACATTGCCGATCATCTGCTCCTGATGCCCGTTAAGAAATGTGCCGAAACCGTACGCTTTTGCATAGCCGCCATACTCATATTGCTGCATTATAAAATTGATTACATGTGGATTACCTTGTAAGCGTGGATCGGACGGGTATTCAAGATATTCCACACGTTTCACATCGCTCACGCGCATCGCCAGCAAATCGTTCTCAGACTCCGGGATATAGTCAATGAATACAGCAACCGGTTTGCCTACATTGGTTGTTATTGAATTCCCGGAAATAATGCCTAACTGAGGTATTGCCATCTGGTTGAGCAGTTCCGCACCGGATTGCGAAGCGTTCTTTTGTGTCGCGGATGGAAGATATACTGATTTGTCAGAATTTAGGCATGCATTTTCCGCCTCGACAGTAACCGTACCCAATGAAACAGTCTGTTCTTCCATTAATATTGTACCCATGGAAAATGCGTTAAATTTCTTTGATGTTGTTTTATAACCCAGACACGATAGTTTTCCTATTACTTCTTTTCTGTCACAAGGTATGGAGAATCTTCCGGTATCATCGGTAATTCCGTAAGTAATGACTGTCGAATCTTTCGGAGTAAGCAACATTACAGTCGCCGCGACCACAGGCTCGTTGTCGCTACCGATAATATTACCGGTATAGCAAAACTTACCGTGCTGAAAGGCTTCTATGTAGTAATTCTGATTTTTCTTGATAATGGAAATCGGGTTCAGTCCGATGGCCTGGCGTAATGCCGTATATACATCATCGGTGGCAATTCGGGCAGAAGTACGATAATTGTCAAGTTCCTTGTATATGAACGATATATTGACGTCCGGGTGATCTTTGCTGATTTGGACAATAGCTTCGGATATTGGAGTATTATTGAATGTATAGGCGTATTTGTAAGCGCTGGCTGAAATGAATGTCATCGCAGCCAATATTATGGTCAGTATAGCTTTCATTTTCAGTCGACGGTCAGGACGTTGCCGTTACGTTTTATATTGATCCGCTCGAAAGTGTTGAGTTGTTCCACCACCTCATTCAAAGGCAGCGACGGATCAAACTTATAGTACAGATGCAGAGAAGCGACTGCCGTGTCATTGAACGTCACTTCAACTCCGTATACTTCGGCAACTTCCTTCATTATTTTTTCAAGAGGTTCATCCTCAAACATTACAGGAGCAAATTTCACATTGACAGAGTCACGCTTAGTCGCTATCGTATCTGTAGATATGGCGACAGCAGGCGTTGCCGCAGATGTGTTTTCAGCAATCGGTTCGGGTTTATCGTTGATCACCGACACAGTAACTGCTATCCCGGCGGCGACAGCTGCGATTGATGTGCCGGCTATGGCCGTGATTGATGCGGCACGACTGCCGAGCCATGAGAATATTCGGCGTTGGTGACCTAACCGAGAGGTTGAGAATTTCGCCCATTCGGCGCTGACATTCGGCTCTTCGGCGCTTTTTATCGCTGACTCCGTTTTGCAGAGCAGATTGTAAATTCCGCGAGTCTCCGGCTCAGACAATATTTCGGCCAACTGTTCCGAAGTATAATTTTCGGGATGTTCGATAATATCAAGCACGAGGTCGTATTTATCCATTTTCGTTGAGTTTTTTACGGATGATTTTTAGCGCATGACTAAGATGACGGTAAACGGCGGTCTCGCTTATACCCATTACTGCTGCAATACGGGCAAACGTCATTCCGTCAGAAAAACGCAATTCCATGACGCGGCGTGCTTGCGGCGGGATGTCATTGTGTATCAGGCTGTGAATCCGGGCTATGGTCTCCTCATCAGGCCAATCTTCACTGTCGTACTCCTCATTGTCAAGGAAATAACGGTTGACTATGCGCTGATGGACCCCGCAGTCGCGGATATGGTTGAGACAACGGTTCCTGACCGATCTGAGCAGATAACCTGCGTCGGTAAGGATGGACCGGTCACCGTCGAGCAGCGATGCAAACACATCATGGACGATGTCGCGCGCAAGATCACCGTCATGCAGAAGAGCCGTGGCCAACCGGTACATCTGCGCATAATGCGCTTTGAATAGCCGCTCTATGTCATTTTTGTTCGTCATACACTGATAAGACACACAACTTTCGCAAAACTCAACCCTCGGTAGATTCTTTTTGAAAAATTTTTATAATAATTTTTCATAGTGTTGCATCGTTTTTTCTCGAGCGTCTGTAATTTTTTGCGTAAATTCGCGTCTGATAAGAAAAAAAACTTCAAATCCGTTCTACTATGTTAAATTTACCATGGTACGCATATCTGCCTGTCGCGGCAGGCATAATTGGCGGCATAATCGGCGGCTACTGTTATAAAAAGAATCATAGAGATAAAAAGAAATAATATCAGACGATGCTTTAATCGTCATGGGCGGTTGTGGCGCGTTTCATCGTATTGGCGCCCTTGCGCAAGGCGATTGGAAGTTTACTGAAGCTGCATGATCCGGTCGCGGACAACGGAAAGAACGCCTCGTACGGAGGAAAAATATCGGATGGCGTTGTCCTCCGTACGGCCTTCGGGAACCGTGACGGCTATGCCGTTGATGTTTTCATAGATATACAGGATTTTCGATCCGTATTTATCGGCAGCCTTCAGCAGGTCTTCTTTCCCCTCTTCGGGATCATAGTAAATGATGAGATTGGCGGCTTCAGTGTTGCCGCAGGTTGACTTTGAGACCGCGCAGGCAGCCAGAAAGGATGCCGACGCGACAACAAGCGCTTTTATGATTCGTATTACAGGCATTTATGTGATTACTGATAAACGGTCAGTACGACGGCACAAAAATACGTCAAATTATCGTGATAAACAAGTTGAGGGGATATTAGCAAAAAAACGTACGGGGCGCCCCGGAGGTGATAAATTATTAGCCGCGCAGCAAAGTTGCCGCGCGGCCATTTTCATAACTTCGCGAAGAGTATTTATCAAAAGATAAGCGGGCCTTATCTGATATAGACTTTTTCGGCCCGCGATCCGGTGCGTCGGATGTAGCAGCCGCTCGAAGGCTCGGCTACGCGCATGCCCTGGAGCGTGTAGTATTCGGGAGTGCCTTCTTCTGTTGAGATTTCTGCATCGCTGACACCCTGCCAGTCGGGCATGTAGATGACTGTCTCGGGGGCGTTGCAGCCGCAGAGGTCGTCCTCGTCGATTTCATCGCCGAGGTTGACGAGCGACCACATAGGCGCGGCGATATGGATTTCGTGGTTTTCGAAAGTCGTCACCAGATCGGGGCATTTCTCATTGATTTCCACCGCGCCGTCGGGGTCGTCATAGAAGAACAGGCTGTAGCCTTCGAAATTATGCACTATGTATTCGATAGGAGTCTTGCTGATGGGATGAATGGCTGTGATGCCCGTGAACTGCGGCATGATGATTATCAGACGCGGGTCAGTCATGTCGATGATGAGGTCGCGGTTTTCTTTCAGGCCTTCGTGGAACTGGCTGAACCATCCCGTGGCGCTCCGCCATGGCTCGACGATGCGTATGTAGCCTTCGGGAGTGGTACTCCGCTGGAACATGCAGGTGAGCACATATTTCGTCGGATCGACGCGGTTGCCGTCGTCATCGCGCCATATGCATGTGAGCCAGCCGTCGTAGATCTCGCCCTGCCCCCAGTCCTGCCAGCCGTAGTCGTGGCCGTCTATAAGGGTGGGGCGTGCGGCCGACATCAGTTCGGTCCCGGCGCCGCACAGGTGAGCGAACGAACGCTCGGCCGCGGTGGGTTGTTGTGCCGATGCGACGGCGGCGACTGTCAGAAATGAAAGAGTTAACAGCAGTTTCATAGAAAAATGTTTTAAGGTTGTATATTATATTCGGCTGATAGCGCCACGACCCTAAGCCGCTATGCAAAAATTAGCGTTGGCCGTGCAATTTTTTGTGTCGGACGGACGTTAGACTTGTATGAAAACTGAACTTGAAAAGTGCATGGCCGGTGAAATATACGACTGCCATGCTCCGGTTTTTGTCGAGCGCAAGGCCCGCGCTTCCGAATGGTGCGCCCGCTATAACAGTGTGCCTTATTCTGAACGGCACCGACGCTACGGCATGCTTAAGGAGCTTTTCGGCAGTGTCGGCAAGAATGTCTCGGTCGGCGACGATTTTATCTGTGGATTCGGCTGCAACATATACATCGGCGACAATGTCTCGATAAATCTGCGCTGTATGCTCATCGACTGCAACCGGATCGTCATCGGCAACGATGTACTCATAGCTCCCGGCGTCCAGATCAACACTTCGTCGCATCCCGTCGAGCTCTCCGAAAGGCTTAATCCCGACTGGCAGCCCGGTTCGGCAGCTTACCGTTGGCAGACCTATGCCCGACCAATCGTCATAGAAGACGGCTGTTGGATCGGAGCCGGCTGCATCATACTTCCGGGCGTCACCGTGGGTGCCGGATCTGTCATCGGTGCGGGAAGCATTGTCAACCGCGACATACCCGCAGGCAGTGTCGCCGTCGGCAACCCATGCCGCGTCATCCGCCGCATCAACTCAAAATAGAAGCAAGTAACTATGATCAGGACGATACTTTTTGATATGGGCGGGGTGGTTTTTCTGCAGGATACGCAGGAGGCTTTCCGCAGGTTTACGGAAATCGGCGTTGACGCGCGCAAATTCATGGGCGACTACGGCCAGAAAGGCTTCTTCCTCGCGCTTGAAAAGGGCGAGATCTCGGCCGATGAGTTCTGCAGCGAGATCTCGGCGCTGATCGGCCGTCCCGTGACCTGGGACGAAATGCAGCATTGCTGGCTCGGCTTCCTGAAATCCGTGCCGGCCGACCGTCTGCACAGTCTCGACCGCCTGCGTGAACGATACCGCATCTGCCTGGCAAGCAATACCAATCCGTTCATAATGGCCTATACCCGCGGCGACCGCTTCAGCGGCGACGGACACGGCATAGAGCATTATTTCGACCGGCTGTACTGCAGTTACGAGATGGGTGTCTGCAAGCCGGATGCTGAATTTTTCGAAAAAATCCTTGCCGAAGAGGGCGTCAGCCCGTCTGAAACGGTGTTCGTCGACGATAGCCGCAAGAACATCGAGGCAGCCGAGAGGCTCGGCATCCGCGGACTGCTCGTCGAACCCGACTCGGACTGGACCGTGCCCCTCGAAACTCTACTCGACGCTCTTTGACTTGCGGCGGTATGTCTGGTAGTTGTCGAAACACAGATATGTGATGACGACAATGCCGAACAGCTCGAACCAGGCTTTGCCCGAACTTGGCTCCATTGCCACTTCCCATGCTCTGGCGGCGATGCACGCCAGCCCGACGGCCGTAAGTGCGAGCGATATGTTGCGTTTTACCCGATAATTTGTTGTCATATCATCGATTGATTATTTGGTTTGGCTGCTGCCGAAATCAGTGCAAAGTTAAGCAATATTTTCAAAAATCCTCCCTCCCGCCCCTGAGATTATTTATTACTGAGGATTGCGATGCGGTTTGAAAATTTCAGGAATGTGACTTTCCCGTCGGTCACAGCAGCTTTTTGGCCCGTGTATAGTTCAGTGACAGTCGAGCCGTCGGCGAAGATCCCGCTGACGTCGATCGGACATCCGTCGGAAGGTCTTAGTCTTATCATTATCGTGTCGTTGCCGTTGTAGCGCACACATGTGTGCGTGTCAATGGTCCGCTGGAGCCCGGTGGCGATCACAGGATTGTCGCGGCGTATCTGTCCCAGACGCCGGAAGTGTTCGAGCAGTGTGCTGTCTATGCCGGCCCAGTTCATGTCGGAGCGGAACGCCTGGTCGCTGTCGACGTTCAGACGCGCCTCGCTGAGTTTGCGGCCTGTCTCGTCGCCGTAGAAGATTTGCACTATGCCCGGTGCGAGCAGGAATGTGGTGGCGCAGTCTGTCATGTTCGACATGTCGGCGTCGCGGTGATACGAGTTGTTCAGGTAGCTGAACGGCTGCCAGCCGTCATGCGCCGCAAGGCTGTCGGCATACGCCTGCCAGGTGAATACGATGCCGTCGGAGTCGCCGTGCTTCGGAAAGTAGAAATTCACCATGCTCGAGAAGCCTGCATCGGCATATTCCGGCTTGAAGTCGATCGAGGCGCCGTCGAAGTCGCCGGTCATATAGAATCTGTCGGTCCAGTCGGCTGCCGGTTCGCCTTTATGTCTGGCGCGCCATAGTTCCAGAGCTTCGTTGCAGGCCTGGTTGAGCTCTTTCCAGCGGTTAAGATGGACGTTTTCGACTATGTCGCAGCGGAATCCGTCGATGCCGAATTCCTCGACCCACGATGCGATCCAGCCGATGACATACTGCATCGGCGACCATTGGCGGTCCTTGCGCAGCCCGCGTGCCGAGGGATTGACCCAGGCATCGTTGTCCGTGCCCTCGGCTCTCCATTTTCGGTGCAGAAAGTCGGGGATGCTGACCGGATCATCGCTCTCGTCCTTGAAGTCGGGCATTCCGAAGAGTGTGGCCTGTAGCGGATCGCTTTCGGCCCAGCCCTCGTCGGGCATACGGATCCATTCGCGGCCGTACCAGCCGTTCCACGCGGCGCGGTTTTCGAAGAATTTGTCGTAGCTCCACTCGCGGATGTGCTGTGCGGCCTCGGCTTCAGTCAGGCCGGTGTCGGCGAAGCCAAGCTGCACGGCGTCGAGCAGCGTCGGATAGCCGGGATCGTTGAGGTTGGCCCCGAGCATCACGCGGATGCCCTGCGCGTGTAGCGTATCGACCAGTTCGCGAAATTCCCTGACGGTACCGTAGTTCTTGTCGGTCTGTGTGTAGTCAAGTGGATAATAACCGTGGTAGCCGTAGTGCGGGAAGTCGTTGACCGGGCCCGATCCTGACATCCATCCGTGGATCTGCTCATAGACGTCGGTCAGCCACACCACATCGACCCCCAGATCGGTGAAATAGCCATCTTTGGCCTTTTCAAGCATCCCTTTGAAGTCGCCGCCGTGGAACGTGGCTGCGTTCAGCCGCTCGCTCCCGTAGTCGGTGATGCGGCCGTAGTTGACATCGTTGGTCGGATCACCGTTTGCGAAGCGGTCGGTAATCACAAAGTAGACAGTCGCTCCGTCCCATGAGAACGTCCGGTTGTCTGCCGCCGCAATCGCCGGCAGAGCACTGACTGCCACCGTAAGATAAGTAAGTATGGCTTTCATCGCAGAAAATATTTTTCTGCAAAATTACCTCTTCGCCCCTGCTCCGGCAATACTGAAAAATAACCATTACAGCAGCTTCATGGCGACGGCGGCGGTGACGGCCTCGATGCTGTTGCCGACACTCAGCTTCGCGATGATGTTCTGTCGGTGTCGGTTGACGGTGTGGATGCTGATGCCGAGCATATCGGCGATCTGCTTGCTCGGGCGTCCGTCGCGGATAAGTTTCAGGACTTCCTTCTCGCGGTCGCTCAGCACATGTCGCCGACGCGTGTCGAACGTCAGCTTAGTTACAGCCCCTCTGACGTTGTCGACGATGCGTGGATCTATTCCATGATCCGTGTCCTGATAAGGCGAAATGTCGTAAAGACACAGTATCAGCCATATCTTCCCCGCGGGCGACAGCCCGACGATCTGAGTGCTGTTGTCGACATAGCGGTATGCGCCGCACTTGTCGCGCATCCGCAGGCGGCACACGGCCTTCCGGCCCGGTTTGGCTTGGCTGTCGAGCCCGTCGGTCTGCCTGAAGAACTCATATTCGAGAAAGCGCTTGTCTACGAGGTCTTCGGGGTGAATCAGACCGTATATTTCATCCTCGTCGCTTGAATTCACTTCGATGACGGGCTGCTCTGCGTCTGCCAGACCCATTAGCTGCCCGAATTTGCCCGGGAAGATGTAGCAGCGGTCGCAAGATGCGTCCGTGATGACGGCGCAGCCGCCGCGGACCTTTACGACGGCTTCGGCCAACCGCCGCACCTCCCCGACAGCACTCTGAGGCAGGTTCTCCGCCTCGAGCCGCTGCGCCGCATAGATTGCGTTGAGTTCTTTCCGCAGGATGTCCATGCCTTAGCGCCAGCCCATGAACATCTTCACTGTCTCGGGGGCGTGGTGGTCGAAGAACAGGCTGTGCCCCGTGTCGAGGCGGCTGATCTCGGCCATGTCGGCGTCGCTGAGCGTGAAGTCGTAGATATCGAGGTTCTGCTCCATGCGCTCTACGTGTACCGACTTCGGGATGATGATCACACCGCGCTGTATCAGCCACCGTAGTGCAACCTGGGCCACACTTTTGCCGTATTCCTTTCCGATAGTCTCCAGCACCGGGTTGGTGAAGAAGTTGTTGCGGCCTTCGGCGAGCGGGCCCCACGACATGATGCGGCAGCCGAATTCCTCCATGTACTTTTGTGCGGCGGTCTGCTGGTCGAAGACGTGCGTTTCTACCTGGTTGACCATCGGCGGGATCTCGGCGTTGCTGGCCAGGTCGATGAAATGGTCGGGATAGAAGTTGCTCACGCCGATTGCGCGCACTTTGCCTTCCTTGTAAGCGTCCTCCAGAGCGCGGTATGCTCCGTAGCGGTCGCAGAAGGGCTGGTGGAGGAGCATCAGGTCGAGGTAATCGGTTCCAAGCTTGCGCAGACTCTCGTCGATCGATGCCTTCGCCCGCTCGTAGCCGTAGTTAGAGATCCAGATCTTGCTGACCAGAAACAGCTCGTCGCGCCGCAGCCCGCATTTGGCTACGGCCGCGCCTACGCCTTCCTCGTTGTGGTAGGCCTGGGCTGTGTCGATCATCCGGTAGCCGACTTTCAGCGCATCGCTGACGCATCGCTCGCATTCAACCGGACTTACCTGGTAGACGCCGTAGCCCTCCTGGGGCATTTCGACGCCGTTGCGGAGTGTTATCTTATTCATATCGTTTATTTTTTGACGTTATATTTTATCCACAGTACATCGTTGTCGAGGTGTTCCACGCTCTGCAGCGCGAGTTTTGTCGGCGCTTTCTTCTGGTCGCTGATGCCGTCGAACATGGCGCGCCAGCCGTCGCGGCCATCGATACCGGGCGCAAGCAGCAGGCTCACCTCATCGATCAGCCCGGCCTCCAGAAAGCCGCCGTTGATCGTGCCACCGCCTAAGACGGCAAGCCGTTCCACTCCGAATTCCTTGCGGAGCACCTTCATGGCTTCGGGCAGGTCGATGGCTTCCTTACCCGTGGCGATATACGATATGCCTTTCTCTTGCAGATAGTCGAGGTATTCTTTCGGTGCACGTTCCGAAGTCAGGATCAGCAGGGGGCGCCCGTCGTCCATAGAGGAGCTTTCCCACTGCAGCGTTCCGTGTGTGTCGGGGCAAATGTGGAAGTCATGCCTTCCGGTCGTCCTGTTGACGGCAGGCTTGCCCGCTGGAGTGCAGTCCTTTGCCGCGAACCGCTCGGGCAGGGCATAGTAATGTTCCATAGTCACGCGCCCTTCGATCGATGCCGGGCACCGGAGCGATGCGAGGGTCGAGTAGTACTCGTCGCCGCTGATCTTGTCGACCATGCCGCAGTCTATGCGGCCGTCGATCGACTCGACCATATGGCATATTATATAAGGTCGATCCATATTCATAATACTTTATAACGCGAAGTTAGCAAAAATTCCTTTTCCTAAGCTTGCACAATATCCCTTTTCTTTTGCCAAAATTTCGGCTGCAGACCATCATGTTGCTCCGCGAAGCACGTTGCAATGGGCTGCGGCCTATTGTAATATTCCCGACGAGGCAGCCCCTGACACGCCGGGTTCGTTGTCGCTGCTGACTTTTTTGCCGAAACCGAAGGTATATGTTGCAGACAATTGTATCAGTGCGTGGCTTTGTCCGTTGAGCATAATTTCTGTGGTATCATAATATTTGCTGCGCATTTTCTGCCTGTCGCTGCGCCAGTTCCATCGCGAGAAATTAATAATATCGGCTCTGATATTCCAGTCCGAATCAGACCATCCGACCGTGAGGTACCAGTCGCTTTTACCATAGTTCCATATACCGTTCATGCATCCGTCCGCGCTCCCGTTGTCGGATATGTAGGTGGCTGTGAAGTTCCAGTTTCCGATATAATACCGCACCCTTGCATACCAGTCAATGTATGAATGATTGACACTATACGGGTACCCGTTATGGTTCAGTACTTGTCCGACCTGTCCCGTAAGCATGAGTTTTCTGTCAAAGAATCGCAAAGTTCCGCTTATGCCGTATTTTCCCTGCGCAAAGTTCCCCATCGGCTGCTTGATTGTCCGCAGTACACCCGTGGATGTCGCCTCATAGTCGTAAGCATATCTGTTGCCGACGATCCATGCCCATGCAAAGGCACTGAAGCTGTAATCGTTGTTAGGAAGCCACGTATATCTTAGATCAATGTCATAGCTTTTGGACGGTACAAGGTTGGGGTTGCCGGTATAGCTCATCAGTGGCGTCGACTGGATTATATTTTCGCTCTTATAGCTCGCGGATGGCTGCCATGAACTGTAATGGAAGGTGGTGGAGACTGAATGCTTTTCCCTGAATCCATACTGTAACGACAGGTCGAACCACGGAGCGGACGGCCGGTCAGTCATATCGCCGAATTGCAGTCGGTCCCAGTCCCATCCGAATCCTGTTGTCCCGTAAAAATTCCCGACAATTATGTTGTAATTTGCTCCGACACCGAAGCGTGACGACTTTGCTTTGTCTAAAGAATTGGCAGTGCCGCGGTATCGGGTGCGGTTGTATTCGTATGCCCCACGCACGAATCCGAGCAGATTGCCGTATCTGCCGAAGTCGTGATTGAATTTCAGATCGCCTTTGACTTGGTTTGTATTGTCAGTGGCGCCGTTCAGTATCGGGGCATATCCGTTCTCTGTATATGATGAATTTTGTTCGGTATGCGAATACGTGTATGAGGGCGTGAAAGCTATTGAGTTGCCTTTGGGTAGCGCGATGAAATAATAGCCGTTGTATGAGAGGAATTTTGACGTATTGTTTAAGGCTGACGTATATACTGTCGAGGGATAGTCGGCCGGCGAATAGACGACTTCACCGTTGCGGTCGGAATGAGGCTTGCGGTTTATGCTGCCGTTTATCTGCGTCGCAGCCTGTATCTTGTCGGAATTGTAAGTGGCCTTGAAGGCCGCAAAGTATTGCTGACGTCTTTCTTTTGAAGATGTTGTGTTGGAATATCTGTCGAACACCTTCACCGTGCCGTCCGTCTGAGGTAGTCTGTATGTCTCGGTCAGTTCGGAGCCGTAGTGGTCATTTGTCATTCCCCAGCCATATCCCATGAGGTCGTATGTCATCTTTCTGTACTGCAGTCTTACATTGCCGAGCAATTGCTCGGAATAGCTCAGCAGATTTGTATGGTCGAATCCTTTTACATAGCCTCCGTACTCATATTTGGCCATGATGTAGTTGACTACATATGGGTTGCCCTGCAGACGCGGATCCGACGGATATTCATAACTCCACTTTTCTGACATCCGACATGCGCATGGCTTTCAGATCATTCTCCGAAGCCGGGATAAAGTCGATATACACTGCGACGGGTTTGCCTGAATTTGTCTCGATATTGCTTCCGAGTGTCACCTTAAGCTGAGGTATACCCATTTGGTCGATCAGGTCCGTGCCCGTCTGGGACGCGTTCTTCTGGCGCGATGTGGGAATATAGGTCGAGACCGTTGCCGATGTGGTCTGCATCCGGGCCTCAACGACGACCTCGTTGAGATTCTCTGTTCGGATGGAATCAGTCTCGGCGTTTTGCGCGGACATAATTATCGGGAACAGTGAAACGACCGGTATCGCAATGTACTTTTTCATAAATGCGCTGCAAATGTGATTATTTGCCGCGAAATTAGTCAAATCATATGTAACTGCTCTCAACAAATGTTGAAAAGTAGCGCTCGCGGGTAATTTTTTATTTCTTGCGCAGCCGGCTCAGGTGAGTGGGAGTGATGTCAAGCAGCGAAGCGATGTCTCTGAGCGAGAATAATCGGAACAGGTTCGGGTCGTGGCTGAGTAGTTCGTCGTATCGTTGCTGCGGCGATTTGCAGTATAGGTCGACGTGTCTGTCGTAGAGAGTATAAAATACTTCGCGGACAGTGGCCTCTACCACTTCACGTACCGCGTCATCTGTCCGCATCAACTCCGCTATTTCGGTCGACGCCAGACAGTAGATCTCGCAGGGTACGGTGGCTATGATCGAGCACCGCGACTTCAGCTGATAGAGCGATCCGGGAAAATCGCAGACAAAATGTCCCGCAAACTCGAGTCCGACCACATGGGGTGTCCCGTCCGTCGAATAGCATTCGTATTTCAACGCGCCTGATTTGACATAGCCGAAATATCGCCCCACGGTTCCTGCTGTGATGAATTCCTCGCCCTTGTCGTAACGACGCAGCTGACCCCGGCTTTTGCAAAGATTATGCCAGAATCCGGTGTCGATATTATCGATATATGAATTGAACTGCGAGGACATTGGACTGAAAATACTAAAGAATAATTTGCAGGCCGAAGGACGGCCGTATATCTGCACCCTGCGTTTGTTTGACAGCGTAAAGTTACAAAAAAAGTTTCATATACATCCCCTTGGCCGGTTTTTTATATTGTAATGAGGCCGCGCCGAAAAAAACGGCGCGGCCTCATTACCTGTCATAAAGCCATCGGATCACCACTTCACGGGCTCGGCGAGAATGTTGCCGTCGGCGGCATCTTCGGCCGTGAAGGTGTTGCCGCGGTATTGTACGCACAGCATCACCAGCGGTTCACTGCCGTTGTTGCGCACAGAGCGCTTGCCGTCGGGCGCCACGCGCACCACGCTGCCTTCCTCGATCGGGAACACTGTGCCGTCGACCTGGAATTCGCCCTTACCCGAGAGAAAGAAGTATAGCTCCTCATGGTTCTTATGGGTGTGCAGAAAGCCCGTTTCCTGCCCGGGAGCGAACACCTGCAGTGAGAATTCGCCGCCGGTAGCGCCGACGGCCTGTCCGCCGAATACTTTCCCGGGGATTTTTATTTCAGGGCCGAGTTCGAGAACGTAGTCTTTTACGTCAGTGAGTTTGCCGAAATTGGCGGCGGTGTAGTTCGCGCCGGCCGTGAGTTTCTGAATCTGTTTCATATCTAATATTGTTTATGATGTTTCGTAATGCAAAATTACAACACAAATCTCCGCCTGTCAAGAACTTACTTATTCAGCCTATAGTAACCTTTCTGTCACTTTTGCTGGTCGACAGAACTTTACCTCGGCCATTTTTTTCAAAAAAAATCGGATGCTTGTGTATCCGCATTTTTGTCAGTAACTTTGCAAAGTAAAGCATAAGATATGAAAAAATCAGCAGAAAAGAATTCGATAATCGAGATTTGCCCCATACGCAACGTCGTCGCACGTTTCGGCGACAAATGGTCGCTCCTTGTCCTGTTGGTCATCAATGCCGAAGGCGTTGTGCGCTTCAACGAACTTGGCCGCAAGATTCCCGACATATCTACCCGCGTCCTGTCGTCGACCCTCCGCACACTCGAGGCCGACGGCCTCATTGCCCGCAAGGTTTATGCACAGGTTCCCCCAAAGGTCGAATACTCGCTTACCGAGACCGGCCGCTCCCTCATCCCCCTCATCATGCAGCTTACCGAGTGGGCCCTCACCCACATGCAGTCAGTCATAGCTCACCGCAAGGCCTACAGCGTAGCCGCAGCCACATAGCGTAGGTTTTTAAAAATAGTTAAAGCGACTGCCGTTATTGCCCGTCTGCTTGGATTTGCCTAAATTTGTGACATGAAACGTTTCATTATCATCATACTTCTCTGCTTCGGCGCAGCCTCGGCGTTCGCGCGCCAGCCCGAACGCGGCTACCGCGGCTTCATCGACTGGAGCAACTATCTCGACCTCAACCTCGGCTTCATCGGCGGCGATCCCGGATCGTCGCGCATCTTTACAGGATTCACCACATCCCACGGCTATCAGCTCAACAGCTGGCTCTACGTCGGCGGCGGAGCCGGCTTCCAGATCAATCTCGACTGGAAAAAATACCACAACAACGACGGTGAGCCACGCTTCATCGTCCCCGTTTTCGCCGAATCGCGCCTCGACGCCCGCTGGGGACGCTTCACCCCCTACCTTTCCGTTCGGCTCGGAGCCAACCTCTCCGACCACGGCGGCATCTACTTCTCGCCCATGGTCGGCTACCGCTTCAACTGGGGCCGCAAGACCGCCGTAAACTTCGGCCTCGGCATCACCCTCTTCGGCCGGCGCATGCCCACCTACAGCCATATTCCCTCGCCCGATTACCCCGACAGCTACATCCCCGTCGAGTCCGGCCACTACCAGGGCCACTTCGTCAAATTCACCGCCAGCCTCTCCCTCGACTTCCAGCTCCCCTGAACAAAAAGAGGGCCGCCCGCGCGCCCCTCCTTTGATTATAAAAGAATTTTCGACTTTTGTAGAGCGGATT
>OGNF01002069.1_pt1 | contig 16117 bp, 26 predicted proteins | sample 1573321 | NCBI WGS metagenome assembly OGNF01 (sample SAMEA2581911, study PRJEB24529) | metagenome | biome: Human gut stool | place: China | collected 2011
TACTACAAACATAGTCCAAATACCATAAGAAAACAAACAAAAATCCAAATAATCACAACCAAATTTTTTATAAAATTCTTTTTTTAAGTTAAACTCATCATTATCATAAGAAAAATAATAGTGATATCTATATAATTCAATAAATATACCTCTTTGTAATCTAAATTGAGTAGCCGCAGCTATCAAAAAGAATTTTCTAAAAATATCTTCTTTAGGCACTTCTTCCAAAAAATTTATAGAATGTAAATTGTTTAGTAATTTTATAAAAGTATCCCTATCAATAGTGTCCTCTTTCCAACTTCCGTAATTGACAGATAAAAGAACAATTATTTCCAAATACCATGGTAAAATTTCTTTTTCTAAATTAATTCTACTGCAGTCCATAATTTTTAAACTATAATATTGACAAAGCGCCATTTTACTTTCAAAAGAATATCTTTGCAATACGGTTTTAACTTTTCTCATATTATCATCCATCTTTTTATCCTCCTATAACAGCATATGATATTTTTATGGCATTTTAGCACTTTTATACATTTCTATATGTTATCTTCATAATGCTTATTCTTCCATAAAATTAAATTCCATTATACTTTATAATTATAGCAAAAATCCTGCATGATAAACCAGATAAAATCATGCAGGATTAATTATATTTATATTATTCTGTTTTACTTACTTCTACGCGGTATTCTTCTGCCCTTGCGCCAAGCATAATACCTGCCAACAGAGCCAAACGTGCCGTTTTAGCAGGTTCTGTTTCTTGGCAACATATTTCATTAATCAGACATCCATAACTTCTTTCAATTCCGTTAAGCACTTCTTCCGGCGTTTCTATTAAGGCCTTGCAAAATTCTTTTATGGCTGCGTTCATTATGCAACACCGCCTTTGGCAAAAAGCTTTTGCTGTTCCTTGTCCATATTTGCCTGATAGCCTAATCCTGTTAAAATATCATGGATTTTAAGCCTGCCTTTTTGCGTCCATTTTGTTTGCATAACAACCTTTTTAGTTCCGTCCTTGCGGGTTACTTCGATAGTTTCCGATTTTGTATAACCTTTGTTCATATGCTTTTTATACAAAATCCATTGACCACCCACGTTGCGGATAATATGTTGCCCATTAAGAATTTTATTTAATGTTTTGGCGCTCATGCCATAATCGGCTGCAATTTGCGATGTAGCAACGGTATCAGTACTTGCAAGGATAGTATCAACATATTCTTTAACAGGCTTAAATTCGGCAATAACCTGTTTCTGCATAGTGTTTTCAAGCGTAAGAGTTTCAATTTTGTTGTTGGCAATTAAAAGCGCCCTTGCCATAACCTTTTCCGGGCTGTTCCATTCGCGCTCTACTTCAAGGAAGTACTGGCGCGCCTGTTTGCCTTTTTCATTACGGGCAAGCATACACAGTTCTTTTGCCATATTTAATTTCATAATGTGGTCGGTACTCGGGCGGCCACCAGTACTTTCGGACATTTTTGTCCAAAAGTCCTTTTCTTCTTCAAACCCGAATTGAAGCATTCTTTCAAACCATTTCATATACGGTGTTTCAATACCTAAAAACATATGCAGTTCTCTGCCGCTGACAGTCTGTTCCTGATTTTCATTAACTTCTACTTTTAACAATTCATTCATTTTTAACATCTCCTTAACAATCAATAATTTTGCTTGCCCCGGAGTGTTGTTCGTGTTAGAATAATTCACGAAAAGCTCTCCTTAACAAGGCAAGCTTTGCTGAAACATCCGCTTAACTTTCCACGGTCGAGGCGGATGTTTTTATTTTTGTTTTTTACCTTTTTGCATATCCTCACCCTTTTGTAGTCTTTTTGCCTACTTATTAAGCAAAAAAAATTGAAACAATGCGCGCTGGGTCAGTAATGTTCAGCGCATCACAAATAGCTTTTGCTTCCCAAATTGTAAAAGGGCGCACATTGCCCATTTTACCTGAAAAGGCATTATGACCCATTCCAGTAAGCTCTGCAAGTTTGGCTACCTTTAACCCGCTATTTATAATTTCTTCTTTTAAAAGTTCACGGTTTACCATATTTTCACCACCCTTCTCGTCGTCTTTTTGACTACACACATATATTATCATTGCAAAGACTAAAAGTCAACTTTTTTTGAAAATCTTGTAAATATGTCGGCAAAATGTTATACTTTAGTTGAAAGAAGGTGTGAAAGATGGCAACCATCGGTGAAAGAATAAAAAAACGCAGAGAAGAACTTAACATGACCCAAGCCGAGCTTGCGCGCATTTTGGGTTATAAATCCCGCACCTCAGTATATAAAATGGAACTAGGCAAACGTGGACTTCCACAAAAGAAAATTAAACAACTCGCCGAAGCCCTTCACACCACACCAGAATATATAATGGGCTGGGAAGAAAAGCAAAAGGAAGAAAAAATTTTTCAATTTAGCCAAGAAGCTTCTGAAAAATTAAGCCGTACTATAAAAAATTTTAGTGATGCTATAAATCCTAATATAAGAGTTGCTTTTAACAATTCCAAAATTACGGAGCTTATTTTAAAGGCAATGGCGGAACTTGATGAAAAAGATCAAAGCAAGGTTTTAAATTACGCTGAAACGCTTAAAGAAAGTAAATCTTACCGCGAATACGTCAAAAGCTTACAAAAACACCCAAAAAAACGGTAGCCATCATTACAGCGGCTGCCGTTTAAACTTTTAATTTGGAGGTAACTTCATATGAATTATCAAATTTTTGCAACTGCCTTCGGCGGTGCTGCTTGCGGCGCTGTTATAACTGGCGCTATCAATATTTGGTTAAATAAAAAGAATTATAAAAACGATTATTATAAAAAAATTATTGACAAGCGCATGAACGCTTATGATGAACTTGAGCAATTTTTAAAATGGTTTAATGTTGAGCATGACTATAACGGTAATAAGCTGTATCATTGCTACATACATTTAGAACGCACCGAAGACTGTAGAGAAGCCACTAATAAAAGTGTTAGCTTGTGTGGTCTTAAATCTTGGTTTAGTGAGAATGTCGCAAATTTATTAGATGAATTAAATAAAACTTTAGCGCATCTCGAAGACGAAATGGAATTAAATATAAAGAAACCTTACGGCGTTATTTCCGTAGCTTCTAAAAATCATGCAAATATACAGAGAATCATTGAAAATCTAATAGAAGGAATGATAAATGACCGCCCAAAATTACACGAAGTCGAAAGTTTCCTGCATGAAAAAACTCAATCTCACAATTTATTGATAAAAAAACATTTTAACTTCAACGGCTACTCGTTTCATGTAGAAATACAGAAAAAGCAAAATAAATAAGCATAAAACAAAAAGCCCGCATGATTTCAACATCACGCAGGCTCTATTTTTTAATTAAATTATCACAAATCCGTACCAAGCCGCATACCTATTTTGCGGCAGATGCCGTTTACAAGCCTGTACATTGTTGTACGGCTGATATTTAATTTTTCGGCTATAACATCATCAGTCGGTCGTGGCCGCGGATGCCAAAATTTTAAAAATAAAAGCTGCCGTTCTTCGGGCGTCGCATCCTGTTCGGCCGCGGCGATTGCTTCCGTTATTTTTTGCAAAAACTGCACGCGGTCCTGGTAATACATCAGCTTTTCAGCCGTGTAATATTCTGCACCGTATGCCGGAAACAGTTTTATTTCCGCCAGCTTTTCTTTAATTCGGCTTAATTCTTTGCGGGAACGCTGGTAATTTAACAATTCCGCACAGATATATTTTCGCGTTTCCTTGCGCATCTTAATTCCAGCGCCCCTTTCTCAATGATTTTTAAAACAAACGGCTTATTGATGTTAAAACCGGGTAAATATCTTCAATGCTACGGCACACGATATAACGCCCGCCGTGGGCTTCTACATCATGCTTAAAAATTTCCTGCCATTCGCTAAGCCGGCCTTTAGGCGTTTTAATCTCCACATAAATGGTTTTGCCGTCTTTTAATGCGGTCAAATCGCTTAATCCTTTATGCGCGCCCATGCCCTGCTGATGCCTGATAACAAACCAACCATCAGCGCGTAGCAAATCGCGCACGCTGTTTTGTATTTCGGTTTCCGGGTTACCTTTGCGCGAGCGCATCGCGCCGGAAGTTACCAAAAAGTCTTTTTTATTCATTGTGCGCCACCGCTTTCGTTATTCGCTTCAAAATAGGCGTTTCTTTTTGACTTTTCACACATGTACATCATAATCACGCTATAAATTGCCGTATCCATCAGGCTTTCCACGGCTTTATCTGCATCGATGCCGTGGCGTTCGATATGTACAACATGTTTCCGGCGGTAATTTTTTGCTTCTTCGTACATTTCCGCAAAGGTCGGTTCTTCACCAGTTCGTAAACTTGCGCCGGCGCTAAAGTTCGCCAGCGGGTCGTCTTCGGTGCTGTACTGCGCGTTTTTAGCTAAAAACAGCTTTTTTAACTCGTCCAGTGTATTGCAAACAAAATCGGTAAATTCCTGCGTTTTTTCATTTTCCATTTTTATCACTCCTCTACCCTTTTTAATCCGAAAACACAAAAACCTTTTTCAATGCCCGGAACATCGTCATATAAAATATAGCCAATTTTGCGCAAGCAGTCACGCCCGGTATATTTCTTCCCATCCCATTCTTTCAGGTGTATAATGTCGCCTTCTTTAAAATTTCTGTCATTTAGGCGAATTTCAAATATTTTATAGTCACAACAAACGCAAGGAAAATATCTCGATAAAATTTTTAATTCGTGCCGCATTTCGTTCACTCCCAAAATCTCCAAATTAACAAAAGTAAAAATTCAAATGCTTTCCGTGCGGACCCAGTTTGTTGACTTGCGGCTGTTGCCGACAGAGGTTACCAACATTCTGTCATTTATCAAGGCTATTCACCTCTTTTTATTTTGCCGGCTTTAGTTAAAAGCCGTGCAACCAACACTCCGGCTTTGGTTGCTTCCGGATTATTAAATATAAGCCCTTTTTGGTTCAACCGAACAAGTTCAGCAGCACTTACGCAAATAAGGTTATTTATATCAAAATTACTGCGGTTGCCATCAGCAAAAATAATTTTATATCCCGGCATTATGGGTCCATTTGCCGCCTCCCAAATAACCCTGTGTTTCTGCCGCCATTTGTTTGGATGTGCAACTTTAACCCATAAATAACCATCATCACGCCAGCATTCTGCACCGATAGGCCGCGTCAGAGCCGGAAGCTGGCCTTTTTAAACATTGTAGGCGCAGCTTTTGCATATACTTCCGCAGGCATTTTCCTGCCTTTATTAAAGGGTATATGCCCTTTTTCAAACCTTCCAGTCAGTCCGGTATTGATACGCTTTCGGTTTTTATACCCTTTTATCTGCTCTACTGTAAAAACAATGCCAAATTTTTCTTTTATCATTGCAATCAGTTCAGCGCTTGTTTTTCCCGCAGAATGCGCTTTTATCCAGGTATCCTGTTCCGGCGTGGTTAGCCGCCGGACCTTTTCCGGCGGACAGCGTAACTGCATACCGTTTTTAATACCGTTGCGCACCATCAAACATTTAATTTGTGATGCTGATAACGCTGTACTAAATCTTTCATTCATCATTTGAACTATTTGATACAGATACCGGCCCGGTGCAATTTCGCGCAGATATGCAATTTGTTCCTGGGTATATTTCCGTGCCATATCAACCACCGAGCACTTCCGGAAGTTTTAATGTGGCATCCATAGCCTCGTTTTGCAGTTTTATAGCGTTCAGCGTAGTGTTTGCGCTGGATATAAACTGCCCCGAAACCTTCGTAATTGCTTCGGTGCGGCTTATTTCAGCCGTTAACGCATCGCCGGTTAAGTCTGGGTCAGAAAGCCGTTCCAGTTGGTCAAATAATATTTCATTAAGGTCTGCTAAGTTTTTAGCCATTTTTCCTCGCCCCTTTTACAAAAATCGTCCAGCGGGTTTTACCGCTCCTGTCGCCGAACACCGGCGGCTCCGGCGCAAGTTTTATCACCCTGCTGAAAGGTATCTGGTCACTGTTCCATTTAAAAACAAGCGTTCCGAACGGCTTCAATACCCGAAAACACTCCGCAAAACCTTGCGCCAGAAACAACTCCCAGTCTTTCGGCAAAACGCCGTATTTTTGCGCCAACCAGCTTGTTTTGCCGGCGCGTTTTAAATGCGGCGGGTCAAAAATCACAACTTCAAAACTTTTGCTGCAAAACGGCAGTTTAGTGAAATCTGCAATAATATCAGGTTCTACCCGCAAACGCCTGCCATCGCATAACGTTACATTATCAAACCTAATATCGGCGTATATAGTATGCTCGTTCTGCTTGTCATACCAAAACATTTTACTGCCGCAGCATACGTCTAAAATATTCGCCTGTTTTTGCGCATTGGTTAAATAAATCATGTATTACCACTCTTTCCTGCCCCAACTGCGGCCATGCCATTTATTGGCACGCATACGGTTATTGTACCGGCGCAACTCGTTGCCTAATACTTCGGCGGTTAAAGCCGCTTCTTCCAACGCAGCATTTAAACGCTGCTGTGCGTCCGCCAGTTCCGGCGTTTCCGGTTTAAATTGACGCTGCGCGTATTCACGGAAAATTTCGCGCGGGTCGCGCAAACGCGCTTTGCCGCACTTGTCGCGCAGTTCATCAGCCTTTTTGCGCCAGCCCAGATATTCTTCGCAGCTGGCGTGGCAGTTTATTTTGCGTTTTGTACAGTGCCTGCATGGCGTTTCGTTAATCATAGTTTTGCTCCCCGTAAGCGGTAATTTTTATTTCTGTCGCGGCCAATGTTATGTGTAAATCCTTTGGCGCGTTCAAAAATGCGGCTACCGACGGCTTCGTCCATTTCCACAATTTCGTCAAGATAAAATTCGCTGCTAACTACCGTTATCAGTTCTGCGCGATTGTATCTTGCGTTTAAAATCTCAAAAGCCAGGTTAAAATCTGCCGTTGTCGGCTGCCCGCTGTTGGTTTTTAAAAAATCGTCAATGTAAAGTACATCAACCGTTTTCAGCGGTTCTACCAGTGCCGCATATTCTTCCGGATACTTAACCGTTGCCTTAATGGCCGTGCTTTCGTCACGCCACAGCATATACCTGGCTTCGCGGCCTTGCTTTATCAGCTCGCGCACAATGCCTGTGCAGATATGGGTTTTACCGCACCCAACCTGCCCGCCGGCAAAAAACCATCCGGTTTTGCGCCATACATACTCCCAGGCACTGCCCAGTAAAATATGCTGCCATGACTGGGCCTGCTCAAAAGATTGCAAAGTATAAGCCGGATTAATACCGCTGCGTTTAAGTCTGGCCTCACTTCGTCTTGCCTTCATGCAGCGGCACTCCATCAGGCTGAACGCTCCGCCGCGCAAAACAGCAATATAGCCCTTGTTTTTACAGGTTTTGCAATCATAGCCTGTCAAGTCACCTTCGGCCCGGTTATAATCATCAACGCGGCTTATTTCCTCTTGCTCAAAGGAAATTGCCGAGTTTGGGCGGTTCTTTCGGGCTTGCTCTACCATCTGCGCCAGTTTTCCGGTAAGTTCCATTCTGCCTGTCTCCTTTCTCCTGGTCACGTTTCATGCCCATTGCCGTCGCCTCGATATAGTTAAAATGCGGGCTGCCCTTTTTTACAGCTTTATCAAGGGCCTGCAAGTATAAATCTAATCCTGCATCATCCACCAACGCGTAAATTTTCTCCGGCAAAGACGGTGATAACGTGCCTATTTTCTTTTCAAAAGCCGCAAGCGCTGCTGCATACTGTTCGTTTTTTTCTTCACTGCTGTTATTACTGCTTACGTACTTAGCAGTATTAGCGCTATGCTTTACTTTAGTTTCCTTTACTTTACTTTCCTTTACTTTCCTTTGTGCACTTTCTGCAACGGAAACGGGGGTTTTCGGAGCGGAAACTTCTTCACCCTCAATGTCAAAAAGCCCGCTTTCCCGCATTGGTGCTGGCTTTGGCGGTATTTGCTCTTTGCGCTTTTTATAAACACTTTCAAGCCGGTCTGCAAAGCCTTGGCACCATATAATCTTATGGTTTTGCCATAAATTTTTATCGATTGCACCCATTCTTGACAGCAATTCCAGAATTTCCGCAGCGGAAACCTCGCTTACTCCTGTTTCGGTGCAAAGATAAATCCAGTTAATTTCATCGGAACAATCCAAAGAAAGTGTTGATTGCTCGCCGAGCAGTTCCAACATGATGTACCAAAAGGCATATCCATCATTTCCAAAGCGGCTGCGCAATGCCGACAACGTTTTTCTGTTATGTGCTCCGACGTCGTGGCTAAAATAGTCAACGCCGCTTTTTGGTGGTCGTGCCATGATACCCTGTTCCCCCCCGCTGAATTTTTGTCCCGTTACTTACTTTTTGCCAAAGCATTTTCGCCGCTGCGGTCCTCGCCAAATAATTTACCTTGCAGATTATGCATTGCGGCCCAGTTCCCGGCGTCGATAAGGTTTGGAATAACGCTGCCTTCTCTTGCCCAGTCACTTTTTAAGGCCTGCTGCACTTCCGGAAATGCCCTGATTGCATAATCGCTTAAACTTCCATCCGCTTTAATTTTGCGCATTTCTTCATACAGATGCACAAGGCACATTTCAAAAGTCTGGTCAAATTTTTCAATGTTCCCGGCATGAATTTTAATAATATGCGTAAAACTTTTTCCGGTAATTTGTTTTAAAATCTGCTGCCACATTTTGCTTACTGTTGTAACCTCGAAGAACTTCGGTTGCCCTTTAAATTTCGCCTTACTGTCCTTTATTTCAACAAACAAAATTGTGGCAGGATTGCAGGTTAAATACTGACGATATTTTTCATAAATTGCTTTAGCTAATTGCGCCCAGGTTTTATTCGTTACAGCAAATTTAACCTGGCTTAATTCCGCCACCACAATGTCGTTAGTATTTTGGTCTACATACGCTTTAACGCGCTTGTGTCCTTCTTCTTCCGGCTCTCCGTCCATAGCTTCCTGTTCTTCATCTGTTAAAAATTCTTCCTGCGGTTCTGCATTATCGTTACGCAGCTTGTCCATATCTACTATTGGCATTTTTATTCACCGTCCTTAAATGCCGCACACCGTTACCGGCTTGCCGGTTGCTTCCATTACCGCTCGTTTAAAATACACCGGGTCGGCGTTTTTCTGCGAGGCATGTAGCAGATAAATCTTTTTTGTATAACTTAAATCCTGCTTGGATAAAAATTTTAAAAGGTTTTCAAGGCTGAAATGGCTTTTTAAAAGCCTGTTGGCAAGTGCTTTCGGCGTCGTGCCATTTTCCATGTTCCGCCGCAGCATATCCTCGCAGTAATTGCATTCAAGCATCCAGTACGTTACGTTTTTAAACGTATGCGGCACGTTGTAAGTGTCCGTTGCAAACACCAGCCGTTCCCCGCCCTGCGCAATGTAAAAGCCCAAAGGTTCGGCAGCGTCATGTTTGGTTTTAAAGGGTAGTACCTTAAAATCACCAATTACAATTTGCTGCATCGCTTCCAGCTTGTAATAATTTTCAGCGGCAATACCCAGTGCATCAGCCGTCCCTTTTGACATATATGTTTTAACGCCCCGCTTTATCAAAAGTTTGGCTGCAAAGGCGTGGTCGTTGTGTTCGTGGCTAATAAGCACACCGGTTACACCGGATAACTTATAACCACATGCCTGCTGTATCTGATGCACTTTTACGCCAGCCTCGATAAGCAGCGTACTGTTACCGCCGGTAAGACGGTAACAGTTGCCTTTGCTGCCGCTGTAATAGCTGTCGATAATCATTTAACCCAGCTGGGCTGTGCCTTTTTAACTGCCTGCGGGGCTTCTTTTGCCACCGGCGCAGGTTCCGGCTGCAAAACTTTCTGCGGCACTTCTGTTTTGGCGTCATCTGTAAAATCAACCATTTTCGGTGCTTCCAGTTCCTTTGTTACCTCGGCGTTCATTTCTGCCTGGTCATCATCAAAGTTATTGCCAACATATTTCGGGCGTCCGCCAATGTCTTCCAGTTCGTCCGCAGCTTCCATGCCCATCATAATTTCCGGTGCCGTGGTGCGGATTAAAAATGCCGCTGCACGGTATTGAAGCATTAACTGCGGCATGGTCTGCCACTTGCTGCCGGATTTGTTGTACCAGCCTTCTTTTTTCGCCATGCCAATGGTGACTGTAGTGCCGACCACTCTGTCGCCGGTTGCCTTTTCGGTAGCGTAAGCAGTGCAGCCCCAATCGTCTGCACCTTCCGCGCCGGTAAATTGATATTTAATGCTGGTAAATCTTCCGCAGCTGTTAAAGCAGCTGATTAAAAATTTACTGCTGAAAGCAGGGTTACCGTAAACAATATACATGTTCTGCATAATCGCAAGCGAGTCTGCGTTCATGCGCTGCGCCATGTTAAGGGCAATAAGCACGTTGGCCGGTTTCTTTTTAAACGTATCCGGAATAATATCCGATGCCGCCAGCTGCGAAGATAATTTCATCAGGCTTTCAAGGCCTCTTGCGTTAAACATACTCAATTCGTAATTCTCCTGTACTGCAATCTGCTTTTCTTCTGCCATTTTTAGTTGCTCCTTTCGATTCTCAGTTTGGCATCTGCGGCGCTTACTCTTAAAAGTATCGCCTGGCCGTTGGTTTCCAAATGCTTCGTTGTTGCTTCGGCATTATCAATCCATACCGGATTGCTGACACCGTAATGTTTGCTTATTGCTGCGATAAGTTCGCAGCCTACTGCGATTTTTTCGCCGTTACTTAAATTAGCGTAAGGCTTGCCATCCTTAACCAGTTCGCAGGTTTCCGTATAACCTTCGTTTGTGTTGTTGTAGTTAAACAGTTTAAAATCCATGCCCGGCAGGATTGCCTTAACCTTCTCCGTGGTCATAACTGCTTTTATCTCGTCAAACTTTTTAATCAGGCTTAACTTTAATGCCAGTTCGTCATGCTGTTCACGCAGGGTTTGCTGCTGTTTTGTATAGTCTGTTATAAGCGCTCTGGTCGCTTCTGCGGCTTTTATTTCTGCCAGCCTAACATCTATATCCCCAACAGGTTTTTGCGCGTTCTCAATGGCTTTTTCGGCGTCCATCAGTTTTAACTTAACATCAATTTGCAGTTCTTCTATTTCATAGTTAATGCGTTTTAAATCTTCGCTTGCCTCGAACCAATCCTGACGGTTCTCCATCGGCGGCAGCGCCTGCACGGCTTCTTCGCGCCGTTTCATAATCTCGCTGCGCTTATCAGGCATTTCAAGGTCAAGTTTGCTGAGGCGCTGCACTTCTTTCATTGCTGCATCGCGCTGTTCCTTGTTTTCTTCGTTCTTATCAAACAAAGCGTTGCCGTCGGCTTCGATTTTTTCCAGTCTTTCGGCCTTGCTTCTGTTAAATGCTGCGCGTTGGTCTGCAATCTGTTCCGGCGGGTACGGGCGGTGGCAGCAAGGGCATACGTCGTTAAATTCTTCGGCATCCACCGCCTGCCAGCTGTCTTGCAAAACTTTCAGCTTTTCTTCGTTTTCGCGGATAGCATTATCAAGGTTTACCACCGTCTGCCGGTAAGGCTTAACGGTTTCAGCAGCTGTTTTTGCTTCCGCTTCCAGCGCCGCTATTTGTTCATCAAACGGCTTACGCACGGCGGCAATTTTTTCGCGCTGCTCTGCGCGGATGACGTCCAGCTTTGCTTCCAGCACTTTGGCTTCGGCCTGTTTTTTGCTTATCGCAGTCCCAGACAAGATGTCTGCTTTTTCCTGCATCGCTTTTTCAAGCGGTTTCATCAACACCAGGCGCTGTGCTTCCAGTTCTGCCTTAACATCGGCTTCGTTCTCAATCTGCGGCAGGTGCTTGCGGTTTTCGTTTATCAGCAGCACCGTTTTTTCAAGGTCTTTAACGGCGGCCTTTTGCTGCTGCTGCCACAGCTTTTTGCAGTCTTCCGGTTTACGGTTCGCCAGTTCATTCCTTAAAGGTTCCAGCGAAGCATCAGCGGCCAGAACATCATCATTGCTGATGTCCCCCACAAGCTCCATCAATATGCGGCGCTGCTCTTTCCACTGCAACGTGGGGAAGTACCAAGGATTGCTGGTAAGTTTGAACATTTCCGGGTTGATATTTTCTTTAATAAATGCGTCAAACTGATTGGCTTTAACTGCCAGCCCGTCTATATAAAGTTTAGTTTCATTACCGGTAAAACGCGGCAGTTCCGTGCCGTTCGGCGTGGTCCATTTTTCCTGCATGGTGCGGCACAAAACATGCTGCGCACCGTCAATCTCCAATACTGCCTCAACTTTTACAACAACGTTATGCAGCACCTCGCCCTGTTTGTCGGGGTCGAATGGGTAAAAACTTACGTTACCACTCTGCGTGCGGTCGTCGCTGTCCTTTGCCCACAGCATCCAGCAAAAAGAGTCAAAAAGTGATGTTTTGCCGGTGCCGTTAGCGCCGTAAACTCTTGTTATCGTTGGGCTGAACTCCACAACGCACAGGCCGTGCCCTTTGAAATTTTCAAGCGTAAGTTTTAACAGCTTCATTCCAGTTCACCCCGCCTTCCAATCCAGCGGCACAGCAGCGGAATATCTTCTTCGTGCAAGGTGTCAAATTCTGCGCCTTCCATTGTGTCTACTGTACGGCAGGCAACTACCGTGCCGCACAAAACATCGCTGCGGCGTTCAAATGCCGTAACGCCTTCACGGTCAGCCAAAATAAGGTTGCCGGGCAGCCCGATAATCTTGCCTTCCTCGTTCACCAAAAGCACAATGGCTGGTTCATCGTCTTTATGCGGCAACATAATAGGTTCAATCCAGCCGCCGACAAGGTTCTGAAACTCCACCAGTTTATTTTCCATTGTTTTCCAGTAAGGCTTTTCGCCTACCGGAAATACTTTAACTCTGATTAAATTAGCCATATTATCACTCCTTGTGTTATAATATGGGCGAATGGTGCTTATAATCATTCACCCTTTTGACCGTCAGCGGTGCCGCGCTGGCGGTCTTTTTCTTTAGGTACTTCCAGCTCAATCAGTAAGATTCTCCCCGGCTGAATAACATCGGCGTCTTGAATATTATTCTGCCTGCGTACAACTTCGGTAATCTCACGCAAATCCTCGCGCACGTCGCCGTGCTCAATGGCTGTTCTGCTGCAAATGCCGTTTAAGGTATCGCCGCAGTAAACCTTTGCCGGGACTAAAACTCTTTTAGTGTCCACCCTTTCAGTGCCCGGCGGGAAAATTGCCATTACAGTCAGCAAAGCAATCATCACCATGCCGATAATAAAAATTTTCATCTTTTACGCACTCCTTTCGCCATCCGGTTCCGGCGGTAACATTCCGGACAATAATAGGCAACGCCGCTCGCTTCGCCGTCATCGGCAACGGCAATTAAATCACGGTTACGCTCCAATTTCTTGACGCAGCCCTTGCACATCCTGGGGTTCTTTTTGCGTGTTCGGTGCACCCCCTTTCCCACGGCGCGGGTATTGTACCGACTTTAATGCCGAAGTCAACCAGCCATTCTGCAAAACGTTTTATAGCTCTGGGGTCAAGTTCAGCATCCGGGTTTACAACGTGCACCCGCAGTTCGCGTTCAACTTTTTCCTCGGCATTATTACCACCTCGCTTTTCAAGCAGTACGCGCAGGATTTTATCGCCCTGCACTTCCACCGTGTCGCCGATGCGGATGTCCTTCGCTATCGCGTTGGAAAGATTCTCGATGCTTACAAAGCATTTTTCGTTCGGTGTTTCCATGCCGCTGATAAGAACGAAAGCCGCCTGGCCTACCGTTGGCAGCACAGCAATGCCGGAAACTATGGCTTCAAATTTTTGGATTACAGGCGGCGTTTTTTTCATAAACTTATTAATAAAATATTGCTGTCCTTTTGTAGTTACTTTAGTGGTAATATCGGTTACGGTATGCCCGTCATCATAAACATCAGTTTTTATATCCAGTTCAAAAAGGCCGTTGCCGTCTACTGCTTTTGTTGGTTTGTTATACCCCTTACCATGCTGCAAATAATTATTCTCACGCAACCATGCAAACAAGCTATCACTATCGATTTTTACACCTTTTCCTTTCAAAATGTCTGCAAGTTCGCCAACTGTAATGGAGTTTTCACTTGCAGTTTGGGTATAAAATGTAGCTTCAATCATTTGTGACACACCCTTCCTTTATTCCGCCGAATTTTTAATCAACTGCCTAATAACATCTACAACGTTCGGATAATACCTAAAGGTATCAACTTCTTTTTTATCGTTGTTCTGTGCGGTAGTGTGATACCATTTGCCATACTGCTCGTTCTTTAAGCCGTGCTGGCTTGCAATTCTGCCAACCATATTCCCTGAAATACCGAGTTTTTCACCAACCTCTTTGGCAGACAAGGTTAATTCTTCAGTAGGAAGCATCGGCATAATTTCTTTGCCGTTTAAAACATTGACGGCATTTTTGTTGCAAATTTCTTTGTACGTTTCACTTTTGGTTTTCTCGGCGCACTTTAAAATGATTGCCGCCATTCTTGCTCTGCTGTTATTTAAACGGGCACGGCTATTATTGAGCTTTGCTTCAACTTCTTTTTCTTTAATGGCTGTACCATAGCTTCCAGTTTTCCTAATAGCTGGCAATACTTCAGAAGTTACCCAACGTTTAAATGCCTTTGCTTTTTCAAGCTTGCTGGAAAGTACCAACGAATAAAGACCACTTTCGTTGATGATGACAATATTCTGCTTACCTCCAAGGGTGTCACGTTTCGTTACACCCTTGTCCTCATCGTCCACATGGTCAATTAGAGCTTTGCGGTGATTGCTGTAACCTAAAATTTCTGCAACTTCTTTTCCGATAAACCACGGTTCACCGTTTCTCTCAATTACTTGAATTTTTCCAAATTCGCTGTTCTCAAAAATTTTTAATTCGTTCATAGTATCGCTCCTTTACTAACTTTTATTTTCACCTACCCCGTTGTGCTATAATTTACACGAAAGGAGGTGTTAAAAATGCTGCGAGTTTTTGATAGGTTAGTACCTGCCGTTGGAAAAATTTTTACAATCATACGCAACGGCGAACACATCGCCCAAGTAAAAGGCCTTTACCAAAATAAAAACCAAATCGACTTGCCTTTTAATGCAGATGTAAAAGTTGGTGACCAAATTTACATCTGCATTAAAATTGAATCTTTAGACGAAACAAAAACTGTGTCCAACATCGAAAAAAGACCTGTTTTAAAAGGTGAAGGTATAGACCATTTAAGCATTTACTTTAATTCCGATAGTTCACCACATTCATCTTCAATGAACATTACAATAAACGGTAATGCGATTGGTTCGGCTTTTGGCAGAAACGCCGTAAGCAATTACACCGTTTATAACACGGTTGAGCAAACGATTATCGAAAATGGCTTTAAACCAGAAGATTTTAAAGAGTTATTAGATGCTTTAAAAGAAGCCATGCAAAACGACAAATGCACCAAAGGCTTTCTTGCAAAGTTTTCTGACACTCTTGCAAAACATTCATGGCTTTCTGGGGCCATCGCCCAAGAACTTTTTAGGTACTTTTCGGGCATGATAATAAGGTGAATTTAACAATGCCCTTGCCAACCGTGAATTATGAAAAGGTATTGTTTTAGGGTCAATAAGAAAAACATTTTTTGTTTCACACGCCCAGCAAGTAATTTCGTAAAACCCAGCTGTTAAATTATGCTGGGTTTTATTTTTCCAACCATAACGCCGCATACAATCACTACTTCCTTCAACCTCAAACTTCTTGTTCCTTGAACATAATACGGTTTAACCGTATTATGCAGGTAAAAAAATAAGCTGTTTGTACTCAACGCCATAAGCCTTTTCAATAGCTTTAAGCTGTAACACATCTGGGAAGCTAACAGCTCGCTCCCAGTTAGAAATAACATCAGCACTCACGCCAATGAGTTTCCCAGCTTCTTCCTGCGTAAGATTTTTGTTAATTCTTGCCGCCTTTAAGGTGATTTCCATTTTTTGCGCCCCCTTTCTCATTTTTCTTACGTTCCTATTTTAATACGGTTTTATCGGATTGTCAACGGTTAAAACGTATTTTCACGGATTTCACTTGTAAATTCTACGGAAATATCGTATAATGTATGACAAGAAAGGAAGGTTATATCATGAAGCAACGAATTTTGGCTTGGGCGGCGGCCGCGGCGCTGTTGCTCGGACTGTGCGGCTGCCATACGGAGCC
>OGNF01002074.1_pt1 | contig 16084 bp, 14 predicted proteins | sample 1573321 | NCBI WGS metagenome assembly OGNF01 (sample SAMEA2581911, study PRJEB24529) | metagenome | biome: Human gut stool | place: China | collected 2011
TTTTCTCGAATTTTTTGTACTTTTGCCCTAATAATTAGAGTTTTATCATGGCTGAACCAATAAAAATCGCTAAAAACGGATTGCGGTGGGTGTTTTTTGACCTCGACGATACACTGTTCGATTTCCGTGCGAACTCCGATTCTGCGTTGTTGAAATTATACAAAACAGATGAATATATTTCATGCCTATACCCCGACTATCAGCGATATGTAGATGTCTACCACACTGCCAACTCGCAGCTCTGGGAAGCGTACCATCATGCCGAGATAACGGCCGATGTCCTTCGCCGCGAACGTTTCCAGGCGCTCTTCCGCGGTGCCGGAGTGGCGCCGGACGCCGACTTGGCCGAATCATGGGACAAACGTTACCTCGACATCCTCTCTGACGAGTCGCGACTCGTGCCCGACGCCTTAGATATATTAGAACGTGCGCGCGAACATTATTTAATAGGAATCCTGAGCAACGGCTTCCGTGAAGTACAATATAAGAAGTTGCGGACCACAGGCTTGTGGCGCTATGTGCAGCGTATGGTGGTCAGCGACGAGATAGGCGTCAACAAGCCCGACGCCCGACTTTTCCGCTTTGCCGAGCAGGCGGTCGGTGCCCGCCCCGAAGAGTGCCTGATGATAGGCGACAATCCTGATGCCGACATCAAAGGGGCCATTGATGCCGGTTGGAGAGCCGTCTACTTCAACCGTGTCGGCAAGCCGGCGATAGTTGCCGGCGTCCCGGAAACCGACTCGCTTGCCGATATTGTTTTTGTGTAACCGCGGTTTCCCGACAGCCGGATTCCATCAACGTGCTTTCATGCCCCACGGCTCGTTATTTGCAAAAAGCAAAAAGAGCGGTATAAATCTTTGTTATCTCGTAGATTTATACTAATTTTGCAGTTCAAAATGAATTTGGTATCAAATGAAACTATTTCGACATATAGCACGGCGCTCCGCGCTCGTTCTCGCACTCGCCGCTTCGCTGGTTGCGCTGCAGGCAGTTGCTGTGGGACCCGGTCTTCAATCATTCAAAAAAGGGAATTTTTACGGCTTTGAAGATCAAAATGGAAATATGGTTATTCCTGCACAATTCAACAATGTCATGGAGTTTTCCCATGGTTTGGCGGCAGTCTGCGTCCAAGGGAAATGGGGATACATCGACCCGCAGGGAACGCTCGTCATACAGCCACAGTTTGACAATGCCGGCTATTTCTCCGAGGATTTGGCCAAGGTGCGTGTCAACGGTAAATATGGTTTTATCGACCGCACGGGCAAGTTCGTCATAGAGCCGATGTTCGACGATGCCAGCCAATTCTCCCGGGGCACCGCATGGGTGACAATTGGAGACGAGGAATGTTTCATAGACCGCAACGGAAACAGGTATGCCGACCGCTCCGATGCCGCCCATGGCGAATCTTCCATTGGTCAGGTGGCGCAAAACGTGCGGCAGCAACCCGCTGTGCGTAAAGTGGAAACAGTAGCCGAACAGCCGGCACCGCGTCAGGAACCGGTTCGTCAAGTGCAGGAACCCGTTGTTCCGAAGCAGGAACCGGTGCGCGAAGAGGTAAAGGCGCCCCGGGTTCCCCAACCCCAGCGTCATGCTGTTGTTCCGCAAACGCCCGTAAAAGGGGAGCCGTTGGAAAAAATGGTCGAGGTAGTGCAGATTCAACCAGATTCCACCGTGCGCAACAACGCCGCTCAACAAGACACGCCCACACCGCAGCCTGTGCAAACGGAGAAACGCACATCCGCACCTGTGCAGAATGCAGTAAACGAAACAAAACCGGTCATAGATTATAGCAAAATAAGTGACAAGGATGTTTTTCCCTTCGCTCAAAACGGGAAATATGGCTATAAGACTACAACCGGCGCGGTGCTGATACATCCGCAATTCGACAACGCCCTGTACTTTTCCGAAGGTCTCGCTCCGGTCTTTATCAACGGTAAATGGGGTTATGTCGACTTCCGTGGCAACATTATAGTTCCGGTGCAATACGACGAAGTAGGGTCCTTCTTCATGGGCGCGGCATGGGCAAAGAAAAACGGCGAGGAAACCTACCTCGACCGCAACGGCAGATCCCATGATTGCCGGGAGGCGGCTTCCGCCGCCTCCTCGCGCTGACCGACTACATTCCAGATTCACAATAAGAATGCTCAAACTGCCTCAAAGACTTGGGCATTAGCTGTTTATTTCTGTATGCGACCTTTGATTAGCCCGCATCATTCCGTCGTTTTATGGCCTTCTGTCCATGCAAATTTGGCATTCAAGAGAAGTGTAGATTCGTTTTCAGGAGGAGAAAGTAGGTTTCAGAAGGTGATGCCGTCGGTGGAGGAGAGGCGGGTGCGGACTTCTTCCAAGGCGTTGAGTTCCACCGCTATGCGCATGGAGCAGGTGTTGTCGAACTGTTGCTCCCGGACGGTGACGGCGGGATGTGATTTCACAATCTTCATGACGTCGTTCATGGCCACGTAGGGGAAGGTGAATGCAAGTTCTTCCTTGCGTTGGTGCAACACTTTTCCTCCGTCTTCGAGCGCTTCGCGCGCTGCCGTGCGGTAGGCAACCGTCAGTCCCGAAGTGCCGAGTTTTATTCCCCCGAAATAGCGCACCACCATCACCAGGACGTTGGTTAGATCCAGCGAGTTTATCTGTCCCAGAATCGGTTTTCCGGCTGTCCCCGACGGCTCGCCGTTATCGTTGAGTTGCCATAGTTCGCGTTCCTCCCCGATAGTATAAGCCCAGCATAGGTGCCGCGCGTCGTGGTAGCGGTTGCGGTAATCCCTGATGACGGCTTTCGCCTCCTCGGGGTCCGTCACGGTGACGGCGAAACCAAGGAAGCGGCTCATTTTTTCGGTGACTTTGCTTTGTCCCTCGTGCTCAAGGGTGAAGTAGGAGTTAGCCATGTGCAAGTTTTACGGGGATGCCGCCGACCCGTAAGCGCGGCTGCATCCCCTTGTGTTTCTGATGATTAACCGAAATAGTTTTCTATCTCGTTGCAGTTTCTGAAGGCGAGCATACCGCCGGCCACGTGTTCGGCGGGAGTGCGGCCCAGTGTCTGGCTCACGATTTCGAGGGCCCAGTTCAGGGCGTTGGCGGGACCGTTGCCGAGCACGAACTTATCGTCACACACCACAGGGGCGTCGGTGAATTTGGCGCCGGTGAGGAGATGTTCGAAGCCGGGATAGCAGGTGGCGGAGCGCCCTTTGAGCAGGCCGAGCTGTCCGAGCACCACGGCGGGAGCGGCGCAGATGGCGGCTATACGGCCGTCGGCCGAGTTCATTTGGTTCTTAAGCAGCCCGGCCAGCGGTGCGAACTCATAGAGATTGGTGGCGCCGGGCATTCCTCCGGGAAGTATCAGCCAGGCGGGATTCTTGAAAAGTGTAGGGTCAAAAATGAGGTCGGCGTTTACGGAAACTTCCTGGGCCGACTTTACGACACGGCTTGAGGTGATGGAAACGGTTTTGACATCGAGCCCGGCACGGCGCATCACATCGACGGGCGTCATGGCCTCGATAAGCTCGAAGCCTTCTGCAAGGAATACAAAGGACTGTTTCATAGATTCTGAACTTTTGAATAACAAATAAGATTGAAGGTGGCGAAGCGTGACAACGTAGGCCGGAGAGTGAGTGTGTGCGGTCTCATATTTCCCACCGTTCAAGAAAATCTGCGCTAATTTACAAATTAATTTTGAAAAAAGCACTATCTTTGCAGTAAAATTTATCTGAATAATGAAGAAAAGTTGTCTTTTTTCGCTTTTTGCGGTGGTGCTGACGCTCTTGGGGGGCTGTCGCAGCGATTATCAAAACGAAAGCGGGATGATTTGGAACACAATGTATAACGTCACCTACGATGGCCCGGCGACGCTCCGCGACTCCCTGATGCCGCAGTTCAACCGTGTGGCGGCGAGCGTTTCGGCATTCGACAGCACCTCGCTCGTCAGCCGCATCAACCGCAACGAGACGGCACGCACCGACTCGGTGTTCCGCCGCGTCTACCGTATGTCGCTGCTCGTCAACGGGCGCAGCGGCGGCGCTTTCGACCCCACCGTCTCGCCGCTTGTCACCGCATGGGGGTTCGGGAAAGGTCACAAGGCTACGGCCGACACGACCCGCATTGACGAACTCCTGAAATATGTTGGCATAGGCAAGACGCGTCTCCACGGCAACCTGCTGCTGAAAAACGACCCGCGCCTGGAGTTCAACTTCTCGGCCATCGCCAAGGGTTACGGTTGCGACGCGGTGGGGGAAATGTTCCTTCGCAACGGCGTCCGGAATTTCCTCATAGAAATAGGTGGTGAGATTCTGGCGCACGGAGAGTCGCCGCGCGGTGGCAAATGGCGTGTGTCGGTCGATGCGCCGATACGTTCCGAAGGTGTCGTGCATCTGTCGCAATGCGTGTTTGAAATCGGCGACGAAGGGGTAGCGACCTCGGGCAACTACCGCAACTACCACGAAAAGAAGGGACAGGTTTACGGCCATACCATCGACCCGGTGACCGGCCGTCCTGTGCAGACCGATGTGCTTTCGGCCACCGTAATCGCCTCGACAGCGATGGAAGCCGACGCTTACGCCACGGCGGCCATGGCGCTCGGTAGCGCTCGCGCTCAGCAGATGGCGCAGAAATATGGTCTTGCAATGATGCTCATTATGCCCGGTAACAAGATCTGGATGTCACCAGGTTTCAAAAAATATGTTGTAGAAGATTGAAACGGTTATGGCAACGGTAATATTGATAGTGACGATGTTGCTCATCGGGGCAATGGTCGTCGGTTTTATAATAGTGTACGGGCGTAACATCTCCAGTCGTCAGGGAGGCACCGATGCGGCCAACGCGCAGATGCGCGAGTATATAGCCGGCTTGAACGAAAGCAATCAGCGGGCCATAGCCTCGATGCAGGAGAATCACCGTCGTGAATTGCAGGAACTCAGGCAGCATTGGGAAGAGCGTGTCAAAGTCATAGAACGCGAGTCGCAGATAAGGCTCGGCGAAATGTCGCGCCAGGCCACCCTGCAGGGCATCGAGAATCTGAAAAACACCAACTCCGAGCAGATGGAGCAGGTACTCGCCCCGTTGCGCGAACGGCTCGAAACCCTTTCGGCCCTTGTGCAGCGTGCGCAGGTGGATTCCGAAGCGTCGTCGCGCACACTGACTTCGCGCATTGAGCAACTTTCGCAGATGAACGACCTCCTGGGGCGCGAAGCTAAAAACCTCACCGAGGCATTGCGCGGCAACAGCAAGGTGCAGGGCGACTGGGGCGAATTGCGTCTCGAAACCCTGCTCCAGGAAGCCGGATTGCAGCGTGATGTAAATTACCGTGCGCAAGTTACTAAAGATGCCGACGGGAAGGTGCTCCGCGGCGAAGGGGGCGAACTACAGCGCCCGGACTTCATAATCGACCTTCCCGACGACCGGCATGTGATAGTAGACTCCAAAGTGTCGCTGAAAGATTACGTGGACTATTGCGCCGCCGAAGATGCTGAGCAACGCAAGGCCGCCGGGATGCGCCACGTGGCCTCCGTGCGCCGCCACGTGGATGAGCTGAAAAATAAGAAATACCAGAAAAGCGTGCGCAACGCCCTTGAACATGTGCTCATGTTCATCCCCAATGAAGGGGCGTTCGTCGCCGCCGTCACGCTCGACCCCGACCTGTGGCAATACGCCTTCCGCGGCGGCGTGGTGATAGTCTCCGCCGCGCATTTGCTCTCCACGTTGCAGCTCATAGGCCAGCTGTGGCGCGAAGACCGGCAGAACCGGAACGCCGCCGAGATAGCGCGTGTAGCCGGCCTGATGCACGACTCGGTGAAAACCTTCGCCGCACGCTTCGACCGCGTAGGCACGCAGCTCGCCACCACGGTAAAAGTCTACGAAGAGACACGCAACATGCTCTCCGAAACCAACCAGCAGAGCCTCCTGAACCGCGCCGCCCGCCTGAAGGACCTCGGTGCCAAAACCACCAGATAACCCGTCTTACCCATCTTATCATTTTTTTGCGTAAAGAGCATTCCGGTAACAGAATCTGACACTGGGAAGTTCCTGTACGTGCGCCCTTAGGGCTGGAATTCTCGAAATCTCCGGTCCTTAATGTGACGTTTCGCTTTGGGATGTACCGTTTTAACATTTTGTTTTATGATGGCTTATTACGGCTTATTTCTTGATGTGTCTGCTTTTGAGAGTGGATGAATTGTGTTAAAAATTATACTTCAAATAATGTAAATATTAAAATAAACTTGCAGAAATGTTAAATATGTTAATTTTCGAGGTTGTTTTAGGATTATTTTTATATATTTGCGAATCCAAACGACAATCTGAGCTTAAAACACAGGAACATGAAGAAACTTTTACTGTTAATCACACTGTTAGTAAGTTTTGTTGCGCAAGCTTACGAGCCGCTTGTTCGCGAAGACCGCGTCTGGGTTTACGGTTGCGGCGTCCCTGATCCGGATATGGAAACTCCCGGCAATGCTGAAGTTGAATTTTCCGGCACTACCGAAATCAATGGAGTTGTTTATCATAACTTGACATCTTTAGGTCATCCCGAAAATGTGATTTCGTTGATGAGGGAAGAGAATAAAAAGGTGTACCGATATATAGCCAATAATCCATATTATTGGAATATGTGGAATGGCGCTGTCAGTGAAGCGGAGCAAGCTGAATACAATGCCAGGGAGGGTTGTAATCCCGGCGAGATTTTGCTGTATGATTTTGACCGTGAATTGGGCGATCCATATATGTCGTTGACTTGTGGCAATTCTACTGACCAAGCTGTTGCTCCTTTGGCAATAGTAGCAATGGAACCGCAGGTGATGCTTCGCGACGGTCTTCACCCCATGCGTCAATTGAACATGCAATTTGGTGAATATAACCCCGATTATGACAATTCAGGTCTTCCGATTTATGACGGTATTGGTCCTGTAGAGGGATTTCTGGACATTCCTGGATGCGGACCTTGGTGCGCATCATATTATAATGACTGGAGTTACTATCTGGATAAGGTTTATGACAAAAATACCGGAAAGGTTATTTATGATTATAAAGACAAGTATGGCTATATGCCCATGATTGTAGAAGGTCTTCAGTGGTATTACGAAAGAGTGGTGACCGACGCCGACGGCACGAAGCGAACTATCGGCAATGTGTCTTATTCGTTCACTTCTGAAGTAGAAAAAGATGGCAAAAAGTATCTCGCGTTCACAGACAATGCTACGGGAGAAACCGCTGCATATATGCGTCAGGAGGGTCCGCTGGTTTATCAGTGGATTAATCCCGAAACATCTCAACGCCCTGTAAATAACAACGGTGAAGAACTAACGGAGAATTTGCTGTATGATTTCTCAATTACCTCAAAAATAAGTCTTGAGGATTACTATACTCAGATATTCTATGTGAAATATCCTATCTATACAGAAAATGGCGAACCGATAACAGCATTTGTCGATGCTTTGAAACGCCAAAGGATAGAACCGTATGCCTGTAGCGTCCAGCATGTGGAATTTAGCCGCGGTGAAGAAAGGGTTGGTCATGGCGTTTTTGTGCAAAGTGTAGGTCCAAAGACAGGGCGCCTTTTCGAACCGTTGGCCCCGATTGACGGCAGAAACGAGAAGTATGAAATACGGCAGCTTTCGCAGGGGGAGACTGTACTTTACAGAAGGGCGCAATTGGAGAGCCTGTTCTCAGGTATAGAAGAGATAAGTACTGAGGAGCCGGAAAATGACAATCGGATGTATGACCTTATGGGTCGTGAAATCCGCAACCCGCAACGCGGTACCATTTACATCCAGAATGGTCGGAAACTTATTGCGCGTTGATTTTGAATTGATTAAACATAAAACGGGTGCCCGGGGTAGGGGCGCATCCGTTTTATGTTTTGAGGAATGGGATTCGGGAATCAGTAAGGGCGGAGGATTAGGGCGTCGATGAGGGCGTGGTTGGTCTTCAGGTTCATGTTTTCGTCCTCTTCCAGCAGCTCTATGCGCAGGGTGTGCTTGCCTTCGGGTAGCTGCGTTGTCACGCTGTTGGAGAAGCCCCAGTCATCCCAGTTGGCTACACCTCGCTGCGGCAGTACGACGGTGCCTATCTTGTGGCCGTCGAGGGTGATGGCACGGATGGCGGCCTTGTTCTCGGTGTTCACCGGGCCGTTGCCGTTGGCATAGCGCAGGCTCAGGGAGTATGTGCCGGGTGTGGTGATTTCTACGGGTATCTCGATGACGCGCTTGTTGTGGTCGGTCTCTGCGAAACCTTCGCCAAGGTAACCGGCAACCGGCGTGGCGGCCCGGTAGCTGATTTCCTCGGAGGTCATTGCGGTGCCTTCTCCGGGAATCTGGATGGTGTCGTAGTTGCCGAGATAGAGCGGTTCGGAGGCGAACGACGGTGTGCCGTCTGTGGCTACGCCGATGACTTGCCACTCGCCGGGTTCGGAGATTTCGTAGCGTGTGGTGCGCACGGTGTCGACCGGCTCGCCGTTGTGGAGCACTACGTATTTGGCGATGTATTCGATGGGGTTCCATGCCAGGGCGGAGGCGTTGTCCTCGAAGCGGGCGATGGGGGTGAGCGGCGCTTTGAGGTTGGGGCGGCGGTTCACCTGCATGGCGGGGATGTCATTGTCGGCCATGGTGATGGCTATCTTGCAGTTGCCCTTGAGTTTGGTGGCGGGGATGAATGTGTCTCCGGCTTTGAGTTTCTTGCCGTTGAGGGTTATCTCCTTGACCTGCGAGCCGTAGCCGCTGACGGTGATGTCGAGCGTGGCGTTGCGGTATTTCACGCCGTCGAGGCTGCGTGTGTCGGCCAGGGTTTTCGGCACGAAGGGAGTAAAGCGTATCCCGTCGGGCTCGAAGTTGATGCCGAAGAGGATTTTCATCGTCAGGGCGAGATTGCCCGACAGGCTCCAGAGCATGTTCGAGGAGTTGAGTTCGGTGTAATAGTCGCCGTTGTCGAGGTTGAAATTCTCCTTGTTTGTGGCGAAGAGGGCTGCGGGACGCACCACGGCGCCTATGGCTTCGAGCACGCCTTGTTCGTTGCCGGCTTTGGCGTTGGCCAGCGCCCAGTAGGAGCCTACGAAGGGCCATAGTGCGTTGTTGTGATAGCTGGGCATGTCGGCGATCTGCGGATAGAAGATGGCCGAACCGAAGGGAGTGACGGGATGGCACTGTACTATGGAAGCGGCCTGCTCCGGCGTGGCTATGTCGTAAAGTATTGACAGCGAGGAGCCCAGCGTCTCGTAGCGCGGGTTTAGCGTGAGGTTGTCGCGGCCGTAGGTGTACATGGCATAGTCGCCCATAGTGTCGCACCAGAATGTGTCGTTGATTTTCTTGGAGAGTTCGTGAGCCTCTTTTCCGAAGGCTTCGGCCTCTTTTTTCTTGCCGAGGGTGCTGGCCATCTGCGAGGCTATGTCGAGGGCGGCGGCGTGCACCATGTTGGTGTTCATGGCTTCTGACTGCGCTATGTCGGCGGTCTGCATCCATCGCGGATAGCTCTGTTCGCGCCAGTCGAGGAAGGAGGTCTCGCCCTTCACGAGGCCGCGCGGCGACATTACGGTTTCGCGGTCTTTGGCAATGGAGCGCACCACGATGGGGTAGACCTTTTCGAGCCATTTGCGGTCGCCCGTTACCTTATAAATTTCCCAGGCGGCGAGAGCCCACACCATGCGATCGGTGGAGATGGGCCATGCGCCGCCCGAACCGGTGTCCTGGATAATCTGGCCTTCGGGATTCACTTTCTTCATAAGCGAAATCATGGAAGCTTCAGGCTGGAGAGCGGCCATGGAGAGGATAATGGAGTAGCTGACGTCGCGCGTCCAGACGCCGGCCCATTCCTTGCCGGTGCGCAGCGTGGTGTCAGGCTCAACGGCGTTTACCATCTCGTCGAGGCCCATATTGAAGACGGCTTTCAGCAGTCCGTTGGAGGTGGATAGTCGGGGATAGGAGGAGAGATCGTTCTTGCGTTGCCACGTCTGCTCCACGGGCTTTTATTACATAATTACTGCCAGAAAACGTACTGTTTTTAAGCAAACTAATAAAAGAATTAATGTAACTAGCAAGAGCAGACAACAAAAAAATAAAAATAGAAAAACAATCAACAGATATAAATGAATTAATAAAAGAAATAGTAAAACCATATGTAGAACTTGCAACAATCCAGAATAAAAAATTAAAATTAGAACTTGAATATAATAAGAAAATTCAAATAATAAAAATATAATAAAACAAAAAACGACTAAATGTTGAAAATTTTTTCAATATCTGTTATTATATAAAAGAAAAAAATAGTAGGGGAAGAAAATGATTAATATATTATTATGTGGAAACCAAAAAGTATTTGATGGAGCACTATCAGAACTAATATCAATTACAAATAAAACAAAAGAAGTAATTACATGTTATATATTTACAATGGATGTATCAAGAATAAAACCAGAATATACATGTATAGAAGATGAACAAGTAGAATTTTTAGACCAAGTGGTCAAAAATAAAAATCCAGAAAATAAAATAATAAAAGTAGATGTAACAAATATATATGAAAAAGAATTTGCAAATTGTGCAAACGAAACAGCATATTGTACACCTTATACTTTACTTAGATTATTAGCGGATTTAGTTCCTGGTATGCCAGATAAATTATTATATTTAGATATAGATATGATGGCAAATGATGATATTTCTCCATTATATCATACAGATATTGAAGAATATGAATATGCTGCAGTAAAAGAAAAATATGGTAGCAAAATGATTAGACCAGATTATATTAATGCAGGAATGCTACTTTTAAACATGAAAAATATAAAAGAAACAAAATTATTAGAAAAAGCAAGAGAATTAATAAAAAGAAAAAAATTATTATTTGCTGACCAAGATGCTATTTTCTGGAATACAACTAAGAAAAAATTATTACCAAGAAAATATAATGAACAAGCAAGTTTTAATAAAAAAGATACAGTAATTTGCCATTTCTGTAAAAGGTTATTGTGGTTACCATACCCACATACAGAAAATTATAAGCAATGGAATATCGAAGAAATACATAAATATTTAAAATGCTATACATTTGATAAAGATTTAGAAGAATACAAAAAATTAAAAGAACAATTTAATACGAAAATGAAAGAGGAAGTATAAATGGAAAAATATAAAGAAGTTATACCAATATTTTTTGCTGTTGATGATGGTTATATACCATTTTTAGCAGTAACATTACAATCTATTGTAGAAAAATCAAAAGAAGAATATTACTATGTGGTAAAAATATTATATACAAATATCAGTGAAGAAAACAAAGAAAAAATTAATAAATATAAAAGGGAAAACATAGAAATAGAATTTGTTAACCTAAATTATTATATAGAAAAGGTAAAAGATAAATTATATACAAGGGATTATTTTTCTATGACAACATATTTTAGATTATTTATATCAAATTTATATCCACAATATAACAAAGCAATATATTTAGATAGTGATATAGTTCTTTTAACAGATGTTGCTGAATTATATATGCAAGATATTGGAGATAATTTAGTTGGGGCAGTAGCAGATGATATAATTCAACAAAATGAAGTTTTCCAAGAATATGTAGAAAAAGTTGTTGGGGTTGCAAGTTATAAAACATATTTTAATGCAGGAATGCTAATAATGAATCTAGATGAACTTAGAAAAACAGATTTTCAAGGAAAATTTTTATATTTATTAGAAACTGTAAAATATTCTGTAGTTCAAGACCAAGACTATTTAAATAGAATATGTAAGGGAAGAGTTAAATTACTAGACAAATCTTGGAATGTAATGCCAAATGCAACAAAAGACATAAATGAAGCAGATATAAAATTAATTCATTATAATTATCAATATAAGCCATGGCATTACGACAATATTCCATATGCAAAATATTTCTGGGATTTGGCTAAAAAAACAGAATTTTATAATAAATTAGCTGAAGTAAAAGAAAATTTTACAGATGAAATGAAATATCAAGACAGAGTTGCAGATACAAAATTAAGAGAACTTGCAAAAAAAGAAACTGATTGTGTTGGTGATGATAGAGCATACATAAAGAGTAATATTGAAGAAAAAAAACATAGAGATTATAAAAAATATCTTTTACCTAAAAGATATAGAAATTCTGTAATTGAATCTCAAAGCAGAGAAGAAGTATATGAAAGAATAAGAGATTTGGAAAAAAATGGTATTTTTGATTTAGATGTAGAACAAGATCCACCAACAATTCCGCTAACACCGGAAAATGTTGATTATTTAAGAGAAAAAGGGTTAAATAGAATAAAAAATGTTTTAGCTAACAGGATGGGAGAAAAATATCTAAAAGACTTAATCAAAAACAAAAAATTAATAATAAAAGACATTAAAGGATTAGAAAATCTTGAAAATGTTAAAACAGGTGCAATGATAACATGCAATCATTTTAATCCAAATGATTTTCTTACAATAGAACAAGTATTTAGAAAAACAAATCAAATAAAAACCAAAAAATTATATAAAGTAATAAGAGAAGGAAATTATACTAATTTTCCAGGATTTCCAGGATTCTTATTTAGAAATGGGGATACATTACCATTAAGTGCAAATACAAGTACAATGATAGAATTTATGAAAGCAGTAGATACTATTTTACAAAGAGGAGAATTCATATTAATATATCCAGAGCAAAGCATGTGGTGGAATTATAGAAAACCAAAGCCACTAAAAATAGGGGCATATAAAATGGCAGCCAAAAACAATGTACCAGTTATTCCAATATTTATAACAATGGAAGACAGTGAAATTATCGGAGATGATGGTGAACCAGTACAAGAATATACAGTTAATATAGCAAAACCAATTTATCCAGATGAGAATTTATCAATAAAAGAAAACACAGAAAAAATGAGAGAAGAAAATGCAAAAGTTTGGAAAGAAATATACGAAGACTTTTACAAAATACCACTTGAATATACAACAATTAAAGAAGACAAGGAAACAGTAAATGAGTAAAATAATATATTATGAAGATGAATTAAATGATGAATTTTCAAAATCATCAATAGAACCTAGAATAATTGATGAAAATTACAAATATGTGCATAAAAATCCATTATGGAATTTATGCTCTTTTGTTTTACAAAACATTCTAAGTGTTCCAATAAAAATTTTGTATGCAAAAATAAAGTTTAGAATAAAATATATAGGGAAAGAAAAAATAAAACTATATAGAAATGAAGGATACTTTATATACGGAAATCATACTCAACCATTTGCAGATACATTTATACCAAGTATACCAATGTATCCTAAAAGAAATTTCCTCATTGTAAATCCAGTAAACATATCACTTAAAGGAACAGGTACACTAGTAGAAATGTTAGGAGCAATGCCAATTCCAAGTAACAAAAGTGCAATGAAAAATTTTCTAGAAGCAATAAAGCAAAAAATGAATAAAGGTTATGCAATAACAATTTACCCAGAAGCACATATATGGCCATACTATACAAAAATTAGACCATTTAAAGATGTATCTTTTAAATATCCAATTCAACTAAAAAAACCAGCATTTTGTATTACAAATACATATCAAAGTTATGGAAAAAATAACAAAAAAATAAAGATTGTATCTTATATAGATGGACCATTCTATCCAAATAAAGAACTAACGCTAAAAGAACAACAGAAAGAATTAAGAAATAAAATCTATAACTGTATGGAAGAAAGAAGCGAAAATAGTAATATAGAACATATAAAATATATAAAAAAAGTCATTTAAAAGTCACAAATATATGTTATCATACAAAAGTGGGAGAAAAGCAATGAGTAAAAATAAAAAAATGATAAGAAATTTTATACTGTTTATTTTATTAATTATATTGACATTTTATTTTGTTCTAAGAGACCAAAATATATATGAAATGTTTAATATATTAAAGAGTGTAAAAAAAGAATTTATATTAATTGGGTTATTGTGTATGCTTGGCTATTTAGTATTAGAAGCGATTAACTTAGGAAGAACTTTAAAAGCATTAAATGAAAAAAGTAATTTTTTGAGTAATTTTAAATATGCATTAATAGGATTTTTCTTTAGTTCAATAACACCTGCGGCAAGTGGGGGACAGCCAATGCAAATATATTATATGCATAAAGATAATATAAATATTGCAAACTCAACTTTAGCGTTATTGATGAATTTATTTAGTATGCAAGTAATAACAATTTCGTTCGCATTTATAAGCGTAATAATAAATCATAAATACCTAAGTTCAGGCTTGGCATGGTTCTTTGCAATTGGTGTAACTTTAAATTCAATAGCTTTAGCATTATTGTTGGTAGGAATATTTTCAAAAAAATTATCAGAAGGTTTAATAAAAATTGCGATAAAAATATTAAAATTCTTCAAATTTAAAAAAATAGATAAAGTACAAGAAAAATTAGAAAAAGAATTAGAACAATATCACGGAAGTGCTAAATATATAAAAGAAAATCCAAGTGTAATAATAAAAACAATACTAACAACAGCAATACAATTTATAATTTATTACAGCATTCCATATTGGATATATTGTTCATTTAATTTAAAAGGATTCAACATTTTCCAAATAATAACTTTGCAATCTGTACTATTTGCAACAGTATCCGGAATACCATCGCCTGGAGCAGTTGGTGTAAGCGAAGGTGGATTTATGTCAATATTTAAAACAGTATTTCCGGCTAGTGTAATTAGTAGTTCAATGATTCTAACAAGAGGTGTTAATTTCTATTTTTATGTATTGCTTAGTGGTATAGTAGTTATTGTTAGCACCTTAAAATCTAAGAAAGAAGAAAAAAATATACAAATTGAAAAACAAAATGAAGAAAATGAGGAAGTGGAGTAGGCTTTCTCATTTTCTTTATTCATAATTTTATAAGAAAATATGATTATAAATTTATTAGATTTTCTAAGTATTCTATCATAAATAGTGGTATATTAAGAACATTATTATCTTTAGCTAAATTTTTCAGTTACCCAAATCTGAACAGCTTCAGGCACATTCCGTCAATTATAAAATAAGCTTTTAATTTTTCTTCTAATTGATTAAAAAATATATCTGGTATTTTTTCAATAGTTTTTATGGATTTCATATAGTCTACTAGATTTTCACAATTATCAGCTATTAGAAATTCACTAAAAGTCATTGGAAACATATCAAGAAAATCAACTTTTCCAACAGGGAATGATGTATGTGATAATCTAATACCAAGTAGACTTCCAGCACAAATTTATCACACTTTTGTAAATGTTTTTGCTAAATTTATCACATTTTTGTAAGCTGAATCGGCAAAATTATCACATCTTTGCAAAAAATAGAAATATACAGCGAGTATACTTAATATGGAAAAATAAAGCATTCGGAAATAATACCAAATGCTTTATTATTTTTTGTCATTTTCCCAAAAAATGTTACATATTTCCACGCCAAAGCGTCATATAATATATGAGATATTATTTTGTCAATGTCAGGAGGCGGATATGTTATGAGAGACTTATCAGTTTACTACTGCAGCCAATGTGGATTTTACGCATACTATCAATTACCTAAGAATGCCATATGCCACCGATGTGATATTGCCATGACTCTGATTGAAATGCGCTATCAGGATTTTATGAACCTGGATTATGAGCAGAGAGACAAACTGATCAGTGACCAGATTATCTCTTCTTCTACTCCCTACATCCAGAAAATCTGCAAACCGGCCGCTCTTCACAATCAAAGAGAAATCGTTGGATGCCTGACTCAGGAAGTCACCAGACTTGAAGAGGAAAACCAAAAACTAAACCAGACTGTATCGTGGATGCACCAGACGATATGGAGTCAGTTAAGACGCACCCGGACATTAGAGAGGGAAATTCAAAAATTACAAAATAAATTAAAGAAAAGCAGTTGATAACAGCCAGAGCCTTATACTCTGGCTGTTTTGTACAAAAATCACCTTGCGGTGGATGGGAAGTATGCAGCTTATACACTCCACCACAGGTGGAGAATCCTGCTTGCAGGATTCTATTTGGTCTTACCTTTCTTGGGAATCTGAGGAAATATACCGTGCAATCAGACGGTTCAATGTACTTCTCATCTGGACAACAA
>OGNF01002082.1_pt1 | contig 16051 bp, 10 predicted proteins | sample 1573321 | NCBI WGS metagenome assembly OGNF01 (sample SAMEA2581911, study PRJEB24529) | metagenome | biome: Human gut stool | place: China | collected 2011
AGATTTCTAATATTCTTTCCCTCATTAAATGTAGGTACAACTACTGATAACATATTTTTCTCCTTCTGATATCTATAACATTCTGTAGCTTATTCATCTGCAAAGTAATGTGCAGTCACATTCATCTTATACATGATTACTTTATACAATAATAGTAATTCTAAAAAGCGTGTTAATTATAATACCTTTATGTAAAGTTCGCAAGTATTTTCACAAAGTATACACAATGCGTGTTTTTGTACATTACTATTCAGCTTTAACGTTACATAAGCAGTCCGTCCCAGAAATACCATGCCGATATACATATAACCTCTGCAGCTGCAAGAAGTACCATAATAACACGCCTTGTATTTCTGCCTGTTAAAAGCAGGGCTTCTGTAATCCCTATATATACAACAAATGAACCGACTATGAATCTTAATGTACTCATGACACTTGAAGTAAGCGGTATCATAAGTGCAATTATGCCAAATATACCACAGGCATAATGTTTCCTTACCAGCATGATCACATACAACAACAATGTAAAAACACACAGCCAGCCAAGTATAATTCCGTTTATCTGCTTAACATCTGACATCTCTCCAAGCCTGCCAGTACATGATTTAATAAGTACTCCGATAACAGGAAACAGCTTCTGTGTCCTCCACGCCTTCTGCACATGATAAAAAGCCCATGCATCTCCACAAAAGCCTCTTAAAAATGTCATATAAACAAATATTCCCAAAGGACATATAGCAAGTGCCAACAGCTTTCCTGCATCTGATATAACATCTTTTATAAATGCTTTTATAGCTGCCACAATCCTTCTTTCCTCATCTCTATGCTGCTTATACATAGAAACATACATATCTGTAAGTAACACAACTATCAATGTACAGCCTACTATTCTGGTTGCACTTGCAAATGCTGCAGACACTCCTGCCATCATATAGTTTTTTTTCTTTGTGTTATAGAAACACAGCACAACACACATAGTAAACAGGCTTTCTGTATACATAGAACCATAATATACTGCACATGGTCCTGCAAACATCAGAAATATGATTATATTTTCTATATCCACTCTGTCATACTTATCTGTATCAAGCTCCAGCCATGCGAATCTAACAGCATAATATACTGCAATTATTATGCATATGTTAGACACCAGCATGCCAATAGCATATGTGTTTATATATCCACCTGTAATAATCCTAATCAGGGCACACACCATAGGATACAGCGGAAAAAAAGCCCAGTTAGCCATGCCTGAAGACCTTGGAAGCTTATATCCTTCCTCCGCCAGCTCCTTATACCATTCTGCATCCCATGGATTCATATAATACAACAGGTTATGTGGTGTATCTGCCACAAGATTCATGACTGGAACCATAGCCCACATTACAAGGCGTGATAACAACCACACAACTATTATTTTAGTAAAAAGTCTGAGCTTTTCATTATTCTTATAGTGCTCTATAAATACTGAAAACATTTATATCCCCAATACGTATCTTATATTAACTATTATACTTGCAACAAGAGGTATTACAAACATAAGCACTGCAAGTACTACTATAATAGCCATATACACACCACTTGCACATGCCTGCATCCATCCCGGTATTCTTATATTCTTATAATGATCAACAACCATAATGGCAATCATAGCTATAAGTACAAGAACAGATATGAGCAATCCTTTATCCTTAGCAGCCGGCTTAAATGTAAATACTATCTCATTTTCGCCACTATTAACAGAAACTCCTGTAAACATTCCTGCAATATCTTTAGTTTCGCGTTTTTCACCATTCACTGTTACTGTCCAGTTATCACTCTTTATTATAGGAACCATAACATAATCATCTGTGCTGCTTCCATTAACCTTTACAGTAACCGAATTATTTGTGTATGTAACCTCACTCTGCCTATTCTCATACTTCTTACATAAAGAATCAAGTTTATCAAGGTCAATACCACCCATAGTAAATATGTAGTTTCCAACTGACACCTCACCATTATTATCAAGTGGTCTTGCATAATCAAGTTCAACGGTAACATCCTCATTTTCAAAAGTACCAATATATATAAGTCCATTATTATAATCAGTTGCATAATACTTATTACTTACATTACCTATAGTTGGTATATCTATCTGCTTTCCATTAACTTTTATTGTAAGACTTCTGAACAGATTAGAAACATTAGCATCCGATGTTCCTATATTACAATCTGCAACACTCATATACACTGCTGCTTTTCCACTTATCTTATCCTTATAGGTCTGTACAACATGCGTTGTCTGTGTTGACTTATCTGGTGTTGTATTATCAGAGGCTTTATTTATATCTGCTGTCTGTGCTGCACTTACCTCGTATGTTCCTGTACCTGAAAGCTTTCCATACTCTGTTACAAGCTTATCTGAATCACCACTTAAGGCACTGTACATAAGATTATGAAGATATATCCAGTCCCTGGCTGTTGTGTTCCAGTTATATCCGGATTCTGTGCTGTTTTGCTGGCTCACTTCTGAGAGCTTTGTAAAATCTTTGCTAAAATCTATTGATGCTAACCTGCTGCTTGTAACCATCGCAAAAGGAAGCTGATAATTAGCCTTGTACAGGTCATATTCGTTATCTTCTGTTCCTTCCTTCTCCAATGTATACAATGAACTGTCTAACTTATTAATATTAACCGCTTCTGTTACGTGTATAAGTGCATCTGAAAATACTGTTCCGCCTGAATCAAGCGCCCAGAGAAAATACTTTGAATGTCCCCATCTTACAGTTTCTTTCTGTGTATTCTTCTGAAGTGCTGCTGTAAAGCTTGAAAGTGAACCTCTCTTCATAACAAGCGGATAGTTCGCATTCATACTTAAATCAGGATTCGTCACTCTGTCTACAGGTGAAGAGCTTATTCCAAGATTATTCGTTGCATTAACTGCAAGCTGCACATAGTCACCATACTGATATGGCGCATATGTGTAAAACTTAGGTGGTCCTGTCATGGCAAATGCTCCTATGAACACTTCAACTGCCACAAGACTTATGACAATACTTACCTTATAACCATTCTTCATAACTGTTACACCTATAATGTGTATTACAAGCATAACTGCAAATACCGCAATAAAGAATACAAATGCTGCTACATATGAATTCACTGGAAGTTTATCATATATCACTGCCATAACTGCACATATAATAGCAGTTACCACTGCCTGTATAACAGCCTTCTTTTTCTTAATACAGTCATTTACCAGCACCTTATCTGCATATGCACAGGAAAGACATATAAGTGTAAATGCAATAATATAACCATTTCTTAATGTATAACCATTATATGAGCCGAAATGCCACATAATGTTAGTACCTTCCGCTATTGCCTGTACCATAACGATAGCTATAAGCGATATGGCATACCAGTTAAATCTTCTTGCAGCTTCATCATTCTTATATCCCACTGCTTTCATGCTTCTGTGGATTCCTGTAAATATTATCACGAAGTATAATCCCATGCCATAAAACATCATTATTCTCTCAAACTCACCGAGGCTGAAGCTTCTGAAGGTCGGATTAGATATCCATGAAAAATACTGGCTTACAAGCGACTCTGTATTACCAGTTCTTTGTGACTGTGAAAGCTGTGCAAATACTGGTATAAGCATAAATGCTGAAAGAGCAATTCCTGTGAATGTGCCAATGCCTACATTCCACGCCTTCTTGCATCTTTCCTTCTTATCACACATGAATATAAGATACATACCGCCAACGAGAAGAATATATACAAGTGACATAGCAGCAAGATAATAATTGATTATGAACATAACTGCTACCATGATGATATAAAAAAGCTTCTTTCCTGTCTTTTCCATAATATCAAGTGCCATCATAAGAAGTGGAAACAGTGCAACTATATCCATCCATGGTGTGAAGCATGATGCATACAGCAAAACATATCCGCAGAAAGCATATGCTACTGCAAACAACGCCTTTATGTTATATGACAGTGAGTTATATCTTTTATTAATAAAAGCATACATTGTAACTGACATGACAAATGTTTTTATAACAGTAAGCACTGATATAAATTCAAGTATATAATCTCTTGGACAAAGATATAAAAACAGATTGAATGGGCTTATCATAGAGAATGCTGACATACTCATAGACACATTCGTTCCAAGTCCTGTATACCAGTCAAACCATATACTGGCATCACCATGCATGGCATCCCACAGATGTGCATACAAAGGTGCCACCTGCTGCATATTATCAAAAAGGTCTATTCTGCTGCTTCCAAAGGGCCATATACCCTTAGCCACAAGAACTATTAACATAACAAGTAGTGTTATCAATCCCGGAAACAGATAACCCAGTATCTTTTTTCCTTTATTATCAGAACTGTTATTCATATATATCTCCATTCATGTTTATACGTGAGTTACTATACAGGTAGACTTACCATTTACTATGATATTTCTCTTGCCTGCACTTATAAAGAAGCTCTCACCAGCCTTAAACTTCATCTCCTTATCATAATCATCCGTCATAATAGTTCCTTCTCCCTCAACTACTATAACTGATACAAAGGATGCCTCATCAACTGGTATTTTCGCCTCGTCCTCAACCTCGTATTTAATTACCTCAAAGTACTTACATTGTACAAGTCTTTTTGCCATATAATGTTCATTATGTGTAAGCATTACATTGCATTTGTTATCTCTTACATACTTAACAGGATTCACAACATCAAGTGACTTGGCAACGTGAAGCTCACGTGGATTACCAAACTTATCTCTTCTGTCATAATCATACATTCGATATGTGCAGTTAGAATTCTGCTGTATTTCACATATGAATATACCAGCACCTATGGCATGTATTGTTCCAGCCTTAACCATAACAACATCGCCCTTTTTGACATCAATCCTGTTAAGAATTTCTGTTATTGTGTTGTTTTTTATACGTTCTTCTATCTCTTCCCTTGATGAATCCCTTGACAGTCCACAATACAGATATGCACCTGGTTCGGCATCAAGCACATACCACATCTCATTCTTTCCATATTCATTTTCATTCTCAAGCGCATATTCATCATCTGGATGAATCTGTATAGAAAGTGCCTGCTTTGCATCTATAAACTTGATAAGAACAGGAAATCTGTCCTGCGCCTGGCATTTCCATCCAAGTGCCTCTTTTCCTATAATAGTCAGATAATCATTAAAAAGCATGCCCTTATAATAGCCATCTGCTATACGGCTCTGACCATCTGGATGTGCAGAAAGCTCCCAGCTCTCACCTATAACCTCATAGTCACATTTCTTTCCAAAGACATCTCTTATCTTTGTTCCACCCCACAGGTTATCCTTGAAGGCTGGATCTAATTTTACTATAGGACTGCTATCTGACCTTACGTAGTTACCCTCATTATTACCTGTTTCATATCCATATATCTTTACAAGATCATTTTCGAGTATGGAATCACCTATTCCTACCTCTATGATAACTACATTCTTATCTGTTTTGTTAGCTACCCTGTGCTTAGTTCCTACTGGCACAAAGACACTCTCATATTTATGATAATCCTTTGTTTCAGTTCCCAGCGTTATAGTCGCAGTTCCTTCAACTACAGACCAGTATTCTGCTCTTAACTCATGCTGGTGCAGATTCATCATCATACCTGGAAATACCGTTACCTTCTTGACCTTATAGCCCTTTGAATAGTTAAGAAGCTCATGAATACCCCATTCCCTGTATGATATTCTGTTATAATCAAAATATGTCTCATACTGATTCATATTATCTTTTACTATTTCTTTTATATTATCAGCAGACTTCTGGGATGATATATACACTGCATCCTCTGTATTAACAACAACCATATCTCTAAGGTCATTAGCTACTACAAGCTTTCTTTGTGCGTTGTTAATAACTGATACGTTACTGCAGTCATTCTTAATTATATAATCAAGCTTACCCTCTGTATGCTGTTGCTCTATATCACATACGTTGTCTATATCTTTCCATGTTATATCAGCTTCAACAACCTTAAGCTTATCACAATCCTTAAGCACAAGTGATTCTATGCTTCCACTAGGAATATCCTTCATAATATTCTCTGAAAAACGGATTGCCCTTCTTATTGCTGGAACCTTTCTTTTGGCTGTTCTGCATGTTCCATAAAGCTCAGGTTGCTCTTTTCTTACGATATTTATCATATCTCCAGCTCGAAATACAAGCATTCCGCTGTTCCACAGATATCCCTCATCATAAGAGTAACAATCAGATATTTCTGATGAATAGCTATCAAAATCAACATGAGGTATGAGCCTGCACACATCACAGTTATCCCTTAATATATATCCGAGATTCTTTGCCTGGTATTCAGGTTTCACGCCAATTACTGCTATTACACCTGACTTTGCCATATCCTTTGCACTTATTATGGCATCCTTATAGCCTTCTCCATCTATAAAATTATCTGAATTAACTATAAGCACGAATTCCGTAGGATTAGCAAACATAGTTCCAAGTATAATCGCTGCTGCTGTTCCTTTTGCTGTTCCCTCAAGAATCAGTCTGTACCTTAGACTCTGAAATGCCTTCATCTGTCCATTTACTATATTTTTATATGCCTCATTAGTTACTATTATAAATTCATCACAATATGGCATATTTCTCACAACCGTTTCCTGAAGCAATGAACGTCCTTCTTTAAAATTCATAAACTGCTTAGGATAATTTTTTCTGGACAATGGCCATAAACTATCGCCACTGCCGCCTGCCAGGATAACACACTTCATATAAATGTCCCTCCCAAAATATACTAATTAATTATTATCACTATTTTCGTTTGAAATTGGTCTGTCTTGTTTATCATCGTCTGAATCAGAGGTTGTCTTTTCTTCTGCAGTTGTTTTCTCTTCTGTAGTCTGTTCCTCTGTTGTTTGCTGCTCTGTTGTTTTCTCTGTTTGCTGCTCTGTTTGTTCCTCTGTTGTTTGCTGCTCTGTTTGTTCCTCTGTTGGTTCCTCTGTTGGCTGTTCTTCTACAGAGCTTTCTTCCTGCTGCTCCCTTGATTCTTCGTTATTTCTTGTAGTCTCTCTCTGTGTTTCTTCCCGTGTATTCTCTCTTCTTTCAGTCTGTGCAGTATTGTTTTCTGTCGTATTTCCTTCTTCTGTCTGTCCAGCAGTAGTGCTGCCAGCTGTTGTGCCTGTCTGCTTTGTTGTTGGCTGTTTTGTTGTATAATACTGCATGTCACGGTAATCATAATCTTTATTAACTTTTTTCTTATTATTCTTTCCAGCTATAACAGATACAAACAATACAGAAACAAGTGCAATAACAACTATACATCCTGCAATCCATGACATTGCCATTCTGGCAGGCAATGAAAGTGCTGGGAACAATCTTCTTATAAATAGGGTAACAGCATTTTCATGTTGTCTGTTCCTCTTCTGGTATACAGAGCTTACAGCCTCCTGCTCATCATATTCATTGCTGTATTCTTCTGACTCATCATCCGATTCATCATACTGTTCTTTATCATCGTCTGAATTTTCATATGCATCTTCATATATCTCATCTGAAATATTATCATTCGCAACAGCTGACTTAGCTTCATCAGCTGTGTTTTCTAAAACAGCTGCCTCTCCTGACAGTATAAGCTTAATCTGTGCTATCCAGCTTCCAATATATGAGCTGTCAACATCTGTCATTCTCTCAATAGCATCTACCGACTGCATCTCATATGCATATAACTCTACAAGTGCCATCTGTACAGAATCTAAAGATTTTAACTTTTCATCCTCCTCATCAAACACCGAAGGACTTCTGAATGCATTTGCCTTTTTCTTCATATACATAAGGAGCTCTTCATCTTCACGTATTTTTGAGAACTTATATTCTTTAATATCTGTTTTTTCACTTAATTCCTTTGAATTCTCGTCTACTGCATTTACAAAAAAATATGTTGATACGATAACTGCAATCTGTTTATGAATATTTTTCGTCAAATCTATACCATTTATCTTATTGCATACCTGAATAAGAGCTTTTTTAGCCTGTGTTGTACTCTTTGCTTCATCCTTATATACTGGATATGAGAGTGCATATACTTCTTTATATATCTTATTGCACAACTCCTTTTTCTGCACCTTACCATCTACAACATCCTGTATAAGCTGAACAAGTTCTTTATCCTGTTTATTATTCATACATATCTCCCTATTTTAATATAATAAAACTCATAACTTACTTTTTACTTACTATTCCGTTATTATAACACCTTGTTACATAATTGTCACTATCACTAACACCATCGGGAAATATCACTAATCCCACCATGAAATATTAAAAGCCGCGACCATGCAGAAAACCTTCCCACATAGCCACAGCTTAATAACTGATATCTATGAATCCGACGATAAGATGATATCATAGCTAGAAATTAGCATATATAAAATCTGAGGTAGTACTTGTGCTTCCATATATAAGTATAAACATTATAAATACTATATATATGAACCACCTGAGTACAATGTTCCTTGATGCTACCGTCTCTCTTATTTTAATACCCTTTTCCTTAAGAACACTTACAACAAATATTATTATACAGCCAGCTGCAACTATAATAAGATCCTGTGCCGTAAGGCCAACTGCCTTAACTGTTGCCATTGATATCTGTGACAAATGTGCTTTAGTCACTGTATCTAAAAGCATGACATTCGCTGCATGAAGATCCGGTGCCATATCAAAGTAAAAACCTATATTAACAAGTATAAATGTTCTTATAATACAGAACACCTGGTACCACCAGCTTTTAGGATTAATGTGTAAGCTCTCGTGTATCCTTGCATACACTGGTGCAAGCATGCCGCTTGCTGCTATGATAACACCATTGTACATGCCATACATTATATATTTCCACGCGGCTCCATGCCATATACCTACTATAAAAAACACAAGCAGATTGGCAAGACTTACTGGCAGAAGCTTTCCAACATTATTTCCAAATGTTTTCTTACACCATTTGCCGAACTTATTCATACATTTTGATAAGGAAAATGGATAGAATATATAATCCTTCATCCACGTACCAAGTGTTATATGCCATCTTCTCCAGAATTCACCTATAGAACGCGAAAAATATGGCTGTCTGAAATTCTCATCCATGGTGATGCCAAACATCTGTGCAATACCAATTGTAATATCAATACCACCTGAGAAATCTGCATACAGCTGGATACTGTAAAGAATCACACCAAAAACGTTAATCCAGCCCCCATAATTCCAGTAGTTGTTAAATATAAGCGTTACTGCTGCATTTACCCTGTCAGCAAGCACCATCTTCTTAAGCATGCCCCATAGTATTCTCTGTAAACCAAACTGTATATTTTTAAGGTCGTAGGCATGTCCCTCATACAGCTGTTCACCAAGCCTTTCATATCGGCCGATAGGTCCCTGAAGAAGCTGAGGGAAAAACGATACAAACAACGCATACTTAAAGAAATTCTTCTGTGGCTCATGCTTTCCCCTGTATACATCAACAACATAACTTACTGACTGGAATGTATAAAACGATATACCAAGCGGAAGTGTAAGCTTAAGAACACTTAATCTTTCTGAACTTCCAAATGCAGATAATATCCCGTTGATATTACCTATCATAAAGTTAGTGTACTTACATACTGCAAGCACTCCGAACGAAAGAAGGATCACACATAGCACGACCTTCTTTTTTTTGTTAGTTATATCCTTCTTAAATGCTTTCTTTGTCTCTCTGTCTGCATCCTTATCCGGCTTTTCACTATTAAGCTTTCCAAGTAATATTCCACCTGTATATGTAACAGCTGTAGTCAGTATCATCATCCATACTGTTGTAACATGATATGAAAAATAATACATGTAGCTTAATATAAGCAGCCATACCCATCGCACCTTTTTGGGGATGATATAATATACAACCAGCGCCATAAGCGCAAACAGAAAGAATTCAAATGTTGTAAAAGACATACTGCTCTCCATTCTTTATATCATAGGAAACCAATCTAATATGACTTCCATTCAAGTCCTGTGGCCTCCTCATAATCCTGTACCATAGAGTTATACATACTCTCATATGAATCATAAAAATATCTGCTCTCATCCAGCGTTCCCTGTGCATCCTCGTAAAGAACCTCCGAAAGAAGCTCCGAATAGCTTTCTGCAAGCTCTCCATACATATGTCCCTCTGCATCCACATATGCTGAATCATCTCTTGGAAGTACTGACATAAGTGCCTTATTAAAATCATAATAGGCTATTCCATAGCTGTCAAAGAGTGCTTTAAGCTTCGTAACTGCCTTATCAACCTCTGCATCCCTGAATGCATCTGGTGTTATAGGCGATTCTACACATACTATCTGTATGTCATTTTCCTTACAATACTCAACAAGCTGCTCAAACTGTGCTATAACTGTCTTATCAAGCTCCTTATTGGCATTTCTTTTCATTGTCTGTGTATATTCAGGATTTCCCGGAACTTCATTTATCCTGTATCTATAGCAGAAGCCCTTTCCCATATAAGGTCCACCTGCTGTAGCAAAATATCCATCCTTATCAAGTCCTGCTGACATATCATAGTTTTTATATTCTTCCGTTTTCTTTAACTCAATATTGGTCTTTGCCTTATTCAAAGTGCATTTCCATGTAAGCCTTCTTGAAAATACATTTCTTATGTCCAGATAAGACTTGTTCTTCCACAGATATTCTGCTTTAATCTGTGGATCCTTTATCTGCTGATATATAAATGACCTTGAGAAATGATTCTGCGATTGTCCATTCATCCAGTAATAATAATCAACATCTACAACTATTTTTTTTACTTTATTATCCTTGCATACAGACTTTAAAACATAATACATATCATCAACCGTTTCACCAGGAATACCCATATTAAATGAATTCACTCCCAGCTTTTCGTCTATACTGCTTGTATCTATACTGCATCTTGTATGGGATGCTCCAAGAATTATTGTATCATATCCATTATCCGTTCCTGCATTTTCAGCTTTAACCTGGTTAAATATGAACCTTATATATCCACTTTCTGCAAACAGATAGTCACATACACATATAACTGCCGCAAGCACACATATAAATATTACGCATCTAATGTGTGGCCATAACTTTTTCATACCACGCCTCGTTTCCTTTATTTGTTAGTTTTATATTCATTACAAAGCATTACAGCTGATTATATCATTGTCAGGCTTATTAATTGTTAACAATATGTTAACTCTTTTTGAATTTCCTGCGAAACCTTCTAACAAACATAAAATAAAAGCTGAATCTTTAACCATCGTTTTTAAGAATCAGCTTTTATTATTAATTACTTATATTTTATGTTACCACTGAAGCCTCTAGAAAACCTCTAGAGCATTTTGCTGAACAGAAGCAGCTGTTTATGCATTGTTAGCAGCTGTTGTTCCTGTTGTTGTTTCTGCTGCACCTGTTGTTCCTGTTGTAGTACCTGTTGTTGTTTCTGTTGTATTGTCCTTGTCTGGTGCAGTAGTTTCAGGCTCTCCTTTTTTCTTTTCAACCCTGATTGTTATATCCTTCGTTTTAGTGTCACCCGACTTATATGTTGTAGCAAATGCAACATTCATATCACATGCACCATTGATTCCTGGGATATATGCTGTACTTGTGTACTGCCATATATTATATCCAAAGCTAAGATCTGGAACTTCATCACCATCTTCATACAATCTGTTACTTGGACTGTTATAATACTTATAGAAATACCAGGCAAGCCATACATTATACTTTGATGTAAGTCTGTTTGTGTGAACCTTATTTATCCAGTCATTCTTACTCATATATATCATAGGCTGATATCCATGACTCTTTACTGTATCGCAGAACGCCTCACATATGCTTGTAAGTTCATCTTTGTTAAGTCTGTCACATGTTCTGTAGCCGCTTGATGTCTCCCAGTCGAAGGCCACAGGATATGTTATGTTATAGCCCTTTATAAGATTAAGCATATACGATGCCTCTTCATATGCCTCCTGGACACTTAGTGCCTGTGAGAAGAAGTATACTCCTACCTGGATACCATGGGCTGTTGCCTGCTCTATATTGTATCTGAAATAATTATCCTCATACAGACTACCATCATCTCCTATAGATCTTCCAGCCACCTTAATCATGGCAAACTTATAACCAGCATCTGCAACAGCGCCCCAGTCAATACCGCCAGCATCGTTCTGCCAGTGTGACACATCAATTCCGTTAACTGTTTCTGTTACTGTCATGCCTGGTGCTGTATATTCATAATGAACCTTGTAGTTTCCTGCATTCTCAAGTGTAACCTTTATATCCTCAGGATTACCATCATAATTCTTAACCTCATCACCTGTCATTGAAGCAACCACATTTCCAGCTTCATCTGTTATAGTAAATCCAATAGGTGCTGATGAATTATAAAGCTCATCAATCCTTACGCCAGCAAGTGGTGCATATTCCCCGCCTGCTGTAACTGTTTTATCAGGATTATCAACTATAATATCATAATCCTTTGCTGTATCGTTCACTTTACTGTTACCTGAATCAGGTTCGTCAACTTCTACATCGCCGCCTATTTCAGTTGTCGAGTCATCTTCTTTAATCTTATCTGCAAGGTCCTCTTCTGGTATAAGCTCAACCGGCTTATCTGCACTTATGACTATTTTCTTACCATCATATTCAAACTCGAGTGATGAATCTGTTTCTATTACCTCTGTTTCCTCTTCCGTCTCAGTCTGTGCTGTAGTTTCCTCTGTAACTTCTTCGACTGTAGCCATGACTATAGTCTGCATAGTTTCTTCCTGTGCTGTTTCTACAACAGCCACTGTATCAGTCTTTGAGTGATTTCCAAGCACTACTGCAACAACGATACCTGTAACGGCCACTGCACATACCGCCCCTGCTGCTGACAGGCAGACAACCTTATGAAGTGAAACGAATTCTTTTAGTTTGTTTAATAGTTCTTTTGCTTTATTCACTTTTCATTCCTCTTTTTCGTATTCTGTATATAATGTCTATCAAGCATCATCCACAGCCTTATATCATATTATAGCGATTCCAGGGTCAAAAGATATTCTACACATGATATTCACCATATACACCTCTAGTCTACAATTAACATATTTTAGCACATGCACTTACACTTTTCAATTAGTGTTTAATTAATTATTGCAATTGTAACGTTAAGATATGCGGCAAATGTGACCCATAACAGATATGGAACCATAAGCCATGCTGCGGCCCTGTTAACATGAAAGAAACGCCATATTGTAAATATTATAAGCACCCACAAAAGCATCAGCCATATAAAAGCCAGCCATAATGCTTTAAACTTAAAAAATATTACAGACCAGCCTATATTCACAAAAAGCTGTACTCCATATAATACAAGAGCTTCTGCCCTTTCATCATCCCTTGTTTCACACACTATATATGAGGCTATCCCCATAAGTACAAAAAGTATTGTCCATACAACAGGAAAAAGCTGACCTGGTGGCGAGAGTATGGGCTTATGAAGATTTTTATACATCTCCATTGAATTCCCAGTAAGAAGCCAGGATATAACACCTGCTCCCAGACTCACAACCAACGCCAGTATCAGCCTTTTCCAATTAATTCCTTTATTTGCTATCATAAACCTTCTCCAATCTGCTGCATATGCTTTTATACATAGCTGCATTTATAATCTAGGATATAGTTTATGTAAAGATATAATAATTATTCATAAATACATACAAAACCATTGTCAACATATATTCTGTTTTACTATTCTTTTACAGACGTTCTTCTGCCTTATCAAGTGCCGCTGCCACAACAGCATCCATATCATAATACTTATATTCGCCAAGTCTTCCGCCAAATATAACTCCATCCAGTTCTTCTGCAAGCTTCTTATATTCAGCATAAAGCAAACTGTTCTTCTCATCATTGACAGGATAATAAGGGTCATCCCCCGGCTTCCATTCAGAACTGTACTCTCTGCTTATAACTGTTTTAGGCAGCTCATTTCCATTCTCATCCTTACCGAACTCAAACCATTTGTGTTCTATTATTCTTGTATAAGGACTCTTTTCATCAGTATAATTAACCGCTGCATTGCCCTGGTAGTTAGGCATATCCAGCACTTCTGTTTCAAAACGTACACTTCTGTACTCAAGTGTCCCAAGCTTATAGCCAAAATATTCATCTATCGGTCCTGTATACACAACATTTGATGCAAGCTTATCCAGCTCTTCTTTTTCTTTAAGATAATCTGTTGACAGTCTTACCTCTATTCCATCAAGCATATTTTCAACCATTCTTGTATATCCACCTATTGGAATACCCTGATAAAGTGCATTAAAATAATTATTATCAAATGTAAATCTAACTGGAAGTCTTTTTATAATAAATGCAGGGAGCTCTGTGCAAGGTCTTCCCCACTGCTTCATTGTATAGCCCTTTATAAGCTTCTCATATATATCTGTTCCAACAAGGCTTATTGCCTGTTCTTCAAGATTGTGCGGATTACTTATGCCTGCTGCCTGTTTCTGTTTTTCTATCATCTTACGTGCTTCATCTGGTGTAACAACACCCCACATTTTATTAAATGTATACATGTTAAATGGAAGTGAATATAGCTCACCATTATAATTAGCCACAGGTGAATTCGTGAATCTGTTGAATTCTGTGAATCTGTTAAGATATTCCCATACCCTTTTATTATTAGTGTGGAATATATGGGCTCCATACCTATGTACATTTATTCCCTCTATCTTTTCTGTATATACGTTACCTGCTATGTGATCTCTTTTATCTATTACAAGTACTTTTTTTCCGGCATCTGCTGCCTGTCTTGCAAATACTGCGCCGTACAGACCGGCACCAACTATTAAATAATCATACATAACCTCGCTCCTTTCTCATGTTTGGGCGGGTCTGAAGGTTAAAAGCCTTTTCGTGCAAGCACGAACGGCTTTTCACTTTCTGACCCTGGCATCGTCATAGTAATGTTTAAAGTAGACGCGGTAGAATATTGCCCAGGTATCGTTAAAAGCTCTTATACAATCTTTTATTCCAATCCTGTTTGAGTCTTTTTCTCTTACGAAAACTACTTCTACCGGCATCTGTGCTATCTTGAAGCCTCTTCTGTGAACTGCAACAAGAAGCTCTATGTCATACGCAAAGCCGGATGTCCTTATAAGATGCCCTACCGGTTTTATAGCCTCTGCCTTAAACACCTTAAGTCCCGTCTGTGTATCCTTGACATTCAGATGAAACAGTAAAAGAAGCATTATATAATAGCACATGCTTATGACTTTTCTTTTAAATGGATATTTAAGCTTTGAATCCTTATGGAACTTGCATCCTATAACCACATCCACATTGTCGGTAAGCATCTTGTTAAGATATCCTTCAAGCTGTGATGGGTTAAGCTCTAAATCCGCATCTACGAATGCTATATATTTTCCGTTTGCCTGCGATACTCCTGCTATTATTGCATTACCCTTTCCCCTGTTTTTATCAGAGGTCACCAGTCTTACTCTCTTATCCTCTTTCTGTGCCCTTATAATCTCGGACTTTGTGTTATCCTTACTTCCATCATTAACTGCAACTATCTCTATATCTTTTACAAACGAGGAAACTATATCCAAAGTTTTCATTATACTTGAATATATAAGTTTTTCTTCGTTGTATGCCGGCATAATAACAGACAGCATTCCGTCAAGTTCAATCATATACTTCCCCCTATAAACAATACTGATAATTGTACACTAATATATATATTGTATCAACCATAGTTTATCACGCAGGTATAATGTAAGCAGCAAAAGATATTTTATATTTTCTGCCATATCATACTTATATATTACAGATATTAAAAAAAACAGACCTCTGTATTAATCTACTTAGAGGTCTGTCTTTAATCACCTATACAGCCTGTGGTATGAAATATTATTTTCTTCTACATGCTGTATATTAACTTAATGCCGGCAACGGGAATCGAACCCGTATGGGAGTATAAGTCCCGCAGGATTTTA
>OGNF01002086.1_pt1 | contig 16038 bp, 16 predicted proteins | sample 1573321 | NCBI WGS metagenome assembly OGNF01 (sample SAMEA2581911, study PRJEB24529) | metagenome | biome: Human gut stool | place: China | collected 2011
TCAGCCAAGTCTCATCGGTCACGATGCCCGCATCGCTCCCTCTTCAACTTGCTGAACTGCATCAAAAATCGGTCGCCCCTGCATTAACATTTTTTGTGGGATGGGGTCTAAGATTCAGAATAAGATGCTAACTAAAGTCCATACAGCTTCCATTCAGGGCATCGAGGCCTTCCCCGTGACAATCGAGACCGCGATGGTGCCCGGCGTCCAGTTTTTTATTGTGGGAATGGCCGACACGGCGGTGAAGGAGAGTTATCAGCGGATGATATCTGCCATAGAGGCGAGCGGATTCCATTGGCCCCATTTCCGCACCACCATCAATCTCGCGCCGGCCGATATCAAGAAGGAGGGCGCGAGTTTCGACCTTCCGATGGCGCTTGGCATATTGCTGGCGGCTCAGAATGTAAAATGCAGCAATCCCGGTGATTATATGATTGCGGGTGAATTGAGTCTCGACGGGAGCGTGCTTCCCGTGCGCGGCGCGTTGCCGATGGCGGTGAAGGCCCGCGAGATGGGATTCAAGCGGATGATTGTGCCTGAGGCGAATGTCACTGAGGCGGCCGTGGTGAATAATGTGGATGTATATGGCGTGAAATCGCTTATGGAGGCCGTAGAGATTCTGGAAGACCGCAGCGACCTGCAGCCCACCCGCATCAATACGCGTGAACTCTTTGCCAGTCAGGCCGGTTCCTTTGACTATGACTTTTCGGAAGTGAAAGGCCAGGAGAATGTGAAGAGGGCTTTCGAGGTGGCTTGCGCGGGCGGCCATAACATCCTGATGATCGGGCCTCCGGGAGCCGGCAAGTCGATGATGGCAAAGAGGCTGCCCTCGATTCTGCCGCCGTTGAGCATGGCGGAGGCTCTCGAGACGACCAAGATCCATTCCGTGGCCGGCAAATTGCGCCGGGGCTCGATGCTGATGACCAGCCGGCCCTTCCGCACGCCGCATCATACCATCTCGCCTGTGGCGCTCGTGGGAGGAGGAGTAAGCCCGATGCCCGGAGAAATCTCGCTGGCGCATAATGGCGTGCTCTTCCTTGACGAATTTCCGGAATTTCCCAGGCAGGTGCTTGAGGTGCTGAGGCAGCCGATTGAGGATAGGGTGATCACTGTTTCGCGGGCGAAATATACGGTGGATTATCCGGCGAGCTTCATGCTTGTGGCATCGATGAATCCTTGCCCGTGCGGTTATTACGGGCATCCCACACGGCCCTGCACATGCGCGCCGGGAGCAGTGTCGAAATATATGAGCAGGATTTCGGGGCCATTGCTCGATCGCATAGACATTCAATGCGAGATAGAGCCGGTGGAATTTGATGCCATGGCCTCGAAGGAGCCGGCGGAGAGTTCGGCGGCGATCCGGCAGAGGGTGATGACAGCGAGGCGCATCCAGGAGGCCCGCTTCAAGGGGCATCGCGGAGTATATTGCAATGCGCAGATGGGCTCGCGGCTGCTGCATGAATACGCATGGCCTGATGCCGCCGGGATGGCGAAGCTGAAAGACCGCATGGAGAAACTGAATATGAGTGCGCGGGCATTCGACCGCATCCTGCGCGTGGCGCGCACGATTGCGGATCTGGAATCAGGGCTGAAACTGCCCGCGCCTGATGCCCCCGGATATCAGGAAGCTTTGGAGGCGGCTGTGGCCTCCCCCGTGCTTGTGAATCATATAGCCGAAGCCATCGGCTATCGCGCCCTCGACCGCGCCTCCTACGGCAAGATCTTCTGATTCTCCCGCCCCTCGATTCACGCCTGCATTCGCCCCGGATTCTTCGGCTTCATTATCTCCCGATTCTTCGGCGCTATTCTTGTGGTCCTCAATCATTAAAATCCGACTCGTGCCCGCTCATGCTCGGCTTCCGCCTCGCCGCAGAAAAGAAAAATGAAAAGGATATTCATTTTGGCTCGGAGGCGCCCTGAATAGATTGAAGCAAATTTTCGGTGCGAGCAGAAACTGATAAAATGGCTGAAAATTCTTTTCAGCGATGAAGCGGAAGCTGAATGATTAATCTGTGATTTAAGAAAGGATTGCTAATAAAATGCGGAAGGGAAAAGAAATAGCATTTGAATGATGAAATAATATTCGAATGATGAAATATTAATAGCATATGAATGATGAAATAAAAATGGATTCCAATCCTAACTCTGAAAAGACTGAAGATAATGAAAGGAATTACAGGAATATCTTAAATGAGAATAAGAGGGAGGAATATATCCGTAAATATGGGATGGGGTCTTAGTTACAATCAACTTGAAAAGGCGATTCAATATGTGCAGGATAATCCAAGGCGAGCCATCATAAAGCGGGCTAGACCAGATCTTTTCAAACGATATCTGCATCTGGAAATAGGGAATCATGAATATGCGGCATTTGGGAATATATTTCTTTTGAGGCATTTCAATCTCCTGTCTGTTAGAATTCACCGCAGATGGAGCGAGGAAGAATTCGAACAATATCATAAGGATTGCATGCAGAAGATACAAAATGGGGCTATTCCCATTTCGCCTTTCATTCATGATGCAGAGAAGAGGATAATGAGAGCGACATTGGATCTCGGGTATCCATTGATTAAATTGACGGATTGTGGTTTCGAAGACCGCTTCAAGCCGCGGGGGGCGGATTTCGATCTATGCGCCGAAGGGCGGCTGCTCCTGCTTGCTCCGTGGCCGGAAAATATCGGCCGGAAATCCACTGCCGGCTACACCGAATTCCACCAGATGAACGACCTGGCCCTTATAATCGCCTCTCTTCCTCCCGGCGCTCGCCTCTCCATAATTGCACCGTAATGTTTTTTGCCGTATGGGGGATTATTGCTAAATTTGCGGGAAACTAAACCTAACTTCCATGAAGAAGATTGTGATGGTGACTGGCGCCACCAGCGGCATCGGCCGCGCTTGCGCCTTGAAATTCGGTAAGGCCGGATATAGGGTTATTATCACGGGACGCCGTCCGGATGCTCTCGCAGATCTGTCGTCAGAACTGGCTGATGCCGGCGTGGAGAGCCTTGTGCTCGTGTTCGATGTGCGCGACCGCAAGATGGCGGAGATGTCGGTGAGAAGCCTTCCGCAGGATTGGAAGGATATCGATGTGCTTGTGAACAATGCAGGCCTTGCTCTCGGTCTCGAGCCTGAATATGAGGGCGATTTCGAGGACTGGGACACTATGATCGATACCAACATCAAGGGTCTGCTCACGATGACGCGCCTGATTGTGCCGGGGATGGTGAAGCGGAACAGCGGCCAGGTGATCAATATCGGCTCAGTGGCCGGCGATGCAGCATATGCAGGAGGGAATGTGTATTGTGCCACCAAGGCGGCGGTAAAGACCATCACCGACGGACTTCGTATAGACGTGGCGGATACTGCTTTGAGAATCACCAATATCAAGCCCGGCCTTGTGGAAACAAATTTTAGCCGCACGCGCTTCCACGGCGACACAGAGCGCGCGGATAATGTTTACAAGGGCATCAAGCCCCTTACCGGCGAGGACATAGCCGATGTGGCAGTCTATGCCGCCGAGGCGCCGGCACACGTGCAGATTGCCGAGGTGCTGGTGTTGGCCACCCATCAGGGTTCAGGATCAGTTATCGTAAGGAAATAACAACTCGCCTCAAACTGAAAGCATAAAATAAAAATTGAAGCCCCGGTCGGGGCTTCAATTTTTATATAGAGATTTGAGGGGAATCAGAGGGGGTATTTCTTGGCGAGTTTGGAGGGGATGGCGTCTTTGTGGATGCCTACGCCAAGTGTCTTCTCAAGGAAATAGGGTACGGATACGTAGAAGTAGCCGTCATAGAGCTGTGTAGTGTCCCAGGAGTTCTTTACCTTGTAGTATTTGTTGCCTTCCTGGTCCTTGGCGATGCCTACGATTACCATACCGTGGTCGTCGGTGGTCTCGAAGTTGTCGAATGTGTCCTGACGCGACTGCTGGGTGACTTCTTTCTCTTTAACCGGACCCTTGATGTCGTATTTTTCATCCTCTTTGTCCTTGGCGCTGAGTTTCACCCAACGGGAGAGCTCTGTGTCGGTCATGTCTTTCTCCTTGTCGCCGGGAAGGACTGCGAAGCCTTTCTTCCATTTGAAACCGCCTTCGCTCACGTCGGCAGCCCACATCACATTATAGCCATTCTCGAGGGAATTATCCACAATCTGCTGCATCTCTTCCATGGGTACGTTGATGCTCTTTGTCCATGCCCAGTTGTCAGGGATTTCGAGAATGATGTTCTCGTAGAAGGGGTGATGGGTATAGCTGGTGAAGTTGTAGAAATTCTCGGGTTCGAGGCCGATGGCCTTAGCAAATTCCTTCGGGGTGTATGTCTTGCCCTCGTATGTGAATTTCTCGGGCACAGGGCCGAGATATGCGTCGAGGATGCCGATGAATCCGGGGAGCCATGCTGTGGACAGTTTCTTATTCTTTGTGCCGCGTGCGAGGACTGCCTTGAGATAAGCCTCGAGAGCATCGGCCATCTCATAGTGGGAGTGCTTGGATTCGCCGTAGTTAAGGCCTTTGTAAGCCTCTTCGGGCATAGCGCCATAGAGCATGCACATGTTGAGGACGTCGCCGAAGGAGCCGCCCTGGGCGAAATTGATTGCGCCGTTCATGCGCATCCATTTCTTTGCCTTATCGATGTAGGCGTTACGCACCACGAACATCTCGGAGAGGTCAACCTCCTTGCCGGTTTTGCGGAGGATGTTGTCTTCGAGTGTGGAGAGGCCGGAGAATGCCCAGCAAGTGCCGGACTTGGCCTGGTCCTTGACGCTTGTGGAGGGGTTGACCTTCACATCTGTGAATTTGAAACCGGTGGAGTCGGGGCATTCGATCTTGGGATCGCTGCCGAGAGCGGCGAGCAGGGAAGCTTCGGAGAAGCCGGAAGCTGCCGCAGGAATTGCGCTGAGGGCGAGCATCGCGGAAGCAGCGCAAATGATAGTTTTTTTCATGATATGTTAGGTTTAAGTATGTTTAAATGAATTAACTTCCCCAAAATTAATCAATTCTGCTGAAGTATATCTATGCGCTTAACAAATTTTAACTAAGGCGTTTGTAAATGGATAAGGAAAGAGGGGTCGGAAAGGGGGATAATTTTGCAGTGTCAAATTAAAACAGACGCATATGTTTACACGAAAAAAGAAACGCAATGAGGAGCCGGATGAAAAACTGCAGGCGGCAGAGAGTGAGAATGAGATGACACTGGCAGAAGAGTCTTCAGAGGAATCTTTGGAGGAATCATCGGAAGAATCATCCGGTGAAACTCCAGAGGAATCGACGGAATCGGCTAAATCGGATGAAATTGCTGAGGCGGATGAAATTGATGGTGAGGAGCTTTTGAAGGCTCTGGAGGAGATGGCGCCTGAGAGTTTTGCCGATGGCGAGAAGGAGGCGGTGGCTTCGCTGGCGCTTCGGATTCTCGAAGAGGGAAAGGAGGGCGCATTGGGCAAGGAGACGATCGAGATGCTTCACGGTGCTGTGGCGCTGGAGAGGATGGTGGCCGAGGCCGACAAGGAGGGTGAAATCCGCGGTCGCAATGCCCAGATTGAGGAGCAGATGGAGATAGAGAGTTCGGGCGACGGGTTGCCGCATCTGAGTTCGATATCGGGGGCTTCGCCGCGAAGGGTGGCAAGCATCTTTGACCTGGCACGGGAAGCGTGAGTAATGTTGAATTTTGAATGGGGATGGGGGCTTAACTATTTATAAACATTTAAAAGAGAAAGAAAATGAGTGAGATGAAAAGCGTGGATTTTTCCACAAAGGAGATCAAGACAACCACAGGAACAGCAGGCGTAAAGAGCCAGGTGCCCGGCGAGGCGGCGAGTGTGTCGGTAGCGGCGGCAGCTACAGGCGGCATCGGTGGCGGGAATTTCATCGAGGCTGAGATCGATGACGAGCTCTTCCGCTTCAATTCCGACGATACACCGCTGATGAACCTGATGCTGAAGGCGAAAAGGGTGAAGGTGAACAGCCCCGAGGTGGAGCACTATATGATTGACGAGCCTCGCAGCAGCGTGTTTCTGGCCGAGACTCTCGAGGCATCGCCACAGTTGCAGGCCGTGCTCCCGGTGCGCGGCAGCGACCAGACGCTTCCACGTCCCTATTCCACGCTGCTGGTGAAGGGTGTGGACGGATATGACGAGACCGGCAAGAACCGCACCGTGGGCAAGGAACTGATGCTCTTTGTGGTGGGCTATGACACCACAACCAATAATCCTGTGGTGCGTGCAGTGAATGGGCCGCGCACCACGGCCGCCGATGAGTTCTGCACGATTCCGGCGATTCCGGAGGGCACAGAGTGCGTGATTCTTGCTAACTCCTTGTATGAGACGCAGAAGGAAGTGGATCCGGATCTGATTGTGCCTCAGCCCACGAAGGTGTATCTCCAGAAGCGGGGTATGAATCAGGTGGTGTCGGATTATTTCGAGAGCCAGCGCAAGCGCATCCCCTTCTCGAAGGCGATAATCGCGGAGCAGGCCATCGCCAATTTCAAGGTGCGCGGCAACAGGACTCTCTGGGCGGGACGTGCCGGCAAACTGAAGGTGAATGTGCCGAAGATGGGAATGCAGTATGTGTATTGCACCGAGGGACTCCGCTGGCAGTTCAAGCGCGAGCTGCAGCACGAGGGGAAATGGACCGTGGAACGCGTGGTGGCGCTTGCGAAGATGTTCTTCACCGGAGAGGATGTGCCCAAGACGGCGTTGCTTCTTGCCGGCAAGAATCTTCTGGAGCAGATTCAGTGCATCGATTTCTCGAAGCATCCCGAAATCCAGATCAGCACGAAGACGAATCCGCTTGGCTGGACGGTGACGAATTTCCACACCGTATTCGGCGATATCGAGATCAAGCGCGAGCCTACGCTCGACCGTCTTGGCTGGAGCAACAGCGGCGCCCTCATCGGCGAGGACCGTCTTGTGCATTATGTGTATAGTGCGGAGCATAGTTTCAGCGACCGCGTGGATGGCGAGGAGGCCACACGCAACGGCATCCTCATCTGGGATGCGCTGGCCCTGAAGGGAAGCTGCCACATCTGGATCGACGGCGAGGGCGGTTTCACCACCGGCACCACCAGCATCCGTCTCTGGGAAAGCAAGGATGCGCCTGCTTCGGCAGTGATGGGAGAGGTGTATTATCTTCTCTGCGACTGCCCGGGAATCTCGAAAAATGCCCGTACCGGCCAGCTCTGGACAGTGAAGGAGGGCGTTGGCGACGATATGCAGCCGGTGAACACTTGGGTTGAATATAAAGGTGAGGTAGAGGTATGAATGGAATAAATGCGAAGAAGAGGCCTGCTGCGGAATGGATGGATGCGGAGGCGGTGTATGGGGTTTATGGCGTGATAGAATGGGTGGCGTTGATACGCAGCGGGGGCGCCACGCTGAGGGTGCATTTCGAAGGGGGCTCGATGACGGGCTTCGGAGTGGTGCCGGCCACCTTCTCCACGCGCAACCGCGTGATAAGCGAGATGATTATGAACAGCCGGGCCTATAGGGAGGGCAAAATTCATAGGATTCGATGAATGTGAGTGTGAAAGAGATCGAGGAGCGTGTAATAGCGCTCCTCGATGAGAATCTGGAGATAGTGGAGGAGCGCACGATTTATGGCGACCCGGCCACTGAATTGGGGGCGCTTATCCGCCAGTTGATTCCTGATGCCGCAGCGGCGGTGATCAAGGAGGCTGATGTGTCGATGATAGACGAGTCGCTTTCAGGAAGCGGCAGCGGGTTGCTTGTCGGACCCGGCGGCCGGATGCTGATGCCGCTGCCGAATCGATTCCTGCGGATGCTTTATTTCCGGATGGATAGCTGGGACCGTGGACTCAATTCGCTTCTCGACCCGTGGAGCGAGGAATATTCGCTTCGCATACGGTCAGGGCGGATTCGTCCGGGACATCGCAGCGGGCCGGCGCTATCGATTGCATATGTGGGAACGGGCAGGATGCTGGAGATATTCGGTGCCGAACCGGGAGCGCGTGTGGCGGAGTTTGCATGGCTGCCTGCGCCGGAGATAGAGGATGGCCGGATATGGATACCGTCGTTGCTTCTGGATGCGCTATGCCGCAAGACGGCGGAATTTGTGAAAGCCGTCACCAACCACCTTGATGATTGATGATTAATGATTGAGATTGCTTAGATAGGTGGCGCCATTTTCTGGCGGAGATTGGGCGGAAGGGCCTGGCGGTAATGCTGCCAGGCTTTTTTCTTTTTCTCAGCTTCTTCGCGATGGAATTTGGCTCTGGCCCGGAGCTCGATGGCTTGCGGCCCTTTTAAAGAATCGGCTATCTCATCCATCACATCGGCCAGGGTGATCCGGATCTGGAACACGGAATCATCGGAGAGTATTGTTCCGAAACTGAGAGGATGCTCGCCGAGCGGTCGGTCGGCCTTCGTGATGGCGGTATAAGCCAGTGTCTTATTCCCTTGCCGCAGGAGGAGCCGTGCGGCGCGGATGAGTGCGGCACGCTGCGCGCCGACATGTGCTGCAGGAGTATAGTCCATATATGGATTGGTGAAGGGCGGGTTGGGAGTGCGCAATTTCTCGAGTGCTGCAGCAATGCTGTCGGCAGCGGCCTTCGGAGATAGCGCCTGATACTGCACGCCGAAGAGCCAGGGGGAGAGCCTGTAGGATTCAATGCCGAGTCTGAATGAAGCGGGCACGGAACGCAGCCAGGCCACGGGCTGAGGCTGCCGGCGCTCCTCATTTGCCGCGAGGATATTGAGGATCATCAGTCGGCGGAAATTGATGGATGTTCCGGCGCCCGACTGCGAGAGCAGTTTCATAGGAATGATGAAGGGTTCTGCGCCTCGGCGGGGAATCTCCACATACTCGGCCTTGACAGTGGCATTGGGGGCTTTTGCGAGCGCCTTGACAAGTGCGGAGGCAGGGATAGTGTCGCCGTTAGCGGGATTGAAGCGCATGGAGCGGAGCCGGCGGCTCAGGATGGTGTGCTCGCTGATAAGGGAGGGCATCGGGGCGGCGTCGCGCCAGGCGTACAACTGGTTGGCGGCATATTGGGCGGAGGCGAGGTAGGAGAGATTGATCACCCTCACGTCGCGTCGCACGCCCTCCACTTCCTGGGCATACCATAGCGGGAATGTATAATTGTCGCCATCCACAAAAAGGATTGCATTCTGCGGCGCGGCATTGAGGATGTTTTCGGCGGTTCTGGCGGCCACGGTACGTCCGGAGCGGTTGTGGTCGTCGATATTCTCATAGAGGAACCAGCCGGCGAGCGCGGCCACGCCAAGCAGCGGCCAGTAAGACTTGAAGGCGCGGCAGAGGGCAATTGCGCCGAAGCCAATCCAGAGAGCGAACGCCAGATAAGAACCGAGGAAGGAATAGTCGCGTTCACGCGGTTCGCCGGGGCCCTGGTTGAGATAGACCACGATTGCGATGCCGCTCATGATGAAGAGCACGAGAGTCACGGCAAAGGCCTGCTGCCCGCGGCGGCGTGAGCAGATGAGCCATCCTGCACCCAGGAGGCCGAGGATAAAGGGGAGGAGGAAATAGCGGTTGTGTCCTGGATTGTTCTCCCCGAAATGGGGAGGGAGCTCGGAGACAGTGCCGAGCATGGCATCGTCAATGACAGGAAAACCGGTGATGAAGTTGCCGGCCTGCACCTCCCCCTGCGAGGGGATGTCATTCTGACGGCCTGAGAAATTCCAGAGCAGATAGCGGAAATACATATACCCTATCTGATATGAAGCGAGCCATTCAAGATGCTGGGCGTATGTGGGACGATAGGCGGTGCGGGGGATTCTGACGCCGTCATATTCCCTGGCCACGGCGCGGCCTGTGGAGTCGAAGGCCTCGGTCACGGCGAGTTTCTCCATTGTGGAGGGATTCATGCCGATCCAGTCGTCGTAGCAGGAGATATTGGAGGGAGTGGTGCCGGTGAGCCTTGGGAACCACATGTCGAGTTCGGGGGTGGTGATGGGGCGGGAGTGCCAGCCATATTGACGATAGGTATGGGTGGAGTCATCCACGAAATAGAGGGGGTGGATGTTGTCGGTCTTGTAGGAGAGATACTGGGGATTGTTTTTCCCGGGGATACGAGTTTCCTCATACATTGGCCGGCTGTAGGGAGTGGCGCCATAGAGGAGGGGCTTGGAGCCATATTGCTCGCGGGCCTGGTAGGTGGCAAAAGAGAATGGCTGCCCGGGCAACTGGGCGTTGGCCGGAGAGGGTATGCCTCCTCTTACAGGGATAAGCGCATATGCGGAATAGCCGGTGAGGAGCATTGTGAGCATCCACATAGCGAGGTTGAGGCGTCGCAGGCTCACCTTATCGGAGCGGGAGAGGAGGATGGCTGCGATAGCCGACACGGCGGCTCCGGCGGCGAAATTGTCGCCGATGATGAAGATTCCGGAGATGAAAATCGCGGGGAACACGGCGAGAGCGAGCGCCCCGTGATTGGAGGAGCGGGCCGTTACGGCAAGTGCTAAGAGGAGCGCGGCGGCGAGAACTATCACATAGGCAGCGACACCGGAGAGCCAGGGGAGGCCGCATTTGTTTACGGCGAAGAGTTCGAATTGAGCCGCGAGGGCGATGGTGGATGGCATCATGCCGAGAAGCACGCATGCCACGGCTCCGAGGGAGAGGAGGAAGATGAGAATGAAGGTTGCGGGTTTGCGTATGCCGCGCTTAATGCCCCATATTATAGCCAGAGTTGGGATGCAGAGAAGATTGAGCTGGTGCACTCCCACGCTGAGTCCGAAGATGTAGGCGATCAGGATGAGTATGCGCCATGCCCGACCTCGTTGGGAGGTTGGCACCGATGTCCAGCGCACCATGAGCCAGAGGCAAAGGGACGTGAAGAAGATGGAGAGGGCATATACTTCGGCCTCAACGGCGGAAAACCATAGGGAGTCGGCCCATCCGAAGAATAGCGCGGCGGAAAGGGCACCGGCCGCAGCGAGGATAGAGGGCCGGAGGCGCCGGCGCCGGCCGATGTTGCGGCGGATGCGGGCCTGGATCCAGAGAGCCGTGGAGAAGAATGTGCGTGCCAGGAAGAAGCCTGCGAAGGCGGTGAAAAGCCCGGAGGAGAGGTTTATCGCGAGGGCGGCATAGCGTGGCGCAGGGGCGAGGAGGGTGGACATCTTCGATACGAGCATCCACACGGGATTGCCCGGAGGATGACCCACTTCGAGCAGATATGCGGCCGAAACATATTCGGGGCAGTCCCAGAAGGAGACTGTGGGAGGCACGGAGAGCCAGTATGTGACGAGCAGGATTGCGAAGGCGGTCCAGGCTGAGGCCAGCTCCAGACGCCGTAATTTTCTCATTCTCAGGAATCCCGGCGTGCGGGAATTGCCGTGAGAGCCTGCCGTCACTTTCAGTTTCATCTTTCGGCGCGCATCGGGTTGTTCAGGAAATCCTCATAGGCGAGGCGCAGGCCGTCGGCGAGGGATGTGGAGGCAGTCCAGCCAAGGCCCTTTGCCTTGGAGATGTCGAGGAGTTTGCGAGGGGTGCCGTTGGGGCGGGTGGTGTCCCAGAGGATTTCCCCCTCGAAGCCTACGGTCCCGGCCACGAGTTGGGTGAGTTCGCGGATGGTGATCTCTTCGCCGGTGCCTGCGTTTACGGTCTCATTGCCTGAATAATTGTTCATCAGGAACACGCAGAGGTCGGCGAGGTCGTCGACATATAGGAACTCGCGCAGCGGGCTTCCGTCGCCCCAGCAGGTCACGCTTTCGGCTCCGGATTCCTTTGCCTCATGGAAGCGGCGTATAAGAGCCGGCACCACATGGCTGTGCTCGGGATGATAATTGTCGTTGGGGCCGTAGAGATTCGTGGGCATCACGGAGATGAAATCGGTGCCATACTGGCGGTTGAGATATTCGCAGTATTTGAGACCGGAGATTTTGGCGAGGGCATAGGCTTCGTTGGTCTGTTCGAGAGAGGATGTGAGCAGGCAGGATTCCGGCATCGGTTGCGGGGCGAGGCGCGGGTAGATGCAGGAGGAGCCCAGGAACTCGAGTTTGCGGCAGCCGTGCTTCCATGCGGAGTGAATCACGTTCATCTCCAGCATCATGTTCATATACATGAAGTCGGCAGGGGCTTCGGCGTTTGCCACGATGCCTCCCACTTTTGCGGCGGCGAGGAAAACGTATTCGGGATTCTCCTCGGCGAAGAACCGCTCCACGGCCACCTGGTCGGTGAGGTCGAGCTGGGCGTGTGTGCGGGTTATGATGTTGGTGTAGCCCTGGCGTTTGAGTGCGCGCAGGATGGCGGAGCCTACCATTCCCCGATGGCCGGCTACGTATATTTTGGAATCAAGATTCATCATGTTTTTTCATTTAATATATATAGTGCAGTCGCTCGGCGACTGGGGTTGTCGGACTTGTCTGACCAATCATCAATCAGGATGGTAGATTTTGGAGAGGCGGGAAGTGAATACGTTCCAGTCGAGGAGTTGATGGAAATCGGCGAATGCGGCTGTTCCCATCTGCTGGCGTAATTCGGGGTCGGAGGCAAGGGCACGCATGGCTTGGGCGATAGCCCCGGGATTGGCCGGGGGGACGATGATTGCCGACACGCCGTCGCGGAGATATTCGGTCTGGGCTCCGGAGGCTGTGCAGATCTGGGGGCGTGCGCAGGCCATGTCGCGGATATTGTCGATTCCGCCGGCTTCGCGGTGGAGTGAGGGATGGATGGCGAAATGTGCGGAAAGGATGAGGGAATCAGGCACGTCGGGGCCGATGTCCCAATCGATAGCCTCCATCACTCCGAGTGTGATTGCCCGACGCCGGAGAAGGTCGAGGTAGTCGGGATTGCCGGGGCCGGCGATGCGGAGGCGAAGTTTGAGGTCGGAAAGGAACTGAAGTGCGTCGATAGCCGACTCAATTCCTTTACCTTTAGCGAGAGGACCATGGCATATGGCGAAAATGGGTCCTCGGGATGGCTCGGGAGTGGCTTCTGCGGGTACGGCGGGGATGCTATTGTGGAGCACGTGTATCCGTTCCGGCGCAATGGGGCAATCTTTATGCTGTGACCATGTGGAGAGGAAACAGAGGCGTGCGGCGTCGGAAACAAAAATATGGGCGTTGATTTTGCGGTAGATTCGCCGGAAGAGTGCGCTTTTGCGCGCCGGGCGGATGGAGTGGCGTGTGACCACCACCAGGATATCCTTTCTTTTGGCAATGCGCTTGGCGAGCAGGGCTGTGAAAGCGTCGCGGTAGCGGTGGACATGGATCACGCCTTGGCCTTGCGGAATCTTACGCAGCAGGGAAGCGAGCATCCATGCCGAGGCGGGGTCGAAGAAACCGCGCAGCGGGGCATGACGTACCTCAACGCCGGCCTCCTGAAAATGCGAGTCAACCACGCGGGCGTCGCGGGTGACGGCAGTAACCTCCCAGCCCGCCTCCATATAATGGCGGCAGATATCGCAGGCATACTGCTGTGCTCCGGCCCAGCGGTTGCTGCTCACAAGATGAATCAGAATACGTTTCTGCTGCGGCATCCGGCAGAAGATCAGTTTGTACTGGAGAGCATCACCCGGATATCAATCGATGGCATCCCGATGTAGCTGCCTATGAGCTTGTCGGTGAGTTTGCCGTCGTAGGTTATGATACCGCTCTGCACTCCTGCATTTGTGGCCATCATATTGAGGAAGTCGTTTTTAAGCTGGAGTTCGCCGAGGAAATATACCATTACGTTGCCAAGCGCCATAGCCACTGTGCGCGGCACGGAAATCGAGGGATGCGACTCGTTGAGGTCGATCACATAGATGGAATCCTTGAGCGAGGAGGAGAGGCTTTTGGGGAACTGGAAGGGTCGTGTGGTGGCGCACTGGATAATCACGTCGCTTGTCTTGACGCGATTGGTGAGCACGCGGGGATGGATGGCGATCAGTTCCACGCGGGGGTCGCATTTCGATCGGGCAATCTGGAGGGAAGAGATGTCATTGTCCATAAGCGCCACTTTTGTGCCGGCGTTAGCCGCGGCATTTGCCGCGCTGATAGCCTTGGTTCCGTTTCCAATCACAATCACCTCGCAAGGGTTGAGGCCGGCCACACCGGCAAGGAGCACGCCTTTGCCGCCGCCGAGATAGGAGAGCGACTCCTGGGCATACATGATTGCGCCGCGGCCGTCGATCTCATCGATGATGTCGGCGAAGATGGAGATATCCTGATGGGAATACATATTGTCGAGGCAGCCGCAGGTGATGTGCTGTTCGAGGAGCGCGCGGATTGTGGTTTTCTCGAAGAGGGTGCGTCCCATCATGCAGAGAAGGGTGGCGCCCTTGGTCATCTTCTTTATGTCCTTGGCGCGGAGCGGAGAATAGGAAACCACCACAGGTGCTTTCAGCGCCTCTTCGCGCGTGACGATGCGCACGCCGTATTCTGCGAAAGTCTCGTCGGAGAAACTGATATCCACACCTGCACCCTGTTCCATGGAGATGCGGATTCCGGAGGATGAGAGGAGTCCGCAGGCTTCCGGAGTGAGGAGGAGGCGAGTTTCATCAGTGTCGGGATAATTGCCCAGAATTGAGATGTGAATACCGGAAGCGCCTTTTTCCATCGCTTCGAACTCAAGTTTGGTGTCGGGAATGGCTTCTTCCACAGTATTTCCGGAATTTTTCTTATGTGCGGTCATAGTTGAGTGGATATTGTCGGGTTAAAATTGTTGGAGAGAGGGGTCTGATTCACAAAGTTAGCACAAAACGGGCGTAACTGCAAATAAAAATTGTCGATAGTGTCGCTAATCTGGGCTTTTGACTCGAGGCGGTCGCCGCAAATGCGGATTTTTGCTTGGGAATAAAAGGGGTGTCGGCTCCGGAGACCTTCGGTCACGGCGCTGGCTATCTCCTCCTCTGACTTGCCGGCCATCAATGGGCGGCGTGAATTGTTGATAATCAGGCGGCGGGTGATGCAATCGGGGGTGGAGTCGAGCCATACGGTGAGGCCCCGTTCCTGCATATAATCCATATTTTCATGGAAGCATGGGGTGCCTCCGCCGCAGGCCACCACGATATCCTCGAAGTCGCCTAATTCGCGGAGCATGTTTGCCTCGATCTGGCGGAAGCGTTCCTCTCCCTCCTCGGCGAAGATGCGGCTGATGGGGCGGCGGAAGCGCTGCTCTATATAGAAATCGAGGTCATAGAAATCGCAGCCCATTCGTTTGGCGAGTGCGCGGCCGAAAGTGGTCTTGCCAGAGGCCATGTATCCGATCACGAAAATAGTCATAGTGATAAATTTCTCACCACCCACCAGATGATTATGGCAGCGGCGAGCGCGATTACAACCGGGGCGGAATTCACAAGTGCATAGAATCGGGGCCATCTTGAGCGGAAGGCGGAGGAGAAGGCGAGAATGGCGAGTGCGGGAAATACTATGATAGGCATTGGGTTTGCTTCCCAGGCGGCAGCGATGTCGCCGTGGAGCAGCGCATGAAGCATGCGCTGGCTGCCGCATCCGGGGCAGTCCCAGCCGGTGGCCATCTTGAAGAGGCATTTCGGGGCGAGGGTGCTCTGCATTGGGTCGAAGAGGTAATAGGCGGCGGAGACGGCTGCCGCGACCACTGCCGCCAATGACACCAGCGAATATTTCAGCACCTTCTTCATGGGTTCAGAATAGTGCGAAGATCAGGGAGAGGGGGAAGGATATCACGCCCAGCACGATGGAAACGATAATCCAGATTTCGGCCGTGCGGGAGGCACGGCGGGCTCCCTCATAGTCGCGCGACCAATATTTTGTGCTGACAATCGAGCCATAGATAATAGCCACGATGGCGGGGACAGTGCAGCAGAAGATTGCGGCGAGAATCGACCAGAGGAGATAGTTCTGCGGCATCTGGGGTGCGGAATAGTAGCTGCCGGGAGCGCCGGGATTTCCGGAAGGCTCGGGATTTTCGGAGGGCTCTATATTGTCGGGGGTGAAAGGGGGCGGAGGCGTGGGAGGGGTATATTCCATTCCGAGTCGGTCGGCCCATTCCTTATCCCTGTTTTCATTAATATCGGACATGGTTTACATTAATTTTGAATTTTGAATGAAAGGAAATTTTAGACCCCATCCCATAAAAAATGTTAATGCAGGGGCGACCGATTTTTGATG
>OGNF01002092.1_pt1 | contig 16013 bp, 20 predicted proteins | sample 1573321 | NCBI WGS metagenome assembly OGNF01 (sample SAMEA2581911, study PRJEB24529) | metagenome | biome: Human gut stool | place: China | collected 2011
TACCGCCTTCATCTGACGGATATACATTTGCCCAATCTTCAACAGGCGTGGATCCTCTTAGGGTTCTATCGAAGCGCAATAGTTTCTCAGGAGTTGCGTCCGCGTTTTCATAATTCCCCCATATATCTTGGAAGCCAACGCCAGTAATAGTGTTCAGTGAAACGCCGTATAAAGCCGCCATTTTCCGGAGAATTTCAATCTCCGGCTCTCGCTTTCCCGTTTCATACATTCCTATGCTGCTTCTTGATATACCGAGTTCATTTGCCAATGCTTGTTGAGATATACCCTTTTGTTTTCTCAAAAAAACAAGCATTTCACATAGTTTTGCCAAAATGCACCGCCTCCTTTTGCTATCTACATTACGTAAAATATCACATTACGTGATATTTGTCAATGATACGTCACGAAATGTGTTGACTTTTTGCGCGGACAATGATAGCATTTTCGTATCACATATCGTGTCATTTTGGAGGTGGATATATGAAAACAAGCAAGCGACTTATCGCTGCGCGTGGGAATAGAACAAGAGAAGAGGTTGCAGCAGCTCTCGGAATTTCTGTTTCGGCGATTGCAATGTACGAAACAGGGCGGCGTATTCCTCGTGATAGTATTAAGCAAAAACTTGCGGATTATTATCATCTTACCGTGCAAGAAATTTTTTTTGCAGAATAAAGTCACGTATTGAGACATTTAATCTTGACTGGGTGACAAAGCAGGGGTGAATCTATGAACGAACACACAGAACTTATTGCCGTTTCAATGACGGAGGCGGCGCGCCTTATGTCGGTCAGTCGTCCGACCATTTACGCATGGTCGAAGACGGAAGGCTTTCCGATTATCAAGATCAACGGCTGTTCTCGAGTTCTCGTCGATGGACTGCGGGAATGGGCGAGGTGGAAAGCAGGGGTGACGGGTGACAATGAGCAATGAAAAAGAAAGTGCCCCTGTCAGCAGTGGGACATTGACGCAGAAAAAAATTCTTATTTTCGATCTGCTCCACGAGGGCAGCGAAAATGGCATGACGCTCACAGAACTCGTCCAACTTACCGGTGAGGACGAACGGACGATTCGCCGCCGCATCCAGGCAGAGCGTAAGGCTGGAAAGCTGATTTTGGCCGACTGCAAAAATGGGTATTTTCTGCCGACAAGCACGCTTGATATTCAGCGCTTTATCAGTTCGATGTCGAGACGATCAAGGGAGATCGCGGCAATCTCATACGCGGCGGAAGATGCGCTCTTGAAGATGACCGGTCAGGAGACCTTGCGGGGGTGGCAAAATGGCTGAACGAAGGATGTTCGCAAAGTCAGTTATCAACTCGGCGCGTTTCCTGACGATGCCGCCGTCGTCGCGCTTGCTTTACTATGATCTCGGTATGGCTGCGGATGATGACGGAGTCGTAGAAGCCTTTACCGTGATGCGGACGACAGGCGCGGCAGATGATGATTTGCGGGTGCTCGTCTCCAAAGGTTTCGTGTCACTGCTGAACGACGAGCTGGTCGCTTATATCACGGATTGGAGCACGAATAATCAGATCCGCAAGGATCGATACCAGCCGAGCATTTACAGGAATTTGCTGGTGAAATTGGGCGATGGCAACCAACGGTTAACCGACGGTTTACCAGATGGCAACCAACGGTCAACCCAGTATAGGTTAGGTAAGGATAGTTTAGGTAAGGTTAGTACAGGTGAGGAGAATAAGGCGGCTACGCCGCCACGACCTCGTTTTATTCCTCCAACGGTCGATGAGATTAAGGCATACTGCACCGAACGGAAGAACGCTGTGGACGCTGAACGCTTCTTTGACTTCTATTCGGCTAACGGCTGGAAACAGGGGAAGGGAAAACCAATCGTCGATTGGAAAGCGGCGGTTAGAACATGGGAGCGTCAAAGTAATGCGGGACAAGATGAATCTTCGCCCCGGCAGTACGACGCAGCGACGGACACATGGAGGTGAATGAGCATGGATTCAATTCTCAATGAGTACGGCGTACTCGGTTCGCTGCTGATTGACCCGTCGTTGTTTCCGGAGGCGGCAGAGCTTCCCGATGATGTGTTTTCCTCCGTGCAGCTGCAAGCAGTCTTCCGGGCGATGCGTCGGCAGTATGAGGAAAGCGGTGGCTTCGATGCGTTGACCATCCGAGCGGAAGCGGGACGCAATTGCACCGACGTGACGGACAAACTGTTGACCGGGCTGATGGACACGACGCCGACTACCGCAAATCTCGACGCGTACATATCGGCGGTCAAAGAGGCAGCGCTCGCACGTTTCCTGCGAAAGATCGGCGATGAGCTGATAACAGCTGAACACGACCCCACAGACGCGCTTGGACGCGCACAGGAGGCTTTGCAGCGGCTTACCGAGGAAAATACGCAGGGTGATTCGCAAACGCTCACAGCGGTGCTCACGCAGCTCGGACACCGCGTGTCTGAACAGGTCAGCGGCAGAGCGCCATGCGTGGCATCCGGCCTGCTGAGGTTCGATAAATTGCTCGGCGGTGGCTTCATCAACGGCGGCCTGCACGTCATCGGTGCACGGCCGGCAATCGGCAAATCGGCGCTTGCCTTGCAAGTCGCGCTCAACGCGGCGAGAAGCGGTGTGAAGATAGTCTACTGTTCACTTGAAATGAGCGCTGAGGATTGTTCCGCCCGCTTTGTCGGAAATATTGGGGGCCTGTCATCGGCACGGCTCATGTTCGGCGGCAGATTGACCGACAACGAGTATATGCGTTTTGCCGAGGGTACGACTGAGCTTTCCGCGCTGCCAATCGTGTTCAATCGGCGCTCGGGCATGAATGTTCGGCAGGTGGAGGCGCTGGCCTACCGCGAAAAGCCGGGCCTGCTGATCGTCGACCACCTCGGACTGCTTGAGCCGCCGGAGGCTCGGCTTTCGCTCTACGAGACAACCACACGGAACAGCAGGGCCTTGAAACTACTTGCGATGAGGCTAAATATTCCTATTCTGTGTCTTTGTCAGCTCAACCGCGCGGCGGCCTCTGACCGCTCCGGCAGTTTTCGGGCCACAATGGCAAATTTACGCGAGAGCGGCGCTATCGAGCAGGACGCGGATACGGTGACGCTGCTGCATAACCCGCCGTGCGAGACGGATGACCGCATGGAATCGCCGTCGCTGCTGGAACTATGGCTCGATAAAAACCGACGCGGCGCAACCGGGCACGTCGACGCGACTTTCTACAAAGCCACGGGGAGGGTTACAGCATGAACATTGAAATCGCTACTCATATTTTAACAGCAACCAAGCCCGCGCGCTGTGAGCGTGACCGCTACCGTCAGCGTGATGAACTGCAACACCTGCTTATCCCGCACCTGCCCGTCGATGACCGTGATAAATTCGAACGGGCGCTAAACAATCATTTCAGACTTTAATACTGAGAAAGGACAAGAACCATGAACGAAGACAAGATCATCCAGATCATCCCTGCCCCTGCAAATATGCTTTACGCATTCGAGGACGGCAAGACGTACCCTGTCGCCTGCCTCGCGCTCGTCGAGCTGAGTAACGGCGACCGTGAAGTCCACGCGATGGCCACGATCAACAGCGGCCCCATCGAGGACGTGAGCGATAGCGGCGCGGTTCTCGTGCACGTATGAAAAAAGCCCTCCCCAAATCGGGGAGGACCGCTCTTGTGGTGAATATGAATTGTCAATTCTGATTTTACCACAGGAAATAATGATATGCAAGGAAGAACGCTTGTCACACAAAAAAGGGAACAGAGGCAGAATGACGCGAACGCGAGGTGCAACATGAGCGGTTACCGCGGCGGAATTTTCGTATGCCCGTATTATTCGAGGGACTACCGCGAATATCTCAACTGCGAGGGCGCGAAGCTCACGCTGCCGAAGGAAGAGCTTGACGAATACACGCGACGCTACTGCGCCAGCGAAGAATGGCGGCGATGCCCGATCGCCCGGGCGCTGACGCTGCACTACGAAAGGACGGAGAACCCATGAGTAAAAGAAAAACAATTAAATGCCTTGTATCTGAGCTGGGCAAAAGCCAGAAAAAAATCAGAGAGTTGCAGAACTTAAATCTGCGTCTCTTACAGGATGCGTCAGATTTTCGGGGAATCAGCACGGCGCTTGAAGCAATCATTGTGCAGACAGCTCTAAAATATGGTGACGATGTCTCCGGCACCAGTACAAAACCAAGAGCTGGAAAGCGATTGACCTTGTCAGAGTTCAACGTGCAGCAGACGTGCCGCAAGCACAAAGTTCACGCCTGCCGAGATGAAAAGACAGGGGGCTGTATCATCGAGGTTGAGTTACAGGGCAGTGAAGAGGACGATGCGCCAAGCGAGCCGAACGAAGAAAGTGGAGGATTAAGTGATGAGTGACTTCCAACACAAGAACACGGACAAGACTCTTATCACGGATGAAAGCGATCTCGACTTTATTCGAAAATATACTGAGGCCTACAACAAGGCCTATGCCGAGGGAGACAAGGCGGGCCAGCAGGCGGCGCACGACGCGGCTGAGCGGATCCGTGCGAAGTACGACTATTCCGGTGGCACGAGCGGCAGCGATTATATCAAACTCGGCACGGGCGCGAGCCCTGCGAAAGCTGACACGAGCTGGCTCGATAAGCTGGGCGACAGCAGCTATACCTACGATTCGAGCGGGCAGATCAGTGCAAAGCTCGACGCGCTGTTGAACCGCGAAAAATTCAGCTACGACGCAGCGAGCGACCCGCTCTATCAGCAGTATCGCAAGCAGTATACGCGCGAGGCAGACCGCAGCGCGGAGGACGTGCTCGGCAAGGCGGCTGTGATGACCGGCGGTATGCCGTCCACGGCGGCGGTCACGGCAAGTCAGCAGGCGAGCGACTACCAGATGAGCCAGATGACCGACAAGATCCCCGAGTTGCAGCAGCTTGCCTACAGCATGTATCAGGATAAATTAAACGGTGACCGCGCCGATTTGAATACGCTCATCGGCCTTGAGGACAACAACTACAACCGCTGGTTGACCGACCGTAACTACCTCTACCAACTTGCGCGCGATCAGGTGGGCGACCAGCAGACGGCGGATGCGCTGGCGTATCAGAAGCAGCAGGACAAGCTCAACTATGACTACCAGAAGGAACGCGACGCCATCGAGGACGCACGCTATGATGCGGAATGGCAGTATAAATTGCAGCAGGCCGCACAGGAAGCGGCGGGGAAGGCAAGCGGCACAAGACGCGCCAACAACGTGACGGCTCCGCCGAGAGAGGCGGACTATGATGGCTTGTTTGAAGCGGCATATCAGTCCGGCTACCCGAAGAGCTATATTGCCAACAACTATAAAAAATTCGGGTTTACCTCTTCGAGCGGCGTGTACGACGGCTATGAAGACTGGCTGGATAAGCGCGAAAACGGCATAGATGAAAGCGAACTCAGCAGCAGCGCGCAAAGGATTATGTCAAGCCTCGAAAAGATGCGTGGACAGAGGACAAAGGAAGGCGAGACGCCGATTGCAAACACGATTGCGGTGTATGCAGATCAAGGGAAATTGACGGATGCGGAAGCGCGATTCCTGTTCAGCCACTTTGGCTATGACCCGGACGAATGGCTTGAATAAGCGGAGGTAAATTATGCCGATCAAAAAGGAAAAGCTGGATTCTATCAAGGGATATCGTGAGTATCAGAAAAAAAGTGGGGCAGCTGCTGCGGTCAGCAGTCCCGCTCCCTCTTCCTACGCACCCGCGCAAAAGCCTGCGAGAGTAAAGCAAGACAAGCGGGAGCAGATTTACACTTATTATCGGTCTGTTTCTACGCCAAAGATTACGGCACAGGAGAAGAAGGCAACGTCTCCGATGTTCCGCCAGCAGCCGACCGTGCAGCAGAATGTCGTGACGCCGAAGAACCAGAATGCGCTTGCGCAGGGCCTCGGCAAGGGCGCTTTGCAGCAGCAAGAGGCGAAGAACTACCAGAGCGAAAAAGCCTTCAATCAGCACGTGCAGGACGTTAAGACACCGACGGTTGCGCAGCGCGTCGGGAACACAGCAAAGGGCGTGGTGGACGATGCCAAGCATGTTGTTTCTGCGGGGGCGAAAGGCTCTGCGGGGTCATTCTTGGGGGCAGCAGGGCTTTTTAATGAGATCAATGCAGCGGTGGGCGAAGCAGTAGGCAACCTAATTGGTAACCCAGAAAAGGGAAAGCGCTGGAAAGAAGAGGCTGGGAAAATCGCGGCAGGCAACTATGAAACAGGAAAGAGACTGACTGCCGAGGCCCAAGCGGAAGAAAACCTTGCAAACTATGGGAAGGGCCCAGTGGGGAAATTCGTAAATACGCTTGGAGTAAATACGGCGCAGATGGGAGGCGACTTACTTCTTGCGCCGGTGACAGGCGGATATTCGCTGATCCCGCTGGCGGTCCGCGCAGGAGGCTCGGCGGCGCTGGAAAGCAGTGACAGCGGCGCAAGCCTTTTGCGCAGGGCGGCATATTCGGTAGGCACAGGAGGCGTTGAGGCCTTGACCGAAAAGCTATCGGACGGCCTTGCGGGGATTTACGGCGCAGGCGCCGCAGATGAAATTGTCGAAGATGTAGTCGCCAAACTGTCAAAGAGTGTGGCGGGACAAGCTGTGCTGAAAACGCTCTTTTCTGCTACGGGCGAAGGTTTAGAGGAGGTCATCTCTGATTTTGCACAGCCTGCCTTACAGACGATTTATAACGGGAAAAGTATCGGGGAAAATTACAGCGCCATGCAGGCAAGTGATGTCTTGTATGACTTTCTTGTTGGCGCGGCGCTCGGCGGAATTGGCGGCGGCGTGGAAGTGGCGGCAAACCGATTTTCCGGCTTTGACAGCACTCTCGGCGAGAGCGGGCGCAAGGCGATTCGCGGCTCGTATCAGGAGGGCAAGGACACGGCGGAGCACGTGAAGGACTTTATCCCTGCCTACAATGCGGGCGTGGAGGGAAAGGCGAACCCGAACCCGACGAATGAGACGGCCTACGCAGGGTATATTGCAGGGCAGAACGACGCGAAGGCCGAGGCAGGAACAGGCGATCAAATCGACAGCCGCACAAAGGAAAACGTATCGGGCAGAAACGTGAACGCTTTCCAGTTCGACCACCCCGAACTGCACAGCTATTATAGCGCGGCAGCAGAGCAGATCGCAGGTATCGCCGATATGAGCCTTTCACGCGGGCAGCAGAAGGGTGCACGGCAGCGGACAGCAAACGGATACCAGCGAAGCAACCAAATATTCGAGACACCCGCCATGCGCAAGGCGATGGACGAGGGTCTGACGCGCACGCAAATCATTGATGCAGCGCAGCGCATCATCAACGATAACGGGCAGGAGAACGTCAAAGCGGCAAAAACGCTCGAGATCGTTCTTGACGACATGCTGACGAATGGGTACACTGCTGTTGATGGAACGGCGGTCGCCCCAAACACGGATTATATTGCAGCAAAGCAGCAAATCGCAGGCGCAGAGGCGCAGGAGACCGGCTTTGACAAGTATGTAACTGACAACCGCCTTGCCCTCGAGACAGGAGAGGTGACAATGGACGAGCTGCGCGCAGAATACGCGCAGCAGGAAGGAGCCGAACATGGAGAAGCGGTACATTTACGCGACGGCAGCGAACGGGATAACGGTGCGAATCCCCGCGGAGAAGTACGAGGCGTGGAAGAAAGCACAGGACGAGATCAGAGCCGGAAGAAAGGGAGACACTTCGCAGACAGCGAAGCAGCTGCGCTCGATTATGGAGAAAAAGTAAGCACTGCGAGCTTTGGCATCGGCAGAGGCGCGGTCAATGACAGCGTCTATCTTGTGAAGAACGAGACGAAGGAAATGCGCAAGGCGAAGGACCTCGCCAAAGAGCGCGGTTTGCGCGTGACGTTTTTTGCCGGAAATAATCTGACGTTCCGCAGCAAGAACGGGAAAACGTTCCAGGCGCGCGGCTACGTTTCGGGCGACCGCGTATTTATCCGTGCGGATCATCCGGAATTTACGTCGTACCAGATCATGCGGCATGAGGCCGGACATGATATGATCGCAAAGGGCGAAGTCGATTTGGACGAGGTCCGCACGCGCATCGATAAGACCTTTACCAGCGGAGAAGTTGGGTCCCTCTGTACGGCATATGCAGATGCTTACTCGGGCACTGGCATGACGGCGCAGGAAATCTGGGAAGAGATCGTTTGTGATAGCCTCGGCGATATGAACATTTTCGCTGACAGCGAGATCAGCGATGCGGCAGCATTCCTTCTTGCACATATCAAGGTGGAGAGTGAAACCGTTGCGCATAAAAACTCGCGCGCGCCGCCAAGCGGAACAGCCAGCAATTTTGATAACAGGGAGGTGTCCGGAAATGACCGAACAGGAACGCACGGAAATGAAAGCGCTGTCCAAGAAGGAAGGCAGGACGGAGCAGGAGAACAAGCGGTACAAGGAGCTTCTGGAACGGTTTCTCGAGGAGACGCTTTACACGGGCGGGACAGAGGACGACGAGACGTAACACCGTCATTCGGGGAAGCCCCGGTACGCGCATGGACTGACGGGAACACCGTAACTCCGGGGCAGGGGACGGTTGCTTATCAGGAACAACAGACTGCTATGGAATACGGCATACCGAGCTTTGTTGTTTCCGATGAAATTTGGGAAGGAGCAAAAGGTTCTTTGCCCGGATTTTCAGTGAGTGGGCAAATCTATCTGAAAGAGAATATCCCAGAGCAGAAACGAGGCATGGTCACTATTCACGAAGCTGCGCATATTATGAAGCAAACGGGATTTAGGCCGTATCTCGACTTTACGCAGAGAGTGCCTGAAATGCTTAATATGTCTTCGCTGGAGGCAAACATCATTCTCGCAAGTCCTGCCAAACACAGAAATATCGATGTTCTCGGAGTAGACGGGACGATTGATGCGCAGAAACTTGAAAACCTGAACGCAGCGGACAGGCTCAAGCTGTATGACGAGTTAAATGCTATCCTTTATGGGCACATCGGCTCGGGAAAGCTCGACGGGCTGGAAGAATATCTGCGCAAGGCGTTTTACGATTTTGATGGCTACGCTTCCGAGCTGCGCGGCATCCATGACCGGTTCAAAAATGAAAACAGTGCAAAGCGCAATGATGCGGCATTCTCCCGTGAGATCCCCGAGGCGAACTATGAAGCGCTGAAAGAGAAGTACGGATATATCCCTGCGGGCGAGCGCGCGTACCGAGAGGTACAAGTGCCAAAGAAAACGGTGGACGATAAATACGTCAGCCGCACGATCCGCACGGTGCTGGAAGCAAAGGCAACGCCGGACGCAATGATACCGACGTTAGAACGAATGGTGGCAAAAGGAGATTTCTCCTACGACCGCTATACGGACAAGCAGGCCATCAGTGACGCGGAAAGCCGCATAAAAACCGAGGGTTGGCAAAAGACCCTGAACAAGTGGAAAAGTTTCACCAAAGAGGGAATCAGCAAGGAGAATACGGCGATTGGCTGGGCGCTCTACAACAATGCAGCAAACAGCGGTGATGTGGAGACAGCTATCGATGTGCTCGACACCATCGTAAAGCGCCAGAGAAATGCGGCACAGGCGTTGCAGGCAACGCGGCTGCTCAAGCAGCAGGACCCCAGTACGCAGCTTTATGCGGCGCAGCGCAGCGTGGAGAACTTGACAGAAGATCTCAAAAAGCAGTACGGGGAAAAGGCCCCTGATCTGAAGATTGACCGCGACCTCGCTGAGAAGTTCCTGAACGCAAAGGACGACGATGCGCGCACCGAGGCGATGAAGGAAATCTATCGCGATATCGGCAGACAGATGCCGAGCCGCTTCATTGACAAATGGAACGCTTGGCGCTACTTTTCGATGCTTGGTAATCCACGCACGCATGTGCGCAACATCGTTGGCAACGTAGGATTTGTTCCTGCTGTCACGGTAAAGAACGTCATCGGCGCAGGCATTGAGAGCGCTGCGAACGCGGTGAGCGGCGGCAAAGTCGGACGCACGAAGGCAATCCTGACGACGAAGGACGCAGGGCTTATCAAGGCGGCATGGAGTGACTATGCCAACATTCGCGAGCAGGCTCTCGGCAGCGGCAAGTACAATGATAATGTCAATGTGCGACAGGAAATCGAGGAAGGGCGCACGATCTTCAAACCGAAGCTGCTGGAAGCGATGCGCAAATTCAACGGTACGGCGCTGGATGCAGAAGACGCATGGTTCTCCAAGCCGCATTACGCGGCGGCGCTGGCGCAATTCTGCAAAGCAAATGGCATTACCGCGGAGCAGGTCTCTGGCGGGAAAGGCATTGAAGCGGCACGCGAATACGCGATCAGAGAGGCGCAGAAAGCGACCTATCGAGACACCAATGCGTTTTCACAGATGATCTCCGATCTCGGCAGATACCGCGGGGATAACAAGATGAAACGCCTCGGAAGCACCCTCGCCGAAGGAATCCTGCCGTTCCGCAAGACACCAGCCAACATTCTGGTGCGCGGCGTGGAATACAGCCCTATTGGTTTCCTCAAAAGCATAAGCTATGACCTTGTGCAGGTGCAGAAGGGTAATATGCAGGCGACCGAAATGATCGACCGGGCCGCCGCCGGTCTGACCGGCACGGGGTTGATGATGCTCGGTCTTTATATGGCGAAAGAGGGCATTCTTCGCGGCAACGGCGGTGATGACGAGAAGAAGAAAAAGTTCGACGAGCTGCAAGGACATCAGGAATACGCGATGGAGCTGCCAAATGGCACGAGTATTACGCTGGATTGGCTTGCGCCGGAAGCGCTTCCGTTTTTTGTCGGGGCAAACCTTTACGAGCAGATGCAGGCGAACAACGGGTATCTCACTATGAGTGATATGCTTCAGGCAGCAAGCAACGTGACGGACCCGCTTCTTTCCATGAGCTGTCTGCAAAGCTTGAACGACGTTTTTGACGCGGTGGGGTATGCGTCCTCTGGGGACACAAACGCACTAACCAGTGCGGTAGCAAGCGCGGCGACGAGTTATTTGACGCAGAGTATCCCGACGGTCTTCGGGCAGGCGGAGCGCACGGGCGAAAGCACGCGCATGACGACCTATACGGATAAGAACAAATTCCTGACGCCGGATATGCAATATGCGCTCGGCAAGGCCAGCGCGCGTATTCCGGGCGTTGACTACGGGCAGATTCCCTTTATCGACGCATGGGGGCGCACGGAAAACTCCGGAAGCGTGGTCTCGCGGGCATTTAACAATTTTGCGAATCCCGCGTATACCTCGAAGGTAAGCGGCAGCAAAATGGAAGATGAATTGAGCCGCCTGTATGAGGCGACCGGTGAGACCAAAGTCCTGCCGCAGCGCGCACCGAAATCTTTTACCGTGAATAAGGAAAACAAACAGTTGACCGGCGAGGAATACGTCAAGTACGCCACAAAGCGTGGGCAAACTTCCTATAAGATCATCAGCGAGCTTACGGGGCTTGCAAGCTACAAGGCCATGAGCGACGGCGATAAGGCAGATGCCGTTGCGAAAGCCTACGAATATGCCAACATCGTTGGGAAAATGAGCGTGAGCAATTACCAAACGGACGGGTGGGCAGCAAAGGCCATAGATACCGTCAAAAAAACGGGCGTTTCAGAATCCCAGTATATTGTGCTCTATCTGGAGAAAGGCGGGATTGAAAGCCTGAAGGACAAAAACGGTGATACCATCAGCAACAGCGAAGGCTTACAGATCATGGAGCTTGTTTATCAGCAGAAGGGGCTTTCTGATAAACAGCGTGCAGCCTCTTTGAGGACTTCGGCGTCGGAAAGAGCATTCGCCATTGGAACCGTGCGCGCGTGGACGAACAGCTTGCAATCATGCGGAAGAAAGCGGCGTAAAGAAGTCAGACAGGCGGGCTAAAGTTGAAAAGGCGGTGTGGCATGGCGAAAATGGGGAGACCTCCCAAATATGTGACGGTGGAACAGATGCAGGCCGTTATTGACCAATACTTTGAGGATTGCAAGGGTGAGCCAATCATCGGGGACGATGGGCGACCTATTCTCGATAAATACGGGCAGCCGTTTATTATCAATCAGCGCCCGCCGACAGTGACGGGGCTGGCGCTGGCGCTGGGGTTTACGAGCCGTCAAGCGTTGCTGGACTATCAGACGAAGAAAGGATTCGTTGACACGGTGACGCGCGCGAAGTCTCGGATAGAAGCTTACGCAGAAGAACGGCTCTTCGACCGAAACGGCGAGAGGGGCGCGGAATTCAGCCTGAAATACAATTTCCGATGGGTCGACGAGAAGAAGGACGACAGCAAAAAGAGCGTGTGCGGTGTTGCAGAGCTGCCCGCGGTGCTGCCGACGCCGCCTCCACCGGGGGTAGGGGAGACAGTAGGGTAACAAAGAGCAGCGCTGCTTGGCCGTCATAACCCAAAAGGTGCCTGCTTCCGATTAAAAGAAGCAGGCGCCTTTGCATATTATCGAAGAGAGCTATTCGTGGATGGGTTCCCCTGTCCGCCAATCGAGACCTTTCTTTTGACAATATTCACCGTAGGTCAGATCGCTCCCCTTCACAGGAAGATCGGTGATTTTCGGCATAACGGCTTCACGCAGCGCGTCAAAGGCCGCGTCGTGTTCGCATTCCGGCAGCGCGGCGATCCGTTCTACCTCTTTTCGCAAAAACTCCTTTTTCTGCGCGTCTGGCATGACCAAATATTCTTCTCGCTGTTTGTCATTCATCTTTTTATCCTCCGTTCAAGTTATTTCACTTATTATTGTTCATAGGGGGTTATTACGCGAAGCTAAATGCAGAGCATGATGAGAAGCGCCGCGAACAAAAGTATATCCGTGAAGAAAATGCAAAAATGGAACACCATGCTATTGTCAACAAATGAATATCCTTTGCATCGATGCTCTTCGCTGGCGAGACTCTTCTGCTGAGGATATTGGCCGCGTTCAAGCTCATTTAATCTGTCTCTCATTTTGTGCAGTTTGATTTGCCCGATAACGGCCCACACGCTAAAGAACATGGATAATGCCGTGCAAATGCAAAATAAAATCTTCATTTTTTTGCACCTTTCAGCAGTTCGATGACCGCTCTCCGCTTTTCTTCATCCTGAATGGCTTCGAGGAATGCGCGGTCTTCCACCGTGGTAGGGGCTAAGAAGGCACGAATTACGTCAATAGCTACATCCGCGGCGGCTTTCGGGTCCTTTGAGCCTTTAATCATGTGCAGCAGCCTTTTTTCGTTGGTACTAATATCAAATTTTTCCGTATGCATCATTAAGCCTCCTCCTTCGGAGAGGAAGATTTGATCGAGCAGTTACCTTTGCGCAGCCATTCACGGCGAATGAAGGTGATCGTATTTTCGACGATTTGATAGTTGTCCCGGTCAGCCTGGATTTCGGCGTTATGCTGTAAGATGCGGCCTAAACGAATTGCTCGCTTCATATCGCCACGGCTGGCGGTACAAGGCATAACGGCTCCGACCATCGTACAGATGACAGCCTCCATATAAAGACGTTTGTAGCCGCTGGATCGGTGAATTATGGAAATGATCTCATCTGTTGTATTCATAATTTCTCCTTGTTTTCTTGATGGGCGGCCGGTATAATGGATCTACCGACCGCCGCTATGGTGGTTGGTGGTTAGGGCTCTCTGCGCTTTGCTTTGGACGGCTTGGGCGCAGGGGGCTTTTCTATTGCTTCAATCAGGAACATAAGCCAGTTTGCGAGTTGAATTGCTCCGGCGATAGCTACGATGGTCTCCATCATGCAACGCAGAAGCGGCGCGCGGTGGTGGTTTTGGTGAACTGCTGCGCCAGATCGGGAAGAGCCTTTTTCAATGCGTTGGTGTCCAAGCGAGAAGAAGTCACGGCCTTATAGGTCACCTTCCAATCTGTGCCATTGATGGTGTCCATGCCCTCGGTGTCCATGTGGGCCTTGATGCTGTCCTGAATGGCCTCCATTTCTGCGGTCAGCTCGTCAGCCATCCGGCGAAGCTCGCGCAACTCCTTGATCTTGCTGTCCATTTCATTGATGCTCATTGTTTTATCCTCCTTAAGTTGTGGGTGAGATCGGCGGCTGGAGGCTCTGAGTATCTATCCCTTTGGGAGTTTCTATCAATCTTCTCCGTTCCAGCTCTTACGGTGTCGCGTTGGCTATCGACCTTCGCTCATTCTCTTTGTTCTTGCTATGCTTCTATTATACACTATTAACAGTACTAATCAATAGACGAGATAAACAATATTAACAGTACATAATTGTGCAATGCGGTACTGTTAATAGTATTTGTGAAGTGATATAATACTGTCAACTGGAAAGGGGGGATAGAATGGCGGTAACGGAATCGAGGAAAAAAGCAAATGCGAAATGGGATGCGGAAAATATGACGACGCTGGGCTGCCGCGTGAAGAAAGACCAAGCGGAAAAATTTAAGACATACTGTGCAGAGATTGGGAAGACGTCGAACGCAGTTTTGCGCGATTATGTTCTCGACTGCATTGAAGAAAAGCAGAATGCAGAGTGATTTTCGGAATTACTTTACACGATAACGCGCGGGAAGGAATCAGGCCGGAATGCTTTGATTGTTGAGCCCACGCAGAAGCCCACAGTGAGAGCGTGAACGGCTTTATCAACCGAGCTATAGACGACGAAGCCATAGACCGCGACGAAAGCGCTCTTGCGGCCTCTGAGGGGCAAGGAGATGGATAATAGAAGAGCGGAGGGCGATTCCTCCGCTCTTGCTGCATATATTGCGAAATGGCTTAAAGGTCGGATTTGAAATCCGAGCCTTTCGGTGCATTGAGGGCCTCATCTGAAATGAGACCCTTGCGACTGTCCAGATCAGGCGGTCACTGCGCCGATTTGAAATCCGAGCAGTGAAGCTCGCTTCGATTTGAGATCGAGACGAGCTGTTGTTGGCAGGCGAACAGATCTCTTGTTTTTGTTATTTACTAATATTTCAGAATTTAATTGAAGAATTTCATATAATGGACACCTTTGTGCAATATTTTATACTGCCGCGCATACTATTGAACACAATAGACAATAATCTAATTTGTTTACAAGTTCTTGTTGATTTTTGACGTTTGCGGATGGTATTATGAACGTACAAAAAAGGTACCACCCGCCATGTGATGGGAGGTGGACTGTGTCAGAAAGGAGCTTTATTAAGATGGCTGTAATGTCCAGAAAAGTTAATCTTGGTTTTGAAGTTGCTCCTGAGAAAAAAGAAAAGTTCTTAAAAGCGTCTTCTGAATCCAATGCATTTGAGCGTGCAATGGCTCGAGCAGCAAAGAATATTCCTAATTTTGGCAAGACTACTGTCAAGAGGAAGTAAAATAAATGGATGAGATCAAGATTGACTTGAATAACTGTTGTATGGAAGTCGTTTCGGAGGAATCGGCTTCCATATTTTCTGGTTTTACCAGCGGAAGCCCGGAGATTGACAGATATTTTCGCGAGGTTGCAGCGTCGGATCCTCGGAATGTTTGCTACGCTTTTTACAATCAAAAAAATGGTGATGTTATCGGTCTGGCGGCGCTGTGTTGCTCAGGAATCAATTTGAATGATGCAAAATTGGTCGAACTCATTCCTTCCATAAAAATAGACTATTTTGCTGTTTCCGAAAAGTATCAGGATATTGAACTTTCTGGCTCTGATGATCCGGAAGAGCGTTATTTTGTCAGTGATGCGTTTTTGAGCTTTCTAATTAAGGAAATAAGAGAAATCACAGAATCGTACCTCGGCGCAACACACATTGTGCTTTACTCTGTGCCAGATGCGGTTCACTTTTATAAGCGCAATTTATTCGGCGATTTTGAGGAGTTTATGAAGCCGGAACAGTACCGTTACTTAGATGGGTGCAAGCCAATGTATATGGCGCTATAAGCATCTGTTTTTCCCCTAAGTTTTCCCCTTACAGCTTTTACATCGTTTTACAGCATTTTACACTGAAATCGGAAAAGCCTTGAAAATACAAGACTTTTTTGACACGGCTTTACAGCATTTTACACGCCTCCGCGAATTCAAGTCCCGCCTCGCGCACCAAAGTGTTGAAACTCAAGGGTTTTTTCCCTTGGTTTTTTTCTTTTACATTA
>OGNF01002093.1_pt1 | contig 16013 bp, 7 predicted proteins | sample 1573321 | NCBI WGS metagenome assembly OGNF01 (sample SAMEA2581911, study PRJEB24529) | metagenome | biome: Human gut stool | place: China | collected 2011
CGGAAGAGCGATCAATGGGAGGTACTTTACATCTGCGATACGGACCCAGAGGCACGAGATTTGGCAAGGAGAAAGTCGCCGACATCCCGAATCGTAGCGGATGAGCAAGTTGTATTCGAGGACCCGGAAGTACAAGTGGTCGGTTTATTTACATTGGCGGATTCCCGGTTGAGGCAAATTAAGAAGGCAATGGCATTTGGCAAGCATGTCATCTCAGAGAAACCGGTCGCAGATACGATCGAGCATGAATGGGAGGTCGTGAAATGCGTGGAAAACTCAAGTTTGTTCTCGACCGTTAATTTGTATTTGCGTAATTCTTGGTACCATAATACGATTAAAGAATTTATCCGGAGAGGAGAGATCGGAGATTTGGCGATCATTCGCATTTGCCATATGACTCCGGGGTTGGCTCCGGGTGAAGGTCATGAATATGAAGGTCCGTCTTTTCATGATTGCGGAATGCATTATGTGGACATTTCCCGGTGGTATGCCGGATGCGAGTATAAGACATGGCATGCGCAGGCGATCCGGATGTGGGATTATCCCGAACCTTGGTGGTTGCAATGTCACGGGACATTTGAGAACGGGGTGGTATTTGATATAACACAAGGGCATGTGTATGGACAATTATCGAAAGACCAAACGCATAACTCTTACATAGATGTAATAGGAACGAAAGGAATCGCCCGGATGAGTCATGATTTTAAGACTGCGGTCGTGGAGTTGAGAGGTGTTAATGAAACACACCGGATCGAGAAGCCCTATGGAGGGAAAAATATAAGTACGCTATGTGATTTGTTTGCGGATTCCGTACGGACCGGTGTTTTTAATTCCCGCCTACCACTGATGCGTGATTCCGCTATCGCTTCCGAGTATGCGTGGAAATTTTTGGATAACGCTAGACGAAATGAGATGCCTTCTATCGGGAATCTACAAACCTTGGAGGAAATCCGGGAGAGAAGACGGAATATGACGGAAGGGTATGGCTTGCTTCGCCATGTAAAATTGTCTCATTCTTGATACGATTTTCTCAATGACCGGGGGGAACAGGCTGGAACTTGTATTATGCGACAATCGGAAACGATTTTGATAAAATAGAAAAAGAGGAATTTTCGTATGCGTGATACATTTGCGGCAGCTTGTTCATAGAGCGAAAATAGAAACATTAATTTAATACTATGTAGCATGAAAAAAATGATTGTTCTTATCAGTCTTTTATGTGGAGCGTTTTTTATGAGCGCCCAACAAAGTAATCAACAACAAAGACCACCGGAAAGATGGAAACCTGAGAGTACTGAATGGTATTATCCGGTTCCTCCTAAGGTAAAGCCGGGTGTAGGAACTGGTGCTCCTTCCGATGCGATCATCCTGTTTGATGGAAAAGATCTTTCTATGTGGGAATCTGCGGGAAAAGATGGAGGTCCCGCTAAATGGACCGTAAAGGATGGGGCGATGATTGTGGCTTCCGGGACCGGATCGATCCGGACAAAAGATTATTTTGGAGATTGCCAGTTACATATCGAGTTCAAGACCCCTACACCGGGAAAGGATAATACATTACAGATGAAAGGTAATAGTGGCATTATGTTACAAAGCCGTTATGAGGTGCAGGTTTTGGATTGTGAGGATAATCCTACGTATGTGAATGGCTGGGTCGGCAGTATTTATAAGCAAAGCGCACCGTTGGTAAATGCTTTCACGAAGACAAATGAGTGGCAGGTTTATGATATTTATTGGAAAGCTCCCCGTTTCGGGACAAACGATGAATTGGAATCTCCCGCTATGATTACCGTGGTATTGAACGGTATCGTAGTACAGAATAATTATGTACTGAAAGGAACGACCCCATATACCGGTTTACCTAAATATGTAGCGCATGGCCGTCTGCCATTAAGCTTACAGGATCATGGAGTGGAAGTGGCTTTCCGTAATATATGGATTCGTAATTTATAAATTGTATAACCTTAAAATAATGATTTATGACTACACGTAGGAATTTTTTAAAGAACTCGACGATGTTGGCCGCTGGCTTAGGTATCTCACCTCTTTTGGCATCGGCAGCTCCTACCGTCTCTCATAAGGAAGAGACTATAAATGGGCGGGTGAATATCGCTGTAATAGGTGTCGGTATGGGATGCCGTGATTTGCAAGGGGCTTTGACTGATAATCCGTGGGTACATTGTGTGGGCATGTGCGACGTGAACAAAGTGAGACTTGATGAGCAGATCGCACGTTTCAAAAAAGACTTTCCGAACCAAACGACTTCGATCAAGGCATATAGTGACTTCCGGGAAGTCTTGGCAAATAAGGATATCGACGGGGTCATTATCGCAACACCGGATCATTGGCATCCTTACATCTTCGCTGAGGCTTTAAAAGCGGGCAAGGCGATTTATGTGGAAAAGCCGGTTGGTAATTCGATTCCGGAGTGCCATTCGATGATGGATTTCCAAAAGAAATATAAAGGGGTGGTAACAACTGGCTTATGGCAGACTAGTCAACGATATTTCTTGGCGGCTAATGAGATATTGAAATCCGGTGTGTTGGGGGATGTTTATAAAGTTCAGCTATGGCTTTGCCAATCGACGGACCCACGTCCGGCCGTAGCGGATTCTCCGGTTCCTTCTACATTAGATTACAATATGTGGTTGGGCCCGGCTCCCGAGCGTCCATTTAATAATTACCGTTTTCGTGGATGGCGTGGCTTTTGGGATTATGGAGGCGGTCAGCAAACCGACTGGGGAGTGCATTGGATAGACTCTGCGTTCGATGGATTGAAAGCGTTAGGATTGTGTGACCGTGAATATCCGGAGGCGGTATTCTCTACGGCTTATAAAGATCCTACCTCTTTTAATGAGACTCCCAGTTGCCAGACAACGATCTTTCAGTATAAGAATTTCCATATAGAATGGGCCCAACAAGTCGCTCATCTCTATAATCGGGATCAAGGGGTAGCTTGGGTCGGAAGTAAAGCTACCTTAGTATGTAATCGTGAAGGTTATGAATTGATTCCAGAGAAGAATCGGGAGGGTGAGTTACTAACCGACCGTGCCCAGCTTGTCGGGAAGTTCGAGGATGGTGGTATTGAGGCCCATGCGACGAATTGGTGTAAGTGTATATTAAATAAATCTATTGAGACGAACAGCCCGATCGAGAAAGGGGCTTTCGCGACGATCCTAGCCCATATGGCTAATATCTCATATTTGACGGGAACTCGTGTTGTGTATGATCCGCAAGCTCGTAAGTTTGTGAATAATCCGAAAGCGGACGCGTATTTGAAGCGGAGCTATAGAAGCCCGTGGCAATTCCCGAAAGTTTAATGCGATTGAATGCTTAAAAACAACGACCGGTGGATTTTAATACTCTATTATATATAACCATTACCATACGAATTGAATTACAGCACATTGAGATCTCCGGTCGTTTTTTGTAAAAACAATGTCAACTTTAAATGAATGAGTTATGGAAAATCAAAAAAAGGAAGTATGGCTTCGAAAGGCCCTGTTTTTGATCGTTAGTTTGGCGTTATTCTTTCCCATGATGGCGCAAACGATTACAGTAAAAGGAGTTGTAAAGGAATCTATGACAGGCGAACCGATCATTGGCGCCAATGTAGCGGTGAAAGGAACGACTAACGGTACGATTTCTGATATAAGCGGTATGTATCAGATCTCGAATGTATCATCAAATGCCGTATTGATCGTTTCTTATATTGGATATAAGACCGCGGAGATTCCGGTAAATGGCAAGAACACGATAAATGTGAGCTTGGAGGAAGAAAGTATCGGACTTCAAGAAGTGGTAGCCGTGGGATATGGCTCTCAGAAAAAGAAAGAATTGACCGGCTCTGTTGCAGGCTTGAAGGAGGGAGACTTGATTAAGGGCGTACAGTCTGACCCAATGGGTATGTTGCAAGGTAAAGTGGCAGGTTTGAATATATCCAAACCAAATGCCGGCGACCCGAATGGAGAGTATAAGTTCCAATTACGTGGAACTTCATCCTTAACCGGTAATACTTCTCCGTTGATCGTCATTGATGGTATTCCTCAAGGGGATTTATCCGCTATTCCACAAGATGATATTGAAAGTATCGATGTATTGAAGGATGGTTCAGCGGCGGCGATATATGGAACCCGTGGAACGAATGGCGTTATCTTGGTTACGACAAAACGAGGTTCTGCCGGGAAGATGAGCGTTACCTACAATGGATATATGTCTATCTCTTCCATAGCCAATCAATTGGAAGTCATGGATCGTGACCAGTTTTTGGCAAATGGGGGAAACGACCGGGGATATGATACGAATTGGATGGATGAGATTACCCGAACTCCGTTCTCCCATTCGCATAACTTGGCATTGACAGGAGGTACGACCGATTTTAATTACCGGGCTTCTGTATCTTATCGAAATAATCAAGGTATCGCTCTTAAGTCAGGGTTCAATGAGATGATCGCTCGTTTTTCCGCTAATCAGAATTTATTCGATAAAAAGATTCAAATAGCATACGACGCTACTTATCGTCGTTTTGACCGGGAAGGTGAGAATTCCAGCTATGATGATTATTCCGCTTTTAAGCATGCGTATTATTATAATCCTACGGCACCCGTATACGACGAGACGGGAACGATAGATGCCGGCGGGTATTATGCGCTGGATATTCAAGGATATTCAAATCCGGTGGCTTATATTATGCAGCGTGACCGTCGTACAAAAGGCGGACTTTTCCAAGGGTCTGCTCGTGTAACTTGGAACATTTTGGAAGGACTTCGTGCGCAAGCTTTTGGCTCATTGAAATACTCTGATATAAATAAGGGTACTTATACCTCACGAGAGGTATTTAACACTTCTAGTTTCGGGTCAGCGTCTCGGAGTTTTAATACTCGTTTTAATAAAACACTGGAGACGACGATCGACTATGTAAAATCTTTTGGAGAACACCATTTGGTGGTATTAGGTGGGTATACCTATGAGCATAACTATCGGGAATCATTTGGTATGAATAACTCGAATTTTGATTCGGATGTATATTCTTACTATAATTTGGGTGCGGGTAGTAACTTGATTAATAATCCTAGCCAAAGCATGATGGATGGTTCGGTTTCCCAAGATAATTTGGTTTCGTTCTTCGGCCGTGTAAATTATAACTGGGGAAATCGTTACTTGTTATCAGCGTCTGTACGACGTGAGGGTTCTACTCGTTTAGGTGCGGATTATAAATGGGGAACTTTCCCTGCGGTAAGTGTCGGTTGGTCTATCGGTAATGAGGCTTTTATGGAAAGCGCTAGCTGGATTAACGATTTGAAATTGCGCTTGGGATATGGCGTGACAGGAAATATGCCTTCAGATAATTATTTGTCTTTGTCAATGATGGGAGTGGTAGGCCGTTTTTATGATCATACTTCTAAACAATGGATCAATGCTTATGGGCCGACACAGAACCAGAATCCGGATTTGAAATGGGAGCGGAAAGGCGAATGGAATCTAGGTGTTGATTTTGCAGCGTTGAATAACCGCTTGAACGTGACCGTTGATTTGTATACCCGTAAGGTTTCAGATTTGTTGTATAAATATAAGGTTCCGACTCCTCCTTATCAATATTCTTCTATGTTGGCGAATGTTGGCGACGCTACAAGTAAAGGTCTGGAATTCTCTGTTTCCGGAACCCCGGTGCAGAATAAGAACTTCTCATGGACTAGTTCTATTAACTTCTCATTTAACACGAATAAATTGGACAAATTAAGTAATGAGACTTTCCAGACTGACTGGATTGAGACCGGTTATTTGTCGGATGGTGATTTAGGAGGTATGAACTCGACTCCATTGATTCGTTTGGTCCCGGGTGGCAAGGTCGGTGATTTTTATTTGCCGGTATTCGAGGGATTTACGGAAGATGGTAAATGGAAATTCAAGGATGTCGATGGTAGTGGTGACTTTACATATAATGAGGATCGTGAGATCGTAGGTAATGCGCAACCTGATTTTATTGCAGGATGGACTAACGAGTTTAAATATCGTGACTTCGATTTATCGTTTACATTCCGTGCTGTCGTAGGCAATGATGTATATAATGTAAGCCGTATGGCATTGGAGAATCGGAATGTGGCTGGAAAGGAGAAGAATATGTTGGCTTCGGTAATGGATATCCCTTTGCAAGATGCGGCTCAAGCCTCTAGTTATTATTTGGAGGATGGTTCTTTTGTGAAGTTGGACAATATCACATTGGGTTATAATGTGCCGGTGAAGAAATTAGGTTTCATGCAAAACTTACGTTTGTACTTGACTGGTCAGAACTTGTTTACGATCACAGGCTATAAGGGTATCGACCCGGAGGTTGATATGGTAGGATTAGATAATATGGGTATTGAGAGGACTCGTTATTATCCGGCTAGTCGTTCTTTTATTCTTGGTTTGAATGTTACGTTTTAATGGATACTCTAAATATCGAAGGTTATGAAAAAATATAGTTTAATATATATAGTGTCAATGATTTGTTTCTTGGTTATCGCTCCTTCTTGTACGGATATGGATGAAGATACGACGGGACAAATGGTCTCAAATGACTTTTATGCGGATCCTTCTTTGATTCCGCAAGCGGTAGGTGCTGCCTATGCGGAATTGCAGGCTTATCAGAATCACTGGGGAGTATGGGGGTTGCAGACTGTTTCCTCGGATGAATGTGTTGTTCCGACTCGTGCGCCGGGTAATGACTGGTATGACGGAGGGGTATGGCAGGATTTCCATCGTCATCAATGGCAATACAATCTGGATGCATTGAATAATGTGTGGATTTCCGTATTTTCTGGAATAACGACATGTAACCGTGTGGTTTACGACTTGGATACATATAAAGAGGAGATGGATGTCGATATCTATAATAAATATCGTGCGGAGACTGTTATCTTGAGATGTTTCTATTATTCTATCTTACTGGATTTATTCGGGAACGTTCCTTATATCGACACGTATGAGAGTGAAATCACGGCTTCTCCTCAGACAAGCCGTCCTGAGCTTTATCAGAAAGTCGTAGATTGTATCTTAGATAATATGGAATATTTGGATGACGCTCCGTCTGCCGAGAATTATGGAAGATGTACGAAATCGATGGCTTATACGATGTTGGCAAAACTATATTTGAACGCTAAGGTGTTCAAAGGGGCCTCTTCTTATGATAAGGACGATATGAATAAAGTGATAGAGTATTGCGATAAAGTGATTAACTCCGGATATTATGAGGTCGTATCTGATTTCTCCGCTCCATTTAAAGTGGCGAATGAGTCTTGTAAAGAAAATATTTTCGTGGTACCGATGCAAAATGGTATCAATTCAAATGGAGACTACGAGTTTCATTTCCATAAATTCTCCGGACATCCCAAGTCTCGCCAGATGTGGGGTATAAATGTGGGCGGTTGGAATGGAGGTTGCGCTACTCCGGACTTCCTTGCTTTATATAAAGATGACGATACCCGGAAAAAGGCGACTTTTATTTACGGTTTGATTTATGATAAGGTCACGGGCGAGCCTGTTGAGGATGGTGATAATCCGGGAAAACAATTGGAATTGACTATTGAGGTATCTTCTATTAATGCCGCTTATCGTTGGGAAGGCGCTCGTATTCAGAAGTATGAATATGAGTTGGGTATGACTGGTAATATGAACAATGATTTTGTTTTATATCGTTTAGCTGATATCTATTATATGAAGGCTGAAGCTATTTTGAGAGGTGGTAATGCCGCTACTTTATCAGCTTTGTGTGCGGAACCTGCATTCCAGTTAATACGTGAAAGGGCAAATCAGCCTGTGTATACTCCGGAAACATTAACGTTGGATGAGTTGATCAATGAACGTGGCCGTGAATTTGCTTGGGAAGGTTGGCGTCGTCAAGACTTGGTTCGTTGGGATAAGTTCGCTAAAGGTCGCTGGACATTTAAGGAAGCCTTGAATAATAATTCGCGTGATTTATTCCCGATACCATACGATCAGATTACGAAAAACCAATCTTGGAAACAGAATCCGGGATATTAATAGTTGTGTTTTTATGCATATGGATAGACGACAATTCGTGAAAAACCTAGGACTGGGCACAGCCTCTTTAAGCATGGGAAGCTTGGTAACGGCTTCCTCATGTGCCCCGTCCGGGGATTCCTCCCTTAAACAAAACGTCAAGGAAGGAGAGGATGGACAGTTTTTATTTATCGGTGACGATATCGCCATCGCCCAGACAGAGTATGGGAAGGTGCAGGGATATCTGCTGAATCATGTATATACGTTCTTGGGAGTTCCTTATGGGGCTGATACGTCGGGAAAAAATCGCTTTATGCCTCCCCAAAAACCAGAGCCGTGGACAGATGTGAGACCTGCGGTTTTTTATGGGAATACGGCGCCGCAACGTATGGAGAACCGGTGGCCCAATAATTACGGAACTTTTGCCGATCATTGGAACTACTGGGATGTGAGTGAGGATTGCTTATATTTAAATGTATGGACACCGGGCATTGCGGATGGTAAGAAACGTCCCGTATTGGTGTGGCTGCATGGCGGCGGTTTTACAAATGGTAGTGGGATCGAGCAGGATGGATATCATGGAGAGAATATAAGCCGGGAAGGAGATATCGTATTCTGTTCCATTAATCATCGGTTGGGGCCGATTGGCTTCTCTGACTTATCTGGTGTTGGTGGAGAAGCGTATAAGGATTCCGGAAACGTGGGGATGTTAGATATTATTGCCGCCTTGCGATGGGTTCATGATAATATCGCCAATTTCGGTGGAGATCCCGGGAACGTAACGGTTATGGGACAATCCGGAGGAGGTTCTAAGGTCTGTACGGTAGCCGCTATGCCGGCGGCAAAAGGTTTGATCCATAGAGCCGTGGCTTTAAGTGGATCTACGGTAGGAGCTTCCGATCAGGTGATGACCCGGAAGGTGGGAGAATATATTTTGAGAGAAGCGGGGCTGACCGCTTCCCAACTGGATAAATTGCAAAGAATACCTTGGCGGGAATATTTGGATATAGCGGATAGGGCTTGTAAAAAGTGCTGGGAAGATCAAGGGATTAGCATGAGACGGACTTTTGGCCCTGTTGCTGATGACCGGAATATTCCGGCCGGTGTATTCTACTCCGGTGAGAGCCATTTGGAGTCTCCTGTCGTCCCGATGATATTCTGTACGACTTTCCATGAATGGAACCCGAACAGGGCGGATGCGGCCTTGGAAAAAATCACTCAAGACGGTGTGATCGAGAAACTGAGAAGTCAATATGGTGATAAAGCGGAATCGATCGTGAAGGCTTTCGCCAAGAATTTCCCGGATAAGACTCCGATGGAGCTTTGGGCGATGATTTTGTCTTCCCGTCAACGAGTGGTTGAGGCGGCTAACGCAAAATTAAAGCAAGGCCAGCCTGTGTATGTAGCTTGGTTTGGCTGGTGTCCGCCCTTGTTTAATAACCGTATGCGTGCGTTCCATTGCTCGGATATCTGTTTCTGGTTTAAAAATACGGATCGGATGTTTACTCATACGGGTGGAGGTAAGGTACCTCGTGCGTTGTCAGATAAGATGTCTGGCGCTTTGTTGAATTTCATGCGGACAGGAGATCCGAACGGAGGAGAGTTACCCGCTTGGCCGAAATACACGGAAGAAAATGGAGAGGTGATGATCTTGAATAATACGTGTGAGGCTCGGAATGATCCGGACCGGGAGGCCCGTAAATCTTTGGAGGTTTAATTTAAAACGAGAGTGTTATGCTTGAGAAAAAGATTTCAAGACGTAATATGCTTCGGACTACCGGTTTGGCGGTTTTGGGCAGTACGTTCGCAGGCTTGGCTTCTTGTGCTCCGAAGAAAAAGGAGGAGCCATCACCCGAAGCATCCTCTTCGAAACGTCCTTTCCGTGTCTGTCTCAATGTCTCTACGATAGCGGGTTATAAACTTCCTGTTCAAAAACAGATTGATTTATGTGCCGAGGCTGGTTTTGAGGGAATTGAGTTATGGACCCGTGATGTGGATGCGTTCGTAAAGCAAGGGGGAACTTATGAGACACTCAGGCGTCAGCTGGAAGGCTCCGGACTTTTATTGGAGAATATGATCGGTTTTGCCTCGTGGTTTGCCGATGATCCTTCGAAACGGAAGGAAGGGCTAAACCAAATGCGGCATGATATGGAGATGGTAGCGGGATTGGGCGGTAAATTTATCGCCGCTCCTGCTCAAGGAGTTACTCAACTGGATCGTACACGGTTGCCAGAGTATTCCGAACGCTATCGGGCGATACTGGATTTAGGGGATGAGATGGGTGTCACTCCGATATTGGAACTATGGGGGGCCGGGGTTCTGAATCAATTATCGGATACCATGGCGATAGCGATCGCCTCCGGGCATTCGCGGGCTTCCGTCTTATTGGATTTCTACCATTTGTACAGAGGAGGAAATAGTTTTGATAGTTTACGCTTGATAAATGGGAAGATCCTTCCGGTTTTTCATATCAACGATTATCCGGAGTTGCCTCCTCGTACGGAGTTGAGAGATTCGGATCGGGTGTTTCCGGGAGATGGTATTTGCCCGTTTAATAAGGTACTTCCTTTGCTATACGACTCCGGTTTCCGGGGTGGGTTATCCGTAGAGCTTTTTAATAAGGGATATTGGGAAACCATGGATGTAAAGGAGGTCTTAAGGAAGAGTTTTGAGAAAACCACACAGGTAATCAATAGTTCGATGGGATAAAAGTTTGTTGGGATTTAGGAAAGGGACTGCCTCGAGGTGTTTTACCTTCGAGGCGGTCCCTTCTGTTTTTATAGTATCTTCTCTTAAAAATCAATTATTTTATAATCCGCTGTGATATAAAAAGTAGTATATTTGCGTACATCCAAAATAAACAGTTGTTTTGCGGAGGGTTATAGGGGTTGTTATCATCGGAAAAGCCGGTAATAAAAGATATACATTATAATGAACTTACTTCAGAGATATGTGAGTCATGGTATAGCTATAGGTTTGTTAGTATTTATAATGCTAGCGTTTAATTTGTCTGTGTTAGCGCGGACAAGTGAAAAACGTGTACTTAGGGTTGCCTTTCCGCAGGTAGATGGCATGAGTTGGACGGCCGAAGATGGTACTCATCATGGTATGCTCGTAGACTATCTCAATGAGATCGCCAAATATACCGGTTGGGAATACGAGTACATAGATACGAAGGGACCGGCTATGTTGAATGAATTTGTTGAGGGTAAGTACGAGTTGATGGGTGGAAACTATTATATACCCGCTTTAGAGAAATATTATGCTTATCCGAACTATAATATGGGATATAGCCGTTCATTATTACTTGCCCGATCTGATGATCGCTCTATCCATAGTTATGATTTGGAGAGTATGAATGGTAAAACCATCGGTGTGTATGAGAATGCAAGGGAGAACATTCGCCGTCTCAAAGAGTTTATGGCTATCAACGGATTGTATTGTAATATCCGATATTACAAACAGGAAGATATGGTGGGGAAAATCGGGTTATATCCCTATCTGGCTAAAGGTGAGATCGATTTGTTACTAAATAATGTTGCCCATATTAGCGATTCTGTCCGTGTAGTCGTGGCATATGACTCTCAGCCTTATTATATCGTGACCAATCCGGGTAATAAAGAAGTCTTGGATGGTTTGAATATGGCTTTGGAACGGATATTGGATGCCAATCCTAATTTTGCGGCGGAACGTTATGCCGTTAATTTCCCAGACCGGCTCGTAAACATCCAACTGAGCGACCGGGATCTGGAGTATGTCAATGAGAGGAAAACGATCACGGTAGCCGTACCTGAGAATTGGTATCCTTTGTATTGTAAAGAAACGCCGCTGAAGAACCATACGGGTATCATGGCGGATGTACTGGATGAGATTAAAAGTTTCACAGGGCTACGATTCTCGTATGTATATGCGAAAAATTATGCTGATGCGATCCGTTTGATACAGCAAGGGGATGCCGATATCTTAGGTTTTTTCTTGGGAGATGAGAACGATGCGGCCCAGCTAGGGCTTGCGCTTTCAGCCTCTTATGTGAGTGCGAACAATATCATAGTACGCAATAAAGCCTGTAGTTATCCCGCTCCGGGTTTGGTTGGTGCTTTGGTGGAAAGTCAGCGATTTCCAAGTGGCATATCTGCGGAGAAGATTCGGTCCTATCCGGGCATTAAGGAGGCATTAGCCGCTGTCAATAGCGGAGAGGCTGATTTTATCTATGGATTGTCCTCTAAAATGGAACAGGATATTTCGCGTTATCATTTCACCAATCTTGCTCCTGTGACATTGGTCAATGATCAGAGTGCGATAAGTTTTGCGTTACCTACCCCGGTTGACCCGGATTTATTAACCGTACTCAACAAGGCGATCAATAATCTTTCTGAGTCCGAGAGGACTGTTATACGCAATCGGAATCTGGAATCTATCGGCGTGAATGAATTCTCTCTTACGGACTTTATATATGCGAATCCCTTACAATTTATGTTTATCGTGATGTTTGTCCTGTCGGTGCTATTTACGGCATTACTGCTGGCTATAGGGGCCCGGATGAAAGCGACCGTGATACAGGGCAACCTGAAACGGGCTGAGGCGGCTAACTTGGCGAAGAGCGAGTTTCTTTCCCGGATGAGTCATGAGATCCGTACGCCGATGAACGGAATTGTAGGTATGAGTACTATCGCTATGCAAAACATAGATAATACCGATAAGATAAAGGATTGTCTTGAGAAAGTAATCATGTCTTCCAAGCATCTTCTCGCTCTCATTAACGACGTGCTGGATATGTCGAAGATAGAAAGCGGAAAAGTGGAACTTCGACATGAGAGCTTTAATTTCCGGGCATTCTTGCAGGACTTTGAAAATCTGTATGGCGAGCAGGCCAAGAGTAAAGGGATCAGCTATGAGACGATATTGGCTAGTGATCTGGAAGTACAGATTATAGGAGACTCCTTGCGCTTGAATCAAGTTCTCTCCAACCTGTTATCGAATGCGCTGAAATTTACGCCGGCCAAGGGAATGATTAAACTTCGGGTATCTAAAACAGGTGAGGATCAAGAGAATGTTTACCTTCGTTTCGAGGTAATCGATACGGGATGTGGTATAGCCGAGGAGAACTATGATAAAATCTTCGAATCGTTCGAACAGGAAAATGTGGATGTTACTTATAAATATGGAGGTACAGGATTAGGGCTTTCTATCGTTAAGCGTTTCACAGGGTTGATGGGTGGTGGCATACATGTGACGAGCGTGCAGGGGAGTGGCAGTACATTCACCGTTGATCTGCCTTTCGGCAAAATAAAGGAATCGGGTAAACCCACTCGTTTTTCCGATATTAATGGGAGGAATGACCTTGCGAAGGATTGTTATGCTGTTGATTATGACTTCAAAGGTAAACGGATCTTATTGGTTGAGGACAATGAGCTTAACCGGGAGATAGCGGAGGAATTGATCGGAGTTACCGGTGCGTCGGTGGAGAGCGCTGAGGACGGGGTACAGGCCGTAGAGATGTTTAAGGAATCTGCCGAAGGATATTATGATTTGATATTGATGGATGTGCAGATGCCTCATATGGATGGCTATGAGGCTACCCGATGTATCCGGGCATTGGGGCGTTCTGATGCTCAAAAGGTTCCTATCTTCGCTATGACAGCCAACGCCTTCGCTGAGGATGTGCAGAAAAGTAGGGAAGCCGGTATGAATGCTCATATATCTAAGCCGTTGGATATACGTGCCGTGTATAAACAAATGAACCGATACCTTCAAGGATAAATAAAGGATCGATGAATAAATAAAAAGGGACCGCCTCGGGAAATTAGGTTTTCGAGGCGGTCCCTTCTGCTTTTATTAGATATTCTTTATTTTTCCGTAATTACCGAGAATTCACCGATACCCGCTTGCTTTTTATTATCTACGATACGGGTTGCGACCAAACGGATTTGGTTACCTTTCGTTATCGGGAAATGTACGACTTGCTCGATCGGGTTAGCCTTGATATTGGAGAATTCGCCTTCGGCCACCTTCTTTCCATTAATATATAATTGATAGTTGGAGATATGACCGCTTGCGTCACGTCCTTGGTTCGGGGTGTAGCGGAATCCGGATATAGGCATTTCTTTCGCTAATTGTACGACTAACTCTTGTTTCCCTTGTGGCAAATAGTAGGTCGTGTAGCCGTTTCCGTCTAGGATCAGGCTGGTTTTCTCATCTTTCGGTGATACGATCGTGTAATCACAAGCAGGAATATCGAACGTTTGTGCGGAAACCGGACTGACTGTATCGAAAGTCGGATCATAGGCAATCGCCTTGACAGTTCCTTTTTGAGCGAAAGCGAATGGCGCCTGATAAAGCGGTGAGTCCTTGGTTGGATCTGAACCGTCGGTGGTATAATGAACCTCGGAGCCTTTATCCCCGGCCTGTATGGTTACCTCGTCATTGATATTACGGGCAATCGTTGGCTCGGTCACCAAGGCGGGGGCAAGGTATGCCTCCACGTTATTGATACAAAGCGGTCCGCGGGCATCCGTGAAGTTGATGCGTATCTTCTCCGCTTTCTCGGTCTGGAAACGGACAATTCGTTTATAGCCGACAGTTGTCGTAGAATCCACAGTCTGTGCCGGAATCCATTTACCCCCTTGCTCGAGTTCGATATTGAACGAGCGTACTCGTTGTCCTAATGGGATATATTCTTGTATGACCAAGCGGTTTACATCGGTAGGATGGGTTAACGTGAAAGTCAATGAACCACTGGTTACGCCATCGTCCGTAGCCCAATAGGTATCCCAATCCCCATCTACTGCCTTATTGGGACTAAAATTACGTCCTCTTTTATTGCTCGCTTGTACGTAACATCCTTTCAAAAGATTCTCCTTAAAGTCATTTTGGATGGTTTGATACCATTGTACGGCACGGGCGGAGTCTACCGGACTTATTTTTCCGTTCAACGCTACGGGGAAGTTCAATAGGAAATTGGCGTTATGCCCGACGCTTCGGTAATAAAGATCGACTAATTTTGCCAGCGACTTGACTTGGTGATCTTCCCGGGAGTGATAGAACCATCCCGGACGGATAGATACATCGCATTCTCCACCTAGCCACATCGGTCCGTTCTCATCTCCCCATACACTCTGTTGGAAAGTAGGCATGGAGGGTTCCGGGGCGAAGATGCTCCATTGGGTATCACCGGCCCAACCTTCCTCGTTACCGATCCAGCGGATATCGGGTACTGTCCCTCCGAAAACCATGATGTCCGGGTGGTGCGCCTTGATCGTGTCGCGTGCCCGCTCATATTGATAATAGGTCTTGGCGTCTATAGCACGGGTTTCATTTGTGCCGCCATACCAGCCATTGCCACCGTTTGCCCCATCAAACCAGTATTCGAACAACGGGCCATAGTTGGAGACTAATTCATGTAATTGGGCATGGAATTTCTCTACATATCCCGGTTGTCCGTAATTCTCACTGTTTCTGTCCCAAGGGGAGAGATAGACACCGAATTTCAGCCCGTGTTTCTTACAAGCGTCGGATAGTTCTTTTACCATATCCCCTTTGCCATCTTTCCAAGGAGAATTCTTTACGCTATATTCGGTTGTGGCGGTAGGCCATAGACAGAAACCGTCGTGATGCTTGGTGGTTAAGATTACGCCTTTCAATCCGGCGGCTTTGATTGTTTGCGCCCATTGATCGCAATCCAGATCCGTTGGATTGAATGTGGAGGCGGGAGTATTTCCGTAACCCCATTCCAGATCATTGAACGTATTTAATCCGAAATGGACAAAGGCGTATGTTTCCATCTTATGCCATTCAACTTGTGCCGGCGTGGGAACGGGCAGGATAGGGGCGGGCGCTGTCGCTTCTTTACAGGAGAAGAAGGAAAACAAGCCAAGCCCCAATAAAATAGAGGAACTCAAGTGCTTCATTATTTGTTTATATTTAGATGAGACCTCAAATATATGAAAAAAAACGGCAGATTTTTATTCTGTTTTTAGATATCTAGATAAAAGATAAAGTCCCCTGTCTTTTAG
>OGNF01002096.1_pt1 | contig 15999 bp, 10 predicted proteins | sample 1573321 | NCBI WGS metagenome assembly OGNF01 (sample SAMEA2581911, study PRJEB24529) | metagenome | biome: Human gut stool | place: China | collected 2011
CATTATTAAAATAATTATAAAACTCATTCGCCTTTTGTAACTTTGATTGTCCCGCTTTATTAATAAAACCAAGCTCATGTGCCAAATCGATCAATCTATAAGCTGGAAGATTTCTAACATAGTCAATGTCACTTGCTTCCACCATATCTGCCACAAAATCTTCACCTAAAGATAATACTCTCTTTCTAAGCAATCCCATTGACCTAATCCATACCGTATTTGCTGCGGTAACAAAGTCTCCACCCAAATAATAGTTCTTCACTTTTGATTGTAATTGCGGCGGAAGCGCAATTCCATACTCTACCAATTGTGGAATATCTGTCATAATAGGTAGTTTCAACCCCTCCGGATTGCATAATTCTGTGCTTGGATTAAGATGTCTAATCAACTCACTATATCTATATTTTTCTAATCCTCTGTTACCATCAATTGCAATAATATCATTCATTTCGCCACCTCCTAATATGTTAAATCTGGACTCGTTAAGTGTAGCCATCTCTCTTCTCATATCTCCAGCAGAATGATATCTTTCCGAAAGATTATTACTAAATGCTTTATCAAAAAAATAATTCAAGCTCTTTAAAACAGTATTATTTTCTACTTTCTCGCTAATAATTCGCTTTGCATTATCTCGTTTATGTGGAGGTTTTCCTTCTCCGTCAAATAATGCATTTGGAATCTCACCTGTTAATACATAAAGGAGAATTGCTGCTGACTGGCTTAAATCTGATTCCAATGATCTTTTTTGTTGACTGGTTCCGCTTACAAGTTCCGGCAAAATTAAAAAACAATTTCCTAATTGCTGATTAGTTGGGGTACATCCATCATCATCCTCCAAGTTGAATGATAGCCCAAAATCAATTAATACAAAATCATCCAAATTACCTTGTTTCAGCATAATATTATCAGGCTTAATATCTCTGTGTATTATTCCATTGTTATGGCAACATTCAATTGTTTTTAAGAATTCCATGTAAAAAGAAATCGCCTCAGCGTAGGATATATCATGAGTTTCGACATACTGTTCCAAAGATATCCCATCGATAAAATCTGAAACATAATAAAGTTTTTCCGATAAATCTTTATATTTTTCCGCATTAGAATATGTAATATTCATTAAATGTCTATCAGATAGATGCTTTACATTACAAACTTCCATAAACATTCTTTGTCTTCGTTCTTCATCACTTTGCTTATTAAGAAATTTCAGCGCATAAAAACAACTGTCTATAGAATCTGTAACTTTAAAGACTTCACCTTGACCTCCTCGCCCCATTGTTTCACTAATTATCCATTGACCGTCAATTGTTTGTCCCACCTTCATCTGTTTACCCCCTTAATTTCTAGCACATTTGTTATTGTAATTCGTCAATTTTTCCTGCCTGTATTGCTTTTATATTTTTAGAGATTTTTTCTTTCGACCAGTTCCACCATTGAATACTTAATAATGATGAAATAGTTTCGTCAGAAAAGCGTTTTTTAATTGATTTTGCAGGAACACCACCTACAATAGTATATGGTGGTACGTCTTTGGTAACAACAGCACGTGCGCCGATAATTGCTCCATCACCGATACTTACACCTGCTAATATAACAGCCTCATATCCAATCCATACATCATTACCAATAATAATGTCACCTTTATTATCCCATGATTGAGCAACATTCTTCTTATCCAAATTCCATTCCTCAAAAAATAATGGAAACGGATAAGTTGATAATGAAGATAATGTATGATTAGCACTATTAAATAAGAATTTAGCACCACAGGCAATCGAGCAAAATTTCCCGATTATTAACTTATCGTGATTTATAGGATAGTGATACAATACATTATTTTTTTCAAATAGCGTTGGGTCATTTACAAAATCATTATACATTGTGTAATCTCCAACTTCTATATTAGGATTTTTGATTACATTTTTTAAATAAATTGTTTCTTTATCCCCAGTACGTGGATAAATTTTATTTTCTGGAATAGTCATTTAAAGTCCTCCAGCCTTTTAACATATTCGCTTTTGTTGCCCTTCCACAAACACTTTACACATCTTCCTTGATGAAAAATATGTTTGCAGTTTTCATATCCATATAAAACGGATGCACATTCAGGGCATAACCCCATCATTTTAGATGAACCCACTAAAAATTCACTACCACATTCATCACATATTTTTATACCTTTATTATTCATGGTGTCTGTGTTTTCAATATTCAACTTCTCATCGCTCTTACCTAACTCCATAGCCTCTCCTATTCCATACGTTTGCGAATTCCGTAAAATTATTATCGTTTCTCGACATATATCTCCCTATCATTCTTATCAATTTCAAATCTATCGGAACTAACCCTTATAAGTGCTGTTCCTACCGGCTTATCAATATGCTCCTGAGCCTAACCACTCTCCATAGAACCAGATATATGATTTTGCATACCAATCTTCATCAAAAAGTTCTTCTATATAACCTATCTCTGGTAACCTCGTTACAATTCATCTAGGAAAAATACAGGCGGCAGGCGTAGAAATCTCCACGGGGTCGCCGCTCTTTATCGCTTCCTGTATCTGGTCGACCTGGCTTCCGAGACCGAATATTGCCATCATCGGTTTTAGGATGATTCTGAGTGATGTCTTGCACATGCCGTCGCACATGAAGCCGACTACCACGCAGTGCACAGATTATGACTACAGAACTTCGTGCAATCTAATTCTCATTACCACTCAATGAACGCTCATATTCCAACTGTTTTACATATCCCCAGACTAAGTCTCTTTCAGTACAATATCCCCAAAACACAAGATCTTTATTAGAATATTTATCATTGTGAGGATATCTGAAATCACCACACTTTCCCAAATATGTCAAATCCTTTGGTCTTTGTCTTTTTGAGCTTTCCAGTATTTCTGCTTCATAGTTAATCTGAATTGGAGGCCAGCTGAACAGTATATTTTTCATACGTTTTATATCATCCGCAGACTGTGGCTTGTCCTTTGAAAGAAAGAAATAAGCATCAGCCACCTCGTCCCATACGCCTCTGACTATCCAATCCTCCTTATACACCTTATCCACATAAAACGTTGCATACCAACCAGTATATTCTTCATAGCCATCTATCGTCTCCGTTATCTGAAAGCAATATACACCGCCTTCTATCCACCCTGCTTTATACGGTCTGTGCACAGGCACTTTTTTTCTGGGCGGCATCTCACTCTCAAGCTTCTCCTTGAACTTTTCAAGTTCTATGCATCTTTTCTGTCTAATCTTCTCGCCTTCCCAGCGTTCTGCAGTCTTGTCTTCTTCAATCTCCGCAAGGGCTCTTTGTTTTATTTCCTCCGTAAGTCTGCCCTTATCCCACATAATCCCTGCAAGTGCGATAAATAAATCGCACTTGCAGTCTATGTCATCTGCCTCCTCTTTGTACTCATCAAGCATCTCAGCCAATGCCTGTTCATCACTCTTTCCAGCCTTGAGTTTACTTATATAATCGTCTTTCACATCTGCGCTGAGGTCATTTTGATATATTCCTACTTCCCATGTTCCCATATTACTTTACCTTCCACCATGCACCAATATCTTCATATATTGCATTTATCTCTTCGCTAATATAATTATTAATCAACGATGGGTAGTCTTTAAAATATTCATTTGACTTATCATGATATATTGTTTTATTTTTATTTCCTGCACCTATACCATTTATCATATTGTATCCTACCATACCGCCATCATCTTCTATCCAATTTCTTGTATGGAATGCAACCATGAGTGTATATACTACATAGGAACTCCGTTTTGTTCCCCAAAGGCTCCTTGCGATATTGAGCATAACCATAGCATTAATTGCATTTGCGCTTTGCAGACAGGCTTGTCCACTCGTTTCAACCGATGTCTCCGACAGTGAGAAACTTCCGTCACTTCCCTGAGAACACATTCTCCCGTCTCCGTGTCCTTAGACCAGACATAGTCTCCTGCCTCTATGTCAGCTATCGGCGTAAGCCCGTATTCCGCCGAAACCAGCGTGTCGCCCGTGAAGTACTGGCTTGTGAGCCCGAACAGCATACACGTAAGCTGCACGAACCGCACCGCTATCTCCACAGGATCGCCGCTCTTTATTGCTTCCTATATCTGGTCAACCTAGCTTCCGAGACCGAATATTGCCATCATCGACTTTAGGATGATGCCGAGTGATGTCTTGCACATGCCGTCGCACATGAAGCCGACTGCCACGTCATTGAGGGCTCTAAATCACGATGTTTACAATCCGCTTAATTTTTGCCGTTTTTTAAATTCTATGTTCTTTACAAAAAACATCAAAATCCTCTTTGAATTTTTGAAAGTCTATCCTTCCCTTTGTTTTTATTGTTTTTACAGAATTTAAAACACATTGAAGCATTAACTTTTTTTTCTTTTCAACATCCGCAGAAACATACTCTTCATAATCTATGTACTCCCTGACGCTTGCAAATCCATATTTTGGTTCACAATGATACCCTCTTTTACATAAGCCTTTATTTATCGTCTCCTTAGGAGCAATTATAGGTATTATTCCAACTATATCAATACTTTCGCTGTAACATTTGTTTTTAAAGTATTCATGAATATCTTGGCACAGATTATATATATCGTCATCTATCCCAAATTCATTTGTGTAATACTGTGGCGAATTAATATTTATTTCCATACTACCAACCTTTCTTATTCAGCGGTGGAAAATCTCCATATTTATAAAAATAATACATGTTCATATCATGCTGCCATAAATGAATATCTAATTTTTGTCCACTGACCAATACTTTCATTTCTGCATTTATGCTATCTAAATAACTTTGTGTATATCTTGTGTCTGGATATAAAGTTTCTCCAAATTTAAGTACCTCACTTGTATTCTTATCAATCAATGCATATCCATAATTTTTATTAAAATTATTGGTCAATGAGTTACCATGAACACCTTTTCCACTCGCTGTCTTACCTGTTATCCCAACTTCCGAATTTGATGCAAATTGCCCATTGGATCTGTGCCATCTACCATTTGCATCTTGACTATAACCTTTAGTTGCTCCGTCTAATTTAGCTATGTCTACTCCATCTATTATTTTGCCCAAACTTTTATATGCAAAAATTGACACGATGGCTCGAAATATTGCTTGAGCAGGATGTCCTTCTTCAGCCGATATAGCTACACCTACCGTTCCGCTCACCAACAATAATTTCTGTGAGGCACATAGCAAGGTCATGCAAATTGGACTAATTGTTGCAAAACATGTTAAAGAAGATAGAACACATCCAAACAATGCCCCTTGCCAAAGTCCTTTAAAAGCATCCTGCAATACCGTCGAGAAATTATTTCCTCCTAAAATGGAATCAACAGCTCCAACAGCCGCTCCAGTCAAAGAGCCTATCAAAGTGTTTAGTCCTATAAATTTCCACGATGATGACAACACTTGCGACATTGTCATGCCAGCACTAAGTTCAGGTAGTGAGAAATATCCGCTCGGGTCCGTATACGTAACCGGATTCGCATTCGCATACAGATACTTGTGCAAGCTTATCGGATCGTAAAGGCTTCCCTGATAGCTGTCCATGCTTATGAACGTGCCCGTGCCCGGATTCATGTATCTTGCTCTCAGGTAGTATAGCCCCGTGTTCGCATTATACTGCTCGCCCGTGTAGAGGAAGTCGTTCTCAGTGCCGCCGCTCTTTTTCAGGAGGCTGCCGTATGCGTCGTAGGCATACTTGTCTGTGATACGTCCCGCTTCATTTGTAAGAAGCCTTGTGCTGCCAAGTCCGTCATACAGATAATACCATACTTCCCCGCTTCTTTCCATCGACATCAGCTCGCCGTCGCATCTGGTGTATGAAGCAGTCTCTTTGCCGTCCGCATCCATCTCGGCTGCCACATATGCAAGACTTCCGCTCGTGTCGGTCACGTAATATACCGTGCTGTCTTCATTGACTGTCTTCGATGTGCGGTTGCCTGCATAGTCATAGGTATAGCTCTCTATCGTGACGCTGTTGCCGCTCTGTACCGTCGCCTTAGTCAGACGGTTCTCCGCGTCATAGCTGTAGGAAGCCGTCTTTCTGCCCGCCTGCTCCGTCAGGTTTCCGTTTGCATCGTATGTATACGTGATGGTTCCGTCATCTGACTTCTCGTTTACGAGCTGGTTTAAGGCGTTGTAGGTGTAAGTAGTCGTACCTTCAGTTATCTCCACCTCGTCAAGCTGCGTGTCCGCAAGCTCCGTGATGTCACCCTTAACCTTGGTTTCCTTTGACGTGCGGTTTCCCGCACTGTCATAGCCGTACTCGTTTGTAAGTTTGTTGTCTCCGCGTTCTATGACCTCTTTCGTCAGGCGGTTCAGGCTGTCGTACTCATACGCGATGTCAGTCTCTATGCCGTTTGTGATGTCAGTCACACTGAGACGTTCCCCTGCCTTGCCCAGACCGTAGGTATACTTTGCAAGCGTCACACCGTCTGCGTTTACTATGCACTCTTCCTTGAGCCTGCTGCACGCATCGTAGGTGTATGTCATGACATTTCCGTTCGGATAGCACACTGCGCTTCTGTTGCCGAGGGCGTCATACTCGTACACCGTCGCCTGACCGTTCCTGTCTATGACACGCGTCACGCGGTCCATGATGTCGTATTCGTACTTTGTTCCGCCGAATCCGTTGTCCATGGACGACAGCCTGCCGCACTTGTCGTAGGTATACGTCAGCTTATTCCCTGCTGCGTCTGTCTTTCCTGTGAGTCTTCCATAGCTGTCATAGCTGAAGCTTACGGTTCCCATGCCGTCCGTGACCTTTGTGAGAAGTCCCGCCTTGCTGTAGGTGTATGAAGTCTTTTCTCCTGACACGTTCTTCTCCGTGAGGCGGTCCATATCGTCATAGACATATGTCGTGACATTTCCCGCACAGTCTGTGTACTTCGCCACGTTTCCTGTTTCATCATATACGTATGAAGCAGTTCCGCCCAGAGCATTCTTAACCGTGGACACCCTGCCGCCTGCATCATAAGTGTAGGTGGTGGTGTTCCCAAGCGCGTCCGTAACCGTTGCCAGATTGCCGTTTCCGTCATAGCCGTAGGTGTAGGTTCCGCCGTCTGCGTCTGTCACGCCTGCAAGACGGTCTGCGCCGTCATAGGCATACTCCGTCTTACTGCCGTTCTGGTCTTTCTGCTCAGTGATTCTGCTTCTCGCATCGTACTTAGCAGTTACGCTGTTGCCGTCCGCATACGTAGTCTTTGTCACGTTGCCGTTGTCATCGTATTCATATGACGTCACGCCGCCAAGCGCGTCCGTCTGAGATACAAGTCTCGAAGCCTCGTCGTATGCGAACACGGTTGTGTTACCAAGTGCGTCCGTTACGGAAGTATTCCTGCCGCGGCAGTCGTATGCATAGGTGGTCTTTCCGCCGCCTGTGCCTGTAACTGACGTCACGTTGCCTGCTGCGTCATAAGTGTATGTCTCGCTTGTCCCGTCAGCGTATGTTTTCTTCGTAAGGCGGTTCAGCTTATCGTACTCCATCTGCACTGTCTGCCCGCTTCGGTCTGTCGCCGACGTGTTGTTGTCGTTTGCGTCATAATCGAAAGTCTCACATGTTCCGTCCGGGTATGCAGTTTTCACCGTGTTGCCGAGGTCATCATATTCATACGTGATTCTGCGTCCCTTTGCGTCGGTTGATGCTATCATGTTTCCATCCGCATTATACTCATATGCCGTCACGTTTCCGGAGTTGTCAACGCTCTGGATAATGTCTCCCGCCTCGTTGTAGTTGTAGGTGCTTGTGAATGTGAGCGTCTCACCATTCTCTATCCGGCTGACCGTCACCGAAGTGCACCTTCCGTCTTTATCGTAAGTGTATGATGCTGTCTCGCCCGCACCGTTTGTGGTGGAAGCAGCATTTCCGTCCGCATCGTATGTCACCGTCTGGACGGTTCCTATCCCGTCAGTTACTCCCGTGAGTTTTCCGTCTGACGAATATGTGTATTCCGTATCATTGCCGTCAGCGTCAGTCAGGCTTGTCAGTCTGCCATAGTCATCGTACTCCATTGCCATGACGGTCTTGTCCATCATCTGTATGCCGGACACAAGGTTATCCTGTGTATATTCACTTGAAACGGCTGTGCCGTCTGCGGCGGTTACCTTTGTCACGTTGCCTGATGAGTCATAGTCATAGCCTGTGGTATTCCCGTTTGCGTCCGTTGTCGAGAGAAGATTTCCCATGTCATCATAGGTATTTGTCGTCTTTCCTCCGCATGCATCCACCGTCTGGAGTATGTTGCCGCTGTCATCGTAGGTGTATACCGTGGTATTCCCTCTGCGGTCCTTCACCGCTTCCGTTCTTCCGTCCACATCATAATCGTACTCTATTCTGTTCTCGTCCGCATCTATGGTCGCAATAAGCCTTCCGTCATCGTCATACTCATTCCTTGCCACTGCTATGCCCATCGGGTCGGTGATTGATATCAGGTTGTGCTCCGCGTCGTATGTGAAGCTCACCGTGCGGTCTGCACTGTCAGTCACGCTTATAAGGTCGCCCGCATCGTCATATGCGTACTTCGTGGTGTTCCCGTTCGGATCCGTCGCCGCCGTAACACGCTCTTTGCTGTCCCTGTCAAATATGATGCTTTTTCCGTTTTCCGCATGGTATCCGTTTTCATCAACCGTTATTACGTTGCCGTCGGTGTCAGCTATTTTGTATACGCCGCCATCCGCCGTCATGTACATCTGCACGCCGTCCTTGTTGGTGAGCTTGTATTTCAGGTCGTCAAACATGCTGTCCTCGTAGAACATCAGCCCGTTGCCTGTAAAGTATACAGTCGTATCGCCTATAATCTCGAGCTTCACCTTCTGGCTTGTCACGCATTTGTATGATACCGTCACCTCGGATATCGGCACGAGCGCCCTGCGCTCCGGTGAAAGCGATACTTCAAATCTGTCGCTTGTCCCGTCGCCGTATGTCACGGTTACGTCATGGCTTACCGTTTCGCTTATCTGGTATGCTGTTGAGAACAGGGAACCCGACTGTGTCATCTGGTACCCGTTTGCTATATCATTTGTCTCGTACAGCTTCATGCCTGATATGCCGAGCGTCCAGCCGATACCGAAGTCGCCCTGCTGCTTATTCCTGCTGTCGTACATGCGGTTTACAGTCACCGTGGAACCGCCCATCTTTGCCGTTATGTCGGTAAAGCCTATGTTCATGGCACCGACCTTGAGACCGCCTTCTACCACGTAATCATTTTCAAGTCTCGTCCTGTTGCCGCCCTTGTCGCATACCGTCAGCCTTAAGGTGTACTGTCCGTTCATAAGCATGGTTGTGTCAAGTCGTCCCAGAGTACCGTCCTTCACTTTCTCTGTACCTTCTGAGAGAAGTATGTATGTGTCGGAATCTGTCATGCGGTATTCCAGCTTCCAGTAATCAAGCTCCGTCTCATCATATGCCGAGCCTGTTATGTCCACAGGCTCCGTAAGCGCCTCATCTATCGCAGGCGATGTTATCTCCGCTACGGGAGCCTTCTTGTCCTTGTCGTTGAAGAGGTTACAGTAAGCAGTCACCTGTCTTTTCTCGCCTGCTGTGTCCGTTCCGACTGCGGTTATCCTAACTTTTCCGGACACTGCGGACGTAAATTCCGTCTTCCTCGTTCCGCTTGCTATCTCCTCTTCGCCCTTATATATAACCAGAGTACTCTCATCAATATCCGACGGCAGTGTCACCTGTACCTTGACCGCAGTTCCTATTGCAGCCTGACTGTATGACAGGCTGACAGAGAACGGCTTGTCCTGCGTCTCCGGCTTCTGTTCTTCTCCGCCGCCTTCTTCTTTTCCTTCTTCTTCCTTTCCGCTGTCTTTGCCTATCTCGCCCGTGTTCTCATTTTCAATCGAAGATGTCCCCACGGTATACCCAAACGACGCCGATGCAGTTCCGCTGTTGCCATTTGTATCCGTGGCAGTGAGCGTCAGGTAATAAGTTCCGCCCGATAGCTCTGACGTGTTTATGGAGCCAAGTATGCCGTCTGTTACCTCTTCCGTGCCTTCCGATATGGTCACCTTGTCGCCGTACCCGCCCAAGCTGTATGTGAGCGAGTATCTGTCTAAATTTCCTTCCGCGTTTACACTGCCCTTTATATCTATCTGCGACTTGTCTTCGGACAGTGATATCGAGTCGATGGAACCCGAAAGGGCGTATGACGATGTACCCGTACCCACCTCGATATACAGGGTTATGCCATAGTAAGAGACATTTCCCGCCGCATCCTTTACGGTAAGCCGTATATCGTATGTGCCGGCAGTAAATTCCGACACGTCAAGCGTTCCGAGTACGTCATCTGTCACTGCCTCGCTGCCCTCGGCAAAGACGTGATACTCATCTTCACTCTGCGCGCGGTACGAAAGTGTATAGCTGTCAAATTTGGTTTCATCATCAGCTGTTCCCTTTATCTGTATATTAAATCCAAGCTCCGAACCCGAATTTGGTGATGTAATCTCTGCCACAGGCGGCGTAGTGTCCCTGTCGTCCACCACGGTGATGGTGATTTCCTTCTCGGAAGTATTGCCGCCGATATCCGTGGCTACCGCCTTTACTTTTATCTCACCAGCCTTGTCAGGAGTTAATATCACTCGTCCAAAAGAGCTGAGCACAAGCTCCCCGTCTATATACATCTCATACGAATCCACGCCGTAATCATCCAGCGCATATCCGTCTATCAGAAGTTCCTCTCCCACTTTTATCTCTGTCTTTGCTGTGTCTATATACACCGTAGGCGGAACCGTATCATCAATCTCCTCGTATACTCCCGGCTCAGTAGTACACACAACCGCCACGGCAGGGAAAGACAGCGTCCCCTCCGCATCCTTTACCTGATACTTAACCAGATATGTGCACCCTGCTGCAAGCCTGTTCGGAAGCTTGCCCTCAGTCCATCCCGCGTCTTTTACATTCTTGTAGCAGAAATATTCCTCTCGTATACCCTGTGTGCTGTCATCAGTGTGGTCTGCATCATAAGCCTCATAAACTGCATTTGCAATACATTCCGAGCTGTCCTCACTGTCTTCCGAAACCGTTACGGAAACCGACGCAGCAGGGCGTGTCTGTACAAGAAGCAGCCTGTCATACTGCTCCGTATCAGACCACAGGCGGTACCCGTCCAGAGCATCGTTGTCACCCGTCGGATTGTCCCTTACTGCAAGCCGTATGGAATATGCTCCCGTATTTTCAAACACCGTAATAGGCTCGTCCACTTTCTTTACTATATTTTCAGCCTCACCTGACGACGACGTGAAAGCCGACGGATCGTATTCATACTCCCACTGTTCTTCATATATCTCATCATTTTCGGCATCCTGATAATAACCCTTGTAGGTGATTATATCATCTGTTGTTATGTATTTGTCTATGCTGTAGTCCTTGCTGAGTACAGACTGCAGTATGTACGTGTTTATCGTGTCCATCTTGGAAGATAGGTCGTCCAGTGATACGTACATGCCGCCCGTATTCGCGGCATTTAAAAGTCCGAGATACTGACTTTCGTTTGTATCACTGCCGATTCCGGCAAATGCCGCCTGATTTCTTATGAGTGCAGCCGCAAGCTCCGCCATGGCGTCATCGGAAACCAGTTCCGGCACCTCAGCGCTGCTTATGTTCAGCACATAATGTGACGCCCCTGCCCTCCAGTCATATCCGTCTACAATATCCGAAAGGCTGCTTCCAGTCATTGTCTCCATGGTTATGTTCTTGAATGTGAAGTATGACCTCTGCCAACAGTCGTGCCATGCCTGACTTGTGATAGGTCCAAACCCATAGCCATAATCGTTTTCAGGCAGAACAAAGTTATCTATCACAAGAGTGTCCCCATCCCACACCGATATGGTGCTGCTGTCAACCACTATCTTGAAATGATGTTCCGCATACAGATTTGGTATGCTGTATGTCCTTAAAAGCTGACCGACATTCTGCACCCACTCTACACCGCCGTCTCTGAATCTCTGAAGGTTGTCGCAGTCTATACGGACGAGTTTAAGCCCCGACCGAGTCACAAGTATACAGAATCCCTTTATATAATTATCATCATCGGAAACCGTTGTGTTGAACAGGAAGCCGCCGCCCTCCATGCTGTGCCAGTCGGTGTTATCACGCTGCAAATCGAATTCAAATGTCTTCTGCCCAGGATTGTCATTTGCTATATAAAGAAAATCCTTCTTTGGAGAACTGTAATATCCTATCATCTTGATGGCATCTTCTTCATATATGATGTGCTCTGCGTAGCCGTCGCAGTTGTAGTGTCCGTATTCCTTCCACGCAAATGTGTCCTGCGCGGTATATGTGGATGTGGACACAGCATCCACCTTGGCGTCTATCCCGTTCTCTGCAAGCAGAGTCTTAAGCTCATCGGCTTTCTCCGTATAGACAGCCATGGTGTCAGCATCGGTCTCGCCGACCGTGAATACTATATCAGCCGACTTTGACTTTTCAATATCAAGCGCTGCCGTCGGCGCCTCATTGCCTACTTCAAACACGCACTCCGAAACAGCCTTGCCCGATGTATCATCATGCAGATACGCATCTTCCGTCAGGAGCTTTGGTATTGTGTCGTCAAAGGTCTCGTACACTGTAATCGATACCTTATATCTGCCGACGTTCTCTGTCGTGTAATCAACAGCCGCCTCATTTTCGTCGCTGATTACCGTGCCCTCAGATTCGTCAAACTCTCCATTGTTGTCCTTATCATAATATATCGTCCACACACGTCTGCCTATAGTATCTCCATCCGGTGACACCGAACTGTCGTCTATGTGCACATATGTCTTCCCCTCTTCATCACGCATAAAGTATTTATCCGACAGTTCAAAATCAGCGCATGGCGCTTTATCCTCCTCAATCACCAGTTCTTTTGTAACCGTGTAATTGACCTTCCCTGTTGTCACGGTGACAGACACCATATAAGTGCCGGCTTCCCTAAAAATCATCTCCCTGTGGAAATAATCTGAATTTTCTTCATCCACAGCATAATACTGTCCGGCATCTTCCCCGTCTCTGGTTATGCTCCAGACCGTATTCTCTTTCTGTATGTATTCCGTGTTCATAATCTCCTGCACGGACAGGCTGACCCTGCGGTTTTCTTTCTTTGTACCATCTGCCGCTACATCAATCTCTGGCTTGAAGATGAAATCAAGCATGTCCAAATCACACGGTCCTGCATTTATATTTACTTTTGTTCCGTTTATACATACCTGTTTTGCTATGATGCGACCATTCAGGTTCAGTTCGTTTGAATTGATACATACACAGCCGTTTGGCGCGTACAGAACGGCATTCATTGATATCCCGGAACCATTGATGGTAATGTCTCCGCTCTCTGAGGCAATAAACAGCCTTGAGCCGTTCGCTGTGCTCATGCTTCCCGCATTGTATGTAACCGCTCCCGTTGCATATATGATTCCCTGTCCCATAAACTCTGTCGTATTGAATGCGGCATCGCCGTTTATATAAAGCGATGTATCAATGATTATGCTGTCGCTTCCAAACTGCGTGGAAGCGTCATAGCATACGCCGTTTGCTGATGTGTATTCGGTCAGCTCTTCTGTGATATCCGGCATCTCTATTCTGTCTGCTTTTTCCAACTTGGAGCCTATCTGTATGGAGTCAGAACCGACTGCCGTCTTTATTGTTATGCCCTTTGAAGCCTCAAGCACTCCGTCTATCTTTATGCTGCTGCCCTGATAATAAAAATCCTGATTTGTATGGACTGAACCGCTTATACTTGTATTTCCCGTATAAAGCGACAGATTTGAATCTCCGGATGTGAACACTGCGTAGTTTAGTCCGCTCCACTTTTCCGGGACCTCATATGTCTGCCCCGGAATTATGACCTCCGGTGTATCTGTACCCTCCGAATCCCCGCCTTCTGTATCTTCGTCCTTTTTATCCTCCGAAGCCGAAGCATCTGCAAATGTTATGCTCTCCGGCATGGCAGGTTTTGCACTGCTTCCGTGAGCCATAAACCCAAGGGTTACGGACTGCCCCGCAGCTATCGTGCTGTTGTATGTTTTTTGCTTCAAGCACATACGTGCCGTCATCGTGGTTTTTTATATCAGCGTTCCATATACTGTCTATCTCGCCGTCATATGAAAACTGAATCTCCCACAGACTCTTTGCACTGTCCGTGTCGTTTGCAAGCGTTATCTCCGCATTCACATAATTGTCCCATGCACTTGCTTCCTTGTAAGTAATGGTGAATCCGTCTGACGAATAAGTCTTCTGAGTGTCTGTGCCTTCAGACGGTGCCGCATAGACGGACTGCGGAATCAGCCCCAGTATCATGGCGCATACAAGGACGCACGAAATGACTCTTTTCAATAAGAAATTTTTCCCCTTTAACATTGTTTCTTCCTCCCTTTGAAATGTGGTTTATGGTTATTGTTTACTTTTTCTCCTCAGCTTAATACAAACTATACCCTGACTTTAACTGCCTTTAAAATTTATTCTGAATACACCAAATTCCTAGTTCAAAAATCAGTACATAACCTGCAACCGTTATTAATCTATTTCCTTTTTTGCATTCATTACTAACCTCAATAATTGATTTACGTTCTTTTTGAACATCGGAAATTGCTACATAACATGCTACAATGTCACCTTACTTATAATATTTACTTGAATATGCTGTCACATGAGTATCTTCATCTGTAATATCTATTTCATACTCATAATACCATTCTGCACTTCTTGAACCTGGGCTAAAATCTCTCGACGATATTACCCCGTCTACTCGTTCACCTATTTTACATTTGCTTGAGTATATAACATTTGTATAACAACCGAATGCAAATAATATAACAGTCACAACTAGTAATAAGCAATTAATAAATACCTTATGTTGAAGTATTACATCTTTTATTCCATGCTTATATATTCCATAGACATATACAATTATCCATAAAATAAATGCAAACCCCAAAAGTTTCATTAGCCCTCCTATGAACCAATTTTTGAATATCCATCCAAAATTCCTAAAAACCCATCCTTAAACATATCAATCCAGTTATAACCCATTAATTTCATTATCGCTTGATTCATTCCACCATAAGCAACTGCCGTTGCTAGCATGCCATCAAACAAAACTGCATAACTGAGTATTTCCGCCATTGAAACTATTCCCTGTACTTGCGATTCTAATGTTACGCTAAAATATAGTTGACTGACAAGAAACATACTATATATGGCTTCCGCCGTGCTTCCCCCACACAGCCCGCCTGATATCATATACGCCCCTGCTCCGGTCTCAGGGTCTATGACCATATACCCTGTTCCCGACCAGCTGCCTATCGTCATGTCCTCTGCCGGAATTGTGACTATCTTACCTGCGTTTACGGCTTTGATTTATATTTTGTAACTATATCTTTCTGCACCTCTATGTGAAATTTATTCCACGCCAAACGGTCTACATAAATTGCCGTTCTCCAATCCCCTGCCCGCACGCTGGCTTCTGCGGTCGAATCGGCAAGCGCTTCCGCTGATGCCTCGCCCATACTTGAAATCTCATCTGTCAAAGATGCAAGAATCGTCTCTCCTGAATTTCCACTTTCTGCGAAAACTATACTGCAGTTTGTCGGTAACACTGTCAATAACATTGATATTGACAGCACTACAGCAATAATTCTTCTTGTCATTTGTTTTAATTTCATATGCTTACTCCCTTCTTTTTGCCCCCCGTCTTTTACACTTCAATTCCCATCGCACGTATTGCATTTATATTTTTTTCTGCGCGCTCTGCCTTTAATTGTGAAACTTCTTTTTTGGTTGCTTCATCTTCAAAAAATTTCCCATATCTTTCAATATTGTCACGAAACCGCCTTTCATACCAAGTCAATTCCCGCTCTCCTTCTTCTTCCGTAATTTTATTATCTAGAATGTCTTGCTTTAATTCCATTTTTATCTCTTGATAATCACTTTGCACTTTCACTCTATAGGATTCTTTATTCGGATACTTTGCCGGCAAAATAAA